>ENA-ORMO01002399-ORMO01002399.1-human-gut-metagenome-genome-assembly--contig:-NODE-2399-length-15045-cov-8.588726_pt1 | contig 15045 bp, 10 predicted proteins | sample MGYA00242106_ERZ509001 | MGnify/ENA primary metagenome ERZ509001 (study PRJEB26280, sample SAMEA2338736) | human gut metagenome | biome: human gut; feature: human-associated habitat; material: faeces... | reverse complement strand
GCCATAAGCATTACCAGACGGTCAAGTCCGTATGCCAGTCCTGCGTGAGGCGGAACTCCGTATTTGAATGCATCCAGAAGGAATCCGAACTGTTCATGGGCCGCTTCTTTGGTGAATCCAAGTGCCTCAAACATTCTCTCCTGAATGTCATCCTGGTGGATTCTCACACTACCACCACCGATTTCATTACCATTTAATACGATATCGTATGCTTTTGCACGAACTTTTCCGGGATCTGTATCCAGAAGCGGAAGATCCTCTTCCATAAGCATGGTAAACGGATGATGCATTGCTGTGAAACGGTTCTCTTCTTCACTCCACTCAAGAAGCGGAAATTCTGTTACCCAAACAAAACGGTATTCATTCTTGTCAAGCAGATCCATCTGTTTTGCAAGTTCCAGACGAAGTGCACCAAGTACATCATAAACCAGTTTCTTCTTGTCTGCAGCGAACAGAAGCAAGTCACCGGCTTTACCATCCATAGCAGCTACCAGAGCATCCATCTCTTCATCTGTCATAAATTTGGCAAAAGAAGATTTTCTTGTGCCATCTTCAGCGATTGCAATGTATGCCAGACCTTTTGCGCCGTAACCTTTGGCAAACTCAACCAGTTTGTCGATTTTCTTACGAGGCATGGAGCCCTGTCCTTCTGCATTGATACCACGGACACTGCCGCCGTTTTCCAGAGCAGAAGTAAATACACTGAAGCCACAGTTCTTAACAACATCGCTTACATCGTGCAGTTCCATTCCGAAACGCATATCCGGTTTATCTGAACCGAATCTGTCCATAGCTTCCTGCCATGTGATGCGCTGGATTGGGAGTTTTACATCAATATCAAGAACTTCTTTAAACAGATATGCAAGAAATCTCTCATTTACATCGATAACATCATCAACATCTACAAAAGAAAGTTCCATATCGATCTGTGTAAATTCCGGCTGTCTGTCAGCACGAAGGTCTTCATCGCGGAAGCATCTTGCTATCTGAATATAACGGTCATAACCGGAGCACATCAGAAGCTGTTTATACAGCTGCGGAGACTGTGGCAGACCATAGAAATGTCCCGGATGAACACGTGACGGTACCAGATAATCTCTTGCACCTTCCGGTGTACTCTTTCCAAGCATAGGTGTCTCAATTTCAAGAAAACCTTCTTTTGCAAAGAACTGCCTTGTGAGCATCATAACTTTGCTTTTAAGCATAATATTTTTCTGAAGATCAGGTCTTCTTAAATCCAGATAACGATATTTCAGGCGGATTTCATCTTTTGTCTTACAGTTTTCCTCGATTGGGAAAGGAGGTACTTCTGCCTCGGACAGCACGCGGAGAGATTTTACACGCAGTTCAATCTCACCTGTTGCAAGATTCTTATTGACAGCACCGCCTCTTTCTTCTACCACACCGGTGACTGCGATCACAAATTCACTTCTGAGTTTTCCCGCTTTTGCGAAACCTTCTTCATCAATGCTGCCATTCTCAAAGATCAGCTGCATGATACCTGAGCGGTCTCTTAAATCTACGAAAATAATTCCGCCTTTATCGCGGGCTTTCTGAACCCATCCCATAAGGACGACTTCTTTTCCGATCATTTCCTTTGTCACTTCTGCACATCGGCATGTTCTGTGCAGTCCCTGCATACTTTCAGCCATGTTTTTTTCCTCTTTTCATGCTTTTCTATATTAATTATAAAATTTAACGACCTTTACACTCTGTCTCTAAAGAATTCAACAAACTCTGTATAACCTTCTGCAGTCATCTGATCTTTCTGGAATTTCTTATTCTTTTTCATAATAGAAATATTGATCTGAGTTCCTGCATTACGCTCTTCCTGAGCCTGTTTCAGAATAGTCAACATCTTATCAGCCGGCATATTCTTCTCAATAAGATATGCTTTCTTGCCATTTTTTGTCGGAATTTCGTAATTTCTCTCAAGGAGAAGCATTACAATCCTCTCAAATCCAATAGAGAAACCACATGCAGATGTATTGTTTCCGGTAAATTTACCGATCATCTCATCGTAACGTCCACCGCCGCCTACACTGCCGCCGAACTCATCCATAGAAATCTCGAAGATCGGACCTGTATAGTAAGACATTCCACGTACCAGAGTCGGATCAAAGGACATCCTGAAGTCTGCGGTTTTAACAGAATCCACAGTAGAAATAATAGTCTCAAGATCCTCGGCAACCTTAGGATCCAGAACATCTTTTAATTTCTCTTTGCAGTAACGAACACCCTCAATGTCAGAAGTGATCTCTTTGAAAAGTCCAAGGTAGGTATCAATGCTCTCTTTTGCAAATCCTTCCTTCTCCAGTTCTTCTGCAACACCTTCCAGACCAATCTTGTCCATCTTGTCCAGAATGATAAACACAGTGTCAAAGCTTTCCTGTGGGAATCCGCTGTACTGCGCCATCGCTTTTAAGATTTTTCTGTCATTGATGCGAATCGTAAAGTTGTGGAAATCCAGCTTTCCGAGCAACGTTGTGGTAGCAAGAACCAGTTCGATCTCAGCCAGATAAGTAGGCTCACCCAGAATATCAATATCACACTGCATAAACTGACGGAAACGTCCTCTCTGCGGTCTGTCTGCTCTCCACACATTTCCCATCTGAAGTGCCTTAAAAGGAGCCGGAAGCTCATTTGCATTGTTGGAATAATATCTGGAAAGCGGCACAGTCAGATCGTAGCGAAGTCCGGAGTCAACCAGATCACTTTCTTTCTCTGCTTCCGCAAGTTTCAGTTTCTCCCCACGTTTCAGGATCTTGAAAATAAGTTTCTCATTCTCTCCGCCCTGTTTACTGGAAAGATTTTCAATATGCTCCACACATGGTGTCTCTATAGATGAAAATCCAAATGTTCCGTATGTTTCACGAATCATGTTCATCACATAATTACGGATTTCCATCTCTTTTGGTAAAATGTCCTTCATACCGGTTACCGGTTTCTTCTTTAATGCCATGTTGTCCTCCTCTTTTATAAAAATTCTGCCCGTCTCCATTATGAACCACTCTCTGAAACGCAAGAAAAACCTGCATATCAAAATTCTTTACTTCATCGATCATCAGCCCCATAACTGAAGAAATATCAAATCCTCTTCTGTATGGTCTGTCAGAAATCAATGCTGCATATACATCACAGACTCTGAGTATCCGGGCACCTATGGGTATATCATCACCTGCTTTATTGGACGGATATCCACTGCCATCATAATTCTCATGATGGTACAGGATACTCTCCAATACAAAATCCGAATATCCCTGCCCTTTAAGTTCCTCATATCCCAATGTAGAATGCATCCGGACATACTTCAGTTCCTCAATCACCAGAGGATCCTGCTCCTGTCCGTTAATATAACTTGTCAGCTTCAGCTTTCCTATATCATGGAGCATTCCTGCTATTGCAAGCTCATAGCACTGTTCATGCGGCAGTCCCATCTCCTCTGCAACCGCATAAGCCAGATTACTTACCAGCATTCCATGATGCAGTTCAGAAGCAAGGTCAAATTCCAGAATCCTCTGCTGTGAACCTGCTGCTGTCTTTTGTACTGTGTCCAAAATGTTACCTCCACATCCTACAGCCAGGTAGCTATTGCTGTCCGTTTTCTCTCGATCATTTCATCAATGCGGGAAATATAATTAGAAACGTCTTTTACATTCTCCACACGCTCAATTCTCTGTCCATGGTCAAAGACCAGCTTGGAAGAACCGCCTGCCCCCAGTGCGATGATGGGCTGTTTTTCCTCCATAATCAGTATATTGTAAATTCCCGCTTTGTCAACCTTTGCATAGCCAACATTTTCAAAATTTCCCTTCATATTCTTCTGTCTATACAGATAATAAGGGCCCATTCCCATTTCATATGCGGTTTTCATGGTCAGATCCATAATCTCCTGATTATTCTCAAAAGACATTTCCTGATATTTCTCTTTAAAAATATTCAGCCTTGCTGCACGTTTCATTGCCAGTGAATGTACGGTAATACTGTCCGGTGCCAGTTCACGAACCTGTTCAAGAGTACGCTCTACCATGTGAATATCCTCACCCGGAAGACCTACGATCAGATCCATGTTAATGTTATCATATCCCAGCTCTCTTGCCAGATAAAACGCTTCTTTTGTCTGCTCCACAGTATGTCTGCGGCCGATAATATCCAGGGTTTCCTGATTCATGGTCTGTGGATTCACAGAAATTCTTGTTACCGGATACTCCCTGATCGCCATCAGTTTTTCATGTGTGATACTGTCCGGTCTGCCGGCTTCCACAGTAAACTCTGCCAGTCCTTCATAGCCAAAAGCTTCTCCCACTGTATCCAGAAGCTTACGGATCTGATGTGGAAGCAGTGTGGTCGGAGTACCGCCACCAATATAGATGGTATCCAGTTTTCTTCCCTTCATCATAAGAGCAGTCTCTCTTACCTCCCGGCAGAGAGCTTCCACATATTCATCTGTTCTCTGCTCCCACACTTTCAGCGGATAGGAGCTGAAGGAACAATACAGACAGATACTTGGGCAAAACGGGATTCCAATATAAAGGCTGTATCCATTTTCATAGTCAATATCCTTCAGAATCTCTCTTTCCCTGTTTGCAATAGTGATGGCAAGCGCTGTTTTCTGCGGGCTTACCAGATATCTCTCACGCATCTCCCGGGCTGCTTCCGTATTTTTCATTCCGGATTCGATCATTCCCATTGCCAGTTTGGCAGGACGTATTCCTGTCAGATTTCCCCATGGAAGAGTTCTGCCCGTCAGTTTTACCAACAACTGATACAGAGCATATTTGATAGTATCTTTATTCTCTTTTCTCAGAGCATGAGCATCCTGCATTCCATAGCCTGCATCCTTTTTAGAAAGTATGTCTGCGGAAATCACCCCTTTTTTCTCTGTTTCCTGTTTCGACAGATTCTCTGCCTTTTCGTATTTTATGATATAACTGTCATTATCCCGTTCCACACTGAAGCGGAGGTCATACTCTGCTTCATCATTTTCATAAAGAGTATGTATCTCCGCTTCGGGATAAAACGCTTTGATCAGTTCATAAACATCATGTTCAAAATCTCTGTTCTCAAACAGAATGCCTATTTTACACAAATGGATTATACCTCTTTTCATAACCAATAGTAGTAGATGCATCATGTCCGGGGAAAACCTCGGTCTCTTCAGGAAGTGAATCTACCAATTTATGGAGACTTCTCACAATTTCTGCTGTACTTCCACCCGGAAAATCCGTTCTTCCAACAGAGCCATAGAACACTGTATCACCGCTGAACAATACACCTTCATCTTTCAGATAATAACAGCAGCTTCCTTTGGTATGTCCCGGTGTATGGATCATCTGAACAGAAAATCCCGCCAGTCTGATAACATCCAGATCCTCCAGAAATACATCCGGCACAATAGAACATCCCTGTCCATAATGTACAGTCATATTGATCGAAGGTTCGCGGAGCATCTCCTCTTCCTGACGACAGGCATAAATCGGAATATTATATTTCTCCTTTACTGCCTGTGCAGCCAGAATGTGATCAAAATGTCCATGAGTAAGAAGAATTGCCACCGGTTTTCCACTCATCCGGGAAACCTTCAGTTCAATCTTCTCTGGACAATCTGCGGGATCAACAATGATCAGTTCTCCGGTTTCTTTATTCTTAAGGAAATAGCAATTTGTATATACTGGTCCCAATATACATTTCTGTAATTCTAAGTTCTTCATGTTATTCCTTTCTGTCAATCTGCAGCAGTTCCATAAAATAATGTTCCAGCAGATTTTCCCATGATCAGCCTGTAGTTCTCTCTACGTCAATGACACTCTCTACCTGACGGATCTTCTCGATCAGAGAACGCAGTTCCTCTTTGCTTCCAATCTCAAAACTCATGGAAATAGTTGCCTTCTCCTGCTTGCTTGTACGGCTGTTAATACTTCGCAGGTCAATCTTACGTTCTGTAAATATTTTAGAAAGATCCACAAGAAGCCCTGTACGGTTATTTGCATAAACCTGAATCTCAGCCATATACTTCTCTTTTTCCTTGGTATCAGGCTGCTGCCATTCCGCCTCGATCAATCGTGTCCTGTCCGTCTCAGACATATTCAGCACATTGACGCAATCTGTACGATGGATTGTGATTCCACGTCCTCTTGTAACAAAGCCTACAATCTCGTCACCCGGGATCGGATTACAGCACTTGGAAAAACGGACTGCCACATCATGGATTCCTTTTACCACAATTCCACTCTTGCTCTTGGCAATGTGAAGCTTCTCCTGTGTCTCAGAAGCAGCCTCAAGAACCTGCTCATCTGTCAGATTCTTCTTATTTTCCTTATCATAAGCCTCTACCAGCTTATTGAAAACCTGACCTTCTTTCAATCCGCCATGACCAATTGCAGCAAGTACTGAATCCCAGTCCCTGAAACCATATTTACGCAAAACAGCCTCCAGATACTGGGTTTTTGTATAATTTGCGATCTTAAATCCCTTTGCACGCGCATACTGCGCAAGCATCTCCTTGCCCTTAAGGATATTATCTTCTTTTAATTCCTTCTTGAACCACTGGTTAATCTTGTTCTTTGCCTGAGTACTCTTAACCAGTTTCAGCCAGTCGCGGCTTGGTCCCTGAGAATTCTGTGAAGTAATGATTTCAATACGGTCGCCGTTTTTGATCTCATATTCAATCGGAACCAGCTTACCGTTAACTCTGGCACCTACCATCTTATTTCCGACTGCACTGTGAACACTGTATGCAAAATCCACCGGTGTAGAACCGCTTGGAAGTGTTTTAACATCTCCCTGTGGAGTGAAACAGTAAACACTGTCCGCAAAAAGATCCAGGTCATTCTTCAGAAGACTCATGAATTCTTTGTTATCAGACATGTCTCTCTGCCATTCCAGAATCTGACGCAGCCAATTCAGTTTCTCTTCCTCACTTTTACCTACAGGAGCCTTTCCGTCAGACGACTCCTTATATTTCCAGTGTGCAGCGATACCATATTCTGCAGTTCTGTGCATTTCATAGGTACGGATCTGGATTTCAAAGGGCTGTCCGTTGGGTCCGATCAATGTGGTATGCAATGACTGATACATATTGGGTTTCGGCATGGCAATATAATCTTTAAACCGTCCCGGAATTGGCTTATACATCTCATGGATCACACCAAGGGCAGCATAACAATCCTTCACTGTATCTACAAGAATACGGACAGCAAATAAATCATAAATCTGATCAATAGTCTTATCCTGATTTACCATCTTCTTGTAGATGCTGAAAAAATGTTTTACACGTCCGTCCACCTGCGCCTTAATATTGGCATCATCCATATGTTTCTTAACTTCTTTTACAATCGCACCTACAAACTGTTCTCTCTCGCTTTTACGCAGGGCAACCTTATGCACCAGGTCATAATATACATCCGGCTTAAGGTATTTCAGCGACAGGTCATCCAGCTCTACCTTTATCTTGGAAATACCCAGACGCATGGCAATAGGAGCATAAATATCCATGGTCTCTCTGGCCTTTTCCTGCTGCTTTTCAGGACGCATATACTGTAAGGTACGCATATTATGAAGACGGTCTGCAAGCTTGATCAGAATAACTCTGATATCCTTAGCCATGGCAAGAAACATCTTTCTGAGGTTCTCTGCCTGAACTTCTACTTTATCCGCAGAATAAGATAACTGTCCCAGCTTGGTAACACCATCCACAAGAAGTGCAACCTCTGAACCAAATTCCTTCTCCACTTCCTCATAGGTCATCCAGGTATCTTCAACTGCATCATGAAGAAGACCTGCAACTATCGTTTCTTTATCAAGTTCCAGATCTGCCAGAATGATGGCAACACACAAAGGATGAATGATATATGGCTCTCCGGACTTTCTTTTCTGTCCTTCATGAGCTTCACTTGCAACCTTATACGCCTTCTCTATCATGGAAATATCTGTTGATGGATGATACTTCAGAACACTGTTTATCAGTTCTTTATAAAGCACCTCCGGACTTGTAAAATCATGCATGGTCTTTACTGCCGCATCTGCTCTCTTTACAGATTCCAGCTTCTCTTTTTCAACCTGCATTTCATCTTTTTTTGCTTCTGTACTTTTTGTTATCTCTGTCATATGCTCCCACCTGCCTGTCCTGCACAATCAGCTGTGCTTATTTACCATCATAACAAATTACGGACGCTACATCATACCCGTTCAGTCTTTCGCGTCCCTTTAAACCTGCAAGTTCCATGAGAAATACAACCTTGACAACCTCACCGCCAAGCTGTTCCACCAGCTTGATCGCTGCTTCGATCGTACCGCCTGTTGCGATCAGATCATCAACGATAACCACTTTCTGACCTGGTTTTATGGAATCTTTATGCATTTCAATCTCTGCACTGCCATATTCCAGATCATAGCTTACAGATACTGTTTCGCGGGGAAGTTTGCCTTTTTTACGAATCGGTACAAATGGTTTATGAAGATTATATGCGATCGGTACACCAAAGATAAAGCCTCTGGACTCTGTTCCTGCAATCACGTCCACATCTACATCCTTAAGGCAGTCCTGCATGGAGTCGATTGCCAGCTGCAGGCCATCTGCATCCTGCAGAACACTTGTAATATCTCTGAAAATAATCCCCGGTTCAGGAAAATCCGGTATACTTAATACATAATCTTCAATTTTCTTCATTTTATTTCTCCTCCAGTGTGTGTTATATTGCTGTTCGCTCATAAATATTCTATAGTATATCACCTTTTTATTTCAGAATCAAGTTACTGTTAAGCCCTGACATTTGTATTGTCAAGCTTACATTACTGTTCACACCGTTCTCAGTAACAAGTCTGCTGACGGATACGAAACAAGCGGTAATATTAACAGTAATTTTGAATAATGATCTGAAGGCTCTCTCGTCCCCTGAATCTGTTGATCTCCGGATAATAAGTAACAGAAATACTGTCTTTTTCCCTGATAAAGTTCACAAAATCCTCTGCTTCTCCGAAATAAATGCCTTCCACTGAAATCCCCTGCGGATCGAGAAGTTTTAATTTTACTACATTTTTATTTTTCCCGATAATACCGTGATCAAGCACTCTAAGATTTTTCTGCGCAAAGACCGGTTTTGTATTCCCTTTCCCAAAGGGCTCCAGAAGCGAAATCTGTTCTACCAGTTCTTTTGTAATATAAGACACAGGCATCGGCACATCAATCACGATCTTAGGACGCAATTCTTCGTCCGTCAACGTACAGTTTACATTGAGACGTCTCCGGAATTCTTCTATATTTTTTTCTTCTATAGAAAGACCTGCTGCCATCGGATGACCTCCAAACTGTATCATCAGATCTGCACACTTTACCAGTTCTTCATACATGGAGTAACTTTCTATTGATCTTCCGCTTCCTTTTGCACTTGTCTCACCGCCCGTCAGTACAAAGGCAGGCCTGTGATATTTTTCTCTGATCCTACCCGCTATAATACCAGCAAGACTTTCATGACAATCAGGAAGATAAACTACCAGTACTCTGTCATTTTTCAGCTCTGTAGTCTCTATGATCCGGATTGCCTCTTCTTTTCCTTTCTCAGTGAGAGCTTTTCGGCTCTGATTAAGAGCTGTAAGATCTCCGGCAAGCCTTGCTGCTTCTTCCTTTGTTTTTGCATTGAGAAGTGCAAGAGAACGAGCAGCTGTATCCAGTCTGCCACTGGCATTGATACATGGTCCCAGCACAAATCCGATATGATAAGCTGTGATTTTAGCATCTTCCAGAGAGTTTGCTCGGATCAGTTCCTGCAATCCTTGATTTTTGGTATTTTTCAGACGGTACAGCCCTTCTTTTACCAGAATCCTGTTCTCTCCCTGAAGATCCATAACATCTCCTACTGTTGCAATAGCCGCCAGTTCATAATAATCTTCCAGCTCCTCTGCCGGAACACCAAATCTCTCGTAAAGTGCTGCAATATATTTAAAGGCCACCACTGCCCCACACAGGTTTTTATTCGGGTATGGACAATCATATTGTTTCGGATTCAAAATCGCATCTGCCGGCGGAAGCACCATCTGACGTTCTCCCTTTTCCTCCCTGTAAGGAACCTCATGATGATCTGTAATAATCACTGTCATTCCTTTATCCTTTGCCATCTGGATTTCGGCAGCCGCAGCAATCCCATTATCACAGGTCACGATCGTATCGATCCGGTCTGTTTCTGCTCTTTCTATAAGATGTGCATGAATCCCATATCCGTCTGAAACTCTGTCAGGAATGTAAGTATCCACATCTGCTCCAATCCTTGCGAGACCTTTCATTAAAATGTATGTAGAGGTCACACCATCAATATCATAATCACCAATAATACGGATTTTTGCTTTCTGCGATATTTTTTTCTCCAGGATATCTACAGCTTTTTCCATATCTTTCATCAGCCAGGGAGAAGGAAGCTCTTTTACTGTTCCTGCCAGATACTCTCTTATCTTATCTTCTCCGATCACATCTCTGTTCCTGATCAGTCTCGCAATCACCGGATCAATATGAAACTGTTGACCGATCTGGTTAAAATCTGCTCTTTTTGCTGCTATTACCCATTTTTCCATATATTTTCTCTCCTCATAAAAATATCCCGGAGTTTTACCCCGGGATATTTCTGTCTGCCTGTTTTTCAGACAATTATTGTTTTATTCAGCATCATCATTCTGCTGTTTCTTAGCTGCTTCTTCGGCAGCCAGACGTTCAGCTACTCTTTTTCGGTTTTTCTTCTTTGGCTGAGTCGGATCTTTCTGTGATACATCACGTGCTTTCTTCGGTTTTGAAGAGGACTTTGCGGATGCGGAAGCTACAGCAATTGCCGGCTGTCCTTTTCCTGCAAATTTCTTTTTCATTACATACCACAATGCACCTGTAATACATACAGAAGAATATGCACCGACAAGAACACCAACCATCAGAGGTGCTGCAAATTCACGGATAGAAGAAACACCCATGATATAAAGAACAGCTACCATAACAAAAGTTGTAAAAGAGGTATAAATACTTCTTGTAAGAGTCTGTGTGATACTTGTGTTTACAATTTCTGCCAGTTTTTCTCTGGAACCACTGTGAAGGTTCTCACGTATACGGTCAAAGATGACGATTGTAGCATTGATAGAATAACCTACGATCGTAAGCATACAGGCAATAAATGTATTACCGACAGATACTCTGGCAATGGCATAGAATGCAAGTACAACCAGAACATCATGCAGAAGCGCCAATACCGCACTGCTTGCAAAACGGATGTCTTTAAATCTGAACCAGATATAAAGAAGCATACAGATTGTAGCTACTATAACGGCTACGATCGCATCACGACGCATTTCACTACTTACTGTAGAAGAAATACTTTCTGTGGAAATCGTGCTGTCATCTACACCAAATTTCTCAACCAGTGCACTCTGCAGAGCTTCACGTTCGCTCTGATTCAGAGAACGTGTCTTGATCACAACCTGATTTGTTCCGACTACCTTTGTAGGCTGAACATTTTTATCTCCTGTCACCTCTTCTACAACAGGAGTTACTTCAGAATCAATGGTCTTGATATCCATATCTTCATTAAATGTAACAGTTGTAGAAGTACCGCCTGAGAACTCAAGGCTGTAATTTAACGCTTTGTTTCCTGCATGTGAATTAGCAAACATCGCTGCCGGACCGCAGAGGATTAGGATAATGGAAATAACAAAGAATACTTTCTTCTTTCCAAGGAAATCAACTGCCTTACGTTCTTTTGCAGAACCGTAGAATTTCGGATCACGTACACCAACTGCATAAAGTGCATTTACAATCAGTCTGGATACAACCAGTGCTGTAAACATGGAGATCACGATACCAAGGGCAAGTGTATAAGCAAATCCCTTAACAGTACCTGAACCAAGCCACATCAGCACAAAGGCTGCGATCAGCGTTGTAATATTTCCATCAAAGATTGCAGAGAAAGCTTTGCTGAAACCGGACTTAATAGAATTCCTTACTGAAACTCCTGCGCCGATTTCCTCTCTGATTCGGGCATAAATAATAACATTGGCATCTACCGCCATACCGATACCAAGGATAATACCCGCAATACCCGGAAGAGTAAGAGTAATATCAAAGGCATTCAGTGTGATCAGCATTAATGATGTATAAAGAATCAGTGCAATACCTGCAACTATACCAGGTATGCGGTATGCAATGATCATAAAGATAATAACGATGATCAGACCGATCGCACCTGCAAGAACACTTGTAGAGATTGCTTCTTCACCAAGCTGTGCAGCTACAACACTGGAACGAAGTTCTTCCAGTTCCAGTCCCAGAGAACCGATACGGATATAAGAAGCAAGGTTCTGTGCTTCTTCCAAGTCAGACATTCCGCTGATCTGTGCTTTTCCGCCGGAAATCTCTTCATTTACATTCGGAGCACTGATAATGTTATTGTCATAGACGATAGCGATCTGCTTGCCTACATTATTCTTTGTAGCTTCTGCAAATTTTGTTTTACCACTGTTTTCTCCATCAGAAGTAAGAGTAAGACTTACCACATATTCCTTTGCACTTGTGTTCTGATTCTGGATCGCACCACCCTGGGCATCTGCTACATCAGAACCTTCCAGAACAACACTTCCGGATTCCTTGATCTCATCCATAGTTCTGGAGAGAACATATCCATCCTGTCCTGTAGTAAAGTTCTGGTTTCCGTCAGCATCTTCTTTTGTGATGAAATACAGGGAACCTGGTTTACCCAGATCATTCAGAATAGTATCTGCATCTGTAACACCAGGAATTTCAACTGTAATACGGTCTGATCCTTCCTGGTATACCTGAGCCTCAGTACTGTACTGCTCTACACGCTTCTGAAGCTTGTAGATCGTATCTGACATCTCTTCGCTTGTCGGATTGCTCTCCTTAGCCTGGTAGGTAATGCTGACACCACCGGCAAGATCAAGACCCGTGTTGATATGTTTTGCTGCACCGGTTCCGGTAGGACCGATACCTACGGCTGCAGTAAAGCAAAAGAACACAGTCAGGATCAGTGTCAGAAGCAGCACTACGATTCCTTTACTTTTCTTCATAGTTCTTTTCCCTTCTTGATTTTTTGTCCGCGGTCATGTTCATCCGCCTGCCAGCCATTTTCTGTTATGATAACAGCCGACGGCGGTATCAGTCAGACAGATTACTGCCCACTAATCACATGCCAGTGCGGCTTTTATCATGATGGCGCACTCCACACGTTTTCTCTGGAGTTCGCATCCGATTTCATAATTGCCTTTGATATCTCCCTGGAAATGGAATGCATTTGCCGCACATCCGCCACTACAGTAGAAACGTGCGAAGCAGTCTTTGCAGTCTTTCTTTGTGTAAACGTTGCATCCGCCGAATTCCTTCTGGATTTCCGGCTTTGTGATGCCTTCGTCTACATTTCCCATGAGATACTGTTCTTCACCAACAAACTGGTGACATGGGTAAAAATCACCCCAGGGTGTTACAGCCAGGTACTCTGTTCCTGAACCGCAGCCTGACAGTCTCTTGTATACACAAGGGCCACCTGTAAGGTCGATCATAAAATGGAAGAAGTTAAATCCTTTTCCCTCTTTCTCTCTTTTAATCATTTCTTTTGCAAGAGTATCATACTCTTCCATGATCTGGGGGATATCCTCCTCACGGATCGCATATTCCTCCGTATCAGCTGCAACTACAGGCTCTACGGAAATCTGTTTGAATCCAAGATCTGCCAGATGAAGCACATCCTTGGAAAAATCAAGATTATGGTGGGTAAAAGTACCTCTTACATAATACTTGTCCTGATTTCTGGATTCTGCAAACTTCTGGAACTTCGGCATGATCAGATCATAGCTTCCTGCACCTTTTCTGAATGGACGCATGTAGTCATGTACTTCCTTACGTCCGTCCACACTGAGTACAACGTTGCCCATCTCTTTATTGCAGAATTCCATTACTTCATCATTCAGAAGAACTCCGTTTGTTGTTAAAGTGAAACGGAATTTCTTATTGTGAAGCTTTTCCTGCTCTCTGCCATATTTCACCAGGTCTTTTACAACCTGCCAGTTCATCAACGGCTCGCCGCCAAAGAAATCTACTTCCAGGTTTTTTCTGGAACCGGAGTTCGCGATCAGGAAATCAAGAGCTTTTTTGCCGACTTCATAGGACATAAGAGCTCTTCTGCCATGATATTCGCCTTCTTCGGCAAAACAATAACGGCAGGCCAGATTGCAGTCATGAGCAATGTGCAGGCACAATGCTTTTACAACGGTCTGCCGGTTATTTGAAAATTCTTCAATTACATTCTCATAAACATCTTTTGTAAAAAGCATTCCATCTTCTTTCAGCTTATTACATTCTCTTACAGATGTCTCAATATCTTCTCTGTTATATTTGTTTTCCAGTTTCTCTGCAATAGCTTCTGTGCCAAGGCCCTCTTCCAGATATGGAAGAACCTCATATGTAACCTCATCTACCAGATGGATGCATCCACTGTTGATATCCAGTACAATATTAAAGCCATTGCTTTTATAACGGTGAATCAGACTCATTTTACTAAAATCCTTTCTAAGCGTAAGATAAGCAGCGGAATAAAAGTTCCGCTGCTTATCTCATTTCTCCATAGCTGATCTTATTTCTGCTCGCAGCTCTGGTTTCCTACTGTACAGGAAGTTTTACATGCGGACTGGCAGGAAGTCTGGCACTCGCCACATCCACCTTTTTTTACAGTGTTCTGTAAATTCTTTGTATTCAGGGTTTTGATATGTTCCATAACTCTATCCTCCTTATGTAATTATATTCTTGGCATAGTATATCATATATCTTTTCATTTTAAAAGCTTTTTTTTACGACAGCATTCCACCCAGTGTTCCACCGCCTGTGCACATAAAAAATGTTGTAACTGCATGAGCTGCACTCATATCCCAGCCGCCTTTTGCCATAACAGAGACAGTCAACAGTAATACATAGTAAGCCAGACCTGTGATAACACCCCACAGATATTTGTCTTTACGCACAATTTTGCCGGCCATAAAGCCTCCCATAAAACATGCAAGTACATAAAT
>ENA-ORMO01002393-ORMO01002393.1-human-gut-metagenome-genome-assembly--contig:-NODE-2393-length-15073-cov-6.350446_pt1 | contig 15073 bp, 16 predicted proteins | sample MGYA00242106_ERZ509001 | MGnify/ENA primary metagenome ERZ509001 (study PRJEB26280, sample SAMEA2338736) | human gut metagenome | biome: human gut; feature: human-associated habitat; material: faeces... | reverse complement strand
AATTATTCACCCTTGGGATTCCTCTGGAGCTTCCCAGTCCTGCGGACAAAACCATGGTTCCATTTCCACACTCATACATTCCCTTTGTATAGGTTGGAAAAAATCCCTCCTCAGGATCATATAAGCCTCCCACAAAAGGGATCCGCATTTGTCCGCCATGAACATGACCACTAAATACCAGATCCACATCCCAGTGTTCCATACTCTTCCATAGAAGCAAGCCTTCCGGCATATGACTTATAATTCTATGTTTTTGCTTCATAAACGATCCCAATTCTACCTTGCAGGTTTTATCATTCCATACTTATACAGATACATAATTTCTCTCTTAACTTGAGACATCGAATATTCAGAAAACTTCTTTATAACAGCCCCCATATCAATAGTACCTTTTTCAAGTATAAACGATAAAATTATTTCCGGCAAGACAGATTCCTCTATGAGATCATCAAAAATACGGTATTGTAGAACATCTCTTACAGGCATAGTCATTCCGTATTCTGTAGCACAAAATATGACACCATCATCGAGTATTGTAGTTGGATAATTACTAAAATCATGACAATAGTCAAGCATTGGAACATTGACACTGGAAAAATCACTACTGCAGTTACAGGATATTTTTATCAGTTCCCCCCACAATTCTTCTGTTTTCTTTACAGTATTGCATAAGCTGAAACTGCCAAGCGCTCGCTTTCTTGAAGCTGCTCCAAAAGAACTTAACACATTAGGATTATTAATCAGATATTGAATCTTCTCAAAATAATCATCCTGGTCTACAGCGGTGCTTCGCACTTGTAAGTGTCGCTGTAGCATCTGTCTTCTTGATACATTAGACGGTAAAAAATCATATCCGGCAACATCATCCATACAGTTAGTCCATACAGTCTTTATCAAAAAACCTGTTTCATCATTTACAACCGTATCTCTGTATCCATCCCAATCACTTACCACTTGCGGCACTCCACAGGCCATTGCTTCAATAGGTGTCAACCCAAACGTCTCCTGTACATTATCAATTGGAGATGTAAAGATGTCACATGCAGAGTACAGTTCTGCACGATTCTCTATTTCATGATTAAATACTACACGCACATATTTTTCAATTCCCATATGAACAGCTTCAGAATATATTTTGCCAACATAGTCTATCCCACTTTCCTGGCTTCCAGCCAATACCAATCGTAGTTTTCTATCCCTGTTAGTTACAAGCAATCTTTTAAATACCTGCAGTAATGGGAATAAATCTGCTTTGAATAGATCAGAAAAACGGCCAAACCATAAAATAATAAATTCATCCTTACCAAAGTTGAATCCTTCTCGACATTTAACCTTATCAAGGGGTTTAAAATACTCTATATCTATTCCTAAAGGAACATGTTCCAGTCGTATGTTGTGTTTTAACGGTACTTCAAAATCCAATGATCGGTTTGTCATTTCTTCCAAGCGAATAAACATATTCTCTATAGTTTGAACTACAGCTTTTGATGTGCAGATGATTGCATCATATGGCTTGTACGGCAGAAATAACATCGGATAAAAAAAATCGAATATCAAATGCTGCTCTGCCAAACAATGTATTGTAAATGTAATCGGCACATCCCTCCCCTGATGTCCACGCAAAGATAAAAGCGGTACAGCATCCTCTTTTATACTATGAAACACGTCAATATGAGGTAGTGCATTAATCCCCTTGAACAGAACATCATATTCACTGACCATGTGCAACTTTTTTTCACTACCAATATCTATCCTCTCTCGCAAAAGCTGATCCCACCCTATTGACTCATACAAACAGTAAATATCATAGCCGGAATATTTTATAAAGCTCTCCAATAAATCGGATGCGGCTACATTGTAACCAGTAACAAGGTCACTCTTTCGAGCTCGGCGAAAAGTATTTCCTGTAAGACATAAATTCATTTTTCTTCACCACTCAATTTAATAAGCTTTTCATAGATATCCTCTACTGTCTTCACTTCCATAAATATAGCAGGATCTATGTCACGCTTCATTTCATCTTCCAGATCAACCATCAGCATCATAAATGAAAAAGAATTCATATGGAGATCTTCTTTTAAATCATGTTCTTTCAAAATTTCCATTGCATTCACATCAGAAATATTTTTCAAAATTGAAATCAGCTTTTCAACTGTCATTTCAAACGTACCACCTTTCCCATGGAATTACGAGTAAGTTTCTCTTTTTGATGCCTTAATAAAAACGGATATAATGATTCACTCTTCATAACTTGTGTAATCTCTACTTTCATGGAATCCGTCAAAGTATCACATACTACAATCACTTCCGGTCTTTCATGCCTGCTATCAATATCATTTCTTACCAAAGACTCTTGTACCCCGTCCAATTTGTTCAGCATACCTTCTATATACTCCGGGACACATTTCGTTCCATTTCCAAATACAAGCATATTATCTTTTCGTCCTACCACTACAAGATGTCCGCTGTCATTCATATAACCCGCATCACCGGTATGGATATAACCATTTACTATCGTTTTCTTGGTCAATTCTTCATTTTGATAATAACCAAGCATTACGGTAGACCCTGAAATCAAAATCTCTCCATCATCAATCCTGATATCAACACAGGGGATGGGTTTTCCTGACGTGCCAATTGAAACGTCATCATCCGGGGTTATCGCAACGCAAGGCGAGCATTCCGTAAGACCATATGCCGTACATGGCAATATTCCATATTGCAATAGTTTCTCTGCCGTAGCTATGTTCATTGGCGCACCGGCGCACAAAATCTTCTTAAGACAGCCACCGGTAATTTTAAGATTGCCGTTTTTTTCTATCATCATACAAAGTGTATCCGCCAGTGCAGGCGGCATATTTATGCAATGCGGCTTAAAATATTCCATTGCCTTAAAGAACACTGAGCTGCTCTCAGGAACATATAAACTACACCCCTGATGTATTGGTCCTATTAAATCCGCTACAATACCAAACAGATGCCAAAATGGAAGTATATGAATAAGTCGTTCACCCTTCCAATAATGATATATCTTCATACTGTACTGAGCGTCATGCAGTAAGTTTCTCTGGCTAATCACACAGCCTTTATTTTTTGATGATGTTCCAGAGCTAAACACTACTGTACACGGCTCTTCCGGCGCTATATTGCAGAGTTCATTTCCGTTTGCCGGAATACACCCTAATATCTTATTCCAATCGTTCTCATCGACAATATACTTATCATTCATTTCTTCCGGTATCATATGATTTTCCGGAATCAAACAAACCACATGTCCAGAAAGTACAGCACCAAAATATATCACTGCAAATCGATATTGATTTGGAATACCAAGAACAACATATTTTTCTGAAATATTCTGATAATAAGCCGCCGCCCTCATTACATCGCAATAGAATGAATCATATGTATGTTTTCCATCTATATCTTCAAGAAAAAGCATATTTGCATACTTCTCATTAGCCGCAAGCAGCATTTCCAAAAATGTATCATAAAATATTACTTCATACTCCATAGCTTCCTCTATTCATAAAAGTATTTTTCGTATTTATCCATATATGCTTCACGTGTCATCGACAATAAAATAAGATCATAATAAACTCCGTCATAAAATCTGTATTCCTTCCAAACGCCCATTTTTTCAAACCCACAATTTAACAAGCTGTCCAGGCTTTGCTTGTTATATTCGTATACATCACAATTTATGCGCCTCATCGGATAGTGACAGAAGAGATATTGCATCATCTGAAGTCCCGCTATTGCTCCAATACCACCGATTCGCCATTTGGGCGTAATATACACCCCTATCTTACAATGTCCGTCACGTTCATGGTATTCATAGCTATATACAAATCCAATGAATTCCTCATTTTCCTCAATTATAAAAAATTCGTTGTAAAAAAATTTAAGCTGATCGTCAAGCCATCTTTCAAAGTCACGTACACTGTTATACGGGGTATAAGTAAGAAACATTTTCTGCTCCCCCGTATCAGTCATATACCGAAACACTGTGTCAAAATGTTTTCTGTTATCATATCTCACAAATTTCAAACGTTTCATATGGTCACCTCAGTCAATATCTTATCTCCGGATAATAACAGTTGAGCCCCTGATAGCATATAGTATCATAATGATACGGCATCACCATATTTTCCAAGTATTCTGTCCGGGAACTGCAGGTGGATGCAATCTCTATATTTCTTGCTAACTCCCTAATATCTCTTTCTAAACTTTTTTTTCCGTCCGCACGCCCTACTACCTTTCCGGCAGTTATGCCCATTTGAATCATATCCCAAATCGCACACATGCCGCATGCGGACTTATGAAATGCTTGTGAATGCACATGATGGTTGAATACAGATGCGTCATGGGACTTAAAATCTTCATTTGCCTCACCCCCATAAAAAATCTTAGAGCGATCAAGATAAGTACATACAGCACCATATTTACCACTATGATACCCCAAACAATTCGAATCAGAGTAGCGACACCCATTACGCATAAGAAAGCACTCATACTCTATATCCGGAACATCCGCAATAATATCCTTCATCTCTGATAAAGTAATATCACGGGGTAATATCAAACGCTCAAATCCACTTTCAGCACAAAACCCGGCAATATCAGAATTATATATACCAACCATGGTACTTGCGATTGCCTTTAAATCATGTTTTCTTGCAAAATCAACCAAATGCACATCGCCAAGTATTACGCCTGATATACCGATATCTGATAAGCGCCTCATAAGCTCATCAATAAATGACGCCTGCTCCATCGTATATCCTGAACTGTTCACCGTAAGAAAAACATCTTTCCCATTTGCACTTTCTATAATTTCTTCAACTTCTGACATACTTTGGATATTTGCAGTCTGTTTGAAGGATGACATACGGTTAAATTCTTCTGCAGCGCCAAATCTTTTCGTCCATTCCGGAATCTGCAGTCCCATATAAAATTCAACATCCTCAGTAATGACGCTAAACTCCTTCACATCCTCTATAGAAGTAATTGGTACAAGTAAACGCATAATCAACCTCTGTTAAATAATCTTTAATACCATTGTAAATCGTTCTTGATCCGTTATTTTTGTTGCAAATATCATATGTATAAACCGCTTTTCCAAATTTCAGAAAGTTCGCTTCATCATTTTCATACCTATTCCAGTATTTATTACAGGTACGGTCACATCCAGACCAAAGTTTAAATTTCTCTGTAATAGGTCGATTTATCGACCCAATTTCGCAATATCGTCCCATAGTAATATAATTCAACGGCATATGGCAGGCAATCCTCAATGATTCATACGCTTCAATACTACATGAAGTATCCAGTTCAATTCCAATGATACTTAATCCTAACAAATTACCGTCCCCGACCCATTCTAAAATTTTATTACTCTGGACTTTTTCCGGATACCTGGGATCCCGCAATTCTTTACTCAGCATACGTCCGCCCCACACCGGTAATTTTACATTATTATTATTTAACCAGCGGGACATTCCATAATCATTGATCACAATTTCTTTTATCACATCAGAATAGTCCGACATCAAAATCGATGCCAGGCGCTTCAATTTTTCAAGATTACGCTGTGATGGAGTGGGGATAACCAGAACGGCCTGTTTTTTGCTTTTTTTTATATATGTAATTGCCCTCTCCCACGTATCTCTCGGGATAGACAGCATATACAAGTCGCAAAAATAGGATCCAATATATACATAGTTTGCCTGATTGAAGTTCGAAGTTTTATTGTTATTTACATATTCCACTATATCGCAAGCATTATATGCCAGTTCTGTCATGTAATCCTCCATAGCATTTCTTCAGACCAGTCCTTAACTTCTTTAATTTTGACATACGGTATGCGTAGCAACCACAGCTGCATAAACCTGAACGATATTCTTGACAGTCCTTGCATTTATCATCCGGTTTTATATGATAAGCCAATGCATCTACCTCTGCCAAAAAATGACGCTTAAGTTCCTCTGTATTGCGAAAATCGAATAAATTCACTTTATATAATCCGCTTAAACCAAAGCATCTTACGACCTTAAGATCAGGCAGTATATCAATAGAGGGAGTACATATAGGATTCATATGAATATTGCTCCGCCCCAAAATATCATCATATTTCTCATACTTTATAAAATCTGGCTCTGCCATAAGGCATTTGGGAAGATAATTGCAGTCAAAATTTGGCGCAACGCCAATATTCAACACATCATCAACAAATCTGCTCACAATACCCTGCATTTGATGGAAATACTCCAATGGATAAACTTCCCGTCCTTCATCCATATTTGGAATCGACACAGAAACACGCACCTTTGATAATCGGTACTTCTTCAGCACATCTAAAATGTATTCATAATCCATATCCGGGGCATACAGATTAATTCCAATCCCTACCTGCTCCCTCATATATTGACGATTTATCATTTCATCCATATTTGAAAGAATCTTATCATAATTATTACTTCCAATGCGATCCGGCGAATTTAAATTAATCAGTACCTGAAACCTTGAATTCCTTAACTCATTTATAAATTTATCAACCAGTATCCCATTTGTAAACAAGCATGCAGACTGAAAAGGACTGTCAATAATGGCAGCAAGCATTTTACTCAGTCCCGGATGCATGGTCGGTTCACCACCTATGATGCCTATACGTTCTCTTGGATTATATGAAAGAAATTCCAAACATCTTTTAAAATTTTCAAAAGACATCACATCTTTTTGTTTATTTACAAATTCATTCGCAAAGCAATAACTGCATTTCAAATTGCATTGCTTAGTAATCATCAAATTTGCCATACGCTACCCCATTTTTCCTTGTGCAAAGCAGACCAATGGAAATTTGCCATTGGTCTGCCGATGGATATTACTTACCGCCCGAGTAATTACTCCATCCACCATTCGTCCAACTGCCGGAGTAGTTATTCCAACCGCTGTTTGTCCAACCACTGGAATAATTATTCCAACCACCGTTTTGCCAGCCGCTAGAGTAGTTATTCCAACCACTATTCAGCCAACTGCCGGAATAGTTGCTCCAACCTCCATTGGTCCATGCCTGAAGAGTCCTGTTTGACAAATCCATGATACAATCGCCAATCAGGTTTTCGCTGACTTCCATAGGCATTCCCAGTTTTTCGGAAAAGACGCTTAATCTGTCCATTTTCTCACCTCCTGTGGGTTATTTTCTATTTGAAAACAGTTGGTTCAAATAGCATCATTCGCGCTCTGTGGAAGAATAGCAGTCACTGCCGACTCTCCAAAGTACTTATAAGCGCTGCTCCATACTCCAGGACAATAGTCCGCTACACAACATGAACTGCATTCTTTAAAATAAATGTCACAGTCGTTGACAACACCGGAGTCACTTTTTACTAAACTGTCAATCTTTTGCGGAGCGCTGTACTGGGATAACATTCCTCTTGAAACCTTTGTAAAAAAAACCCAATAATATGGATCCACACAGCATAATGGCAAGTCAGTTACTGTCACTTGAGGAAAACCGCCAAATTGTTTGCGAATTGACAATACCATGTCCAATGCTTGTTCCAAATATTTTCCAAATTCTTTGTACGGCACTCCTACTTCAGAAACCTCAGCTTCACCCATGCCGCAAAAATCCATGCCACATAATGTCAACGATGCAAATGGACCAAATTCACGAAATACAAAATCTACAAAATCCGGCAACAATTTATAATTCCATTTACTTATCACTTGCTTAACTGTAAATGGTATCCCCAAGGGAATCAAATTTTTAAGCCCGTTAACCGTGCGTGAATGACTCCCCTTTGAACCGGTGACTTTATCATGCAAACCAGGAATATTGCTGTGAATTGCTGTTATGATGCCAAAATATCCCGGATCAATACCATCAAAGTATTTATGCACATTATTTTTATTGTGAAGTGTATCACCATTTGTAAGTACAGTAACTTTTAACTGATTGTCCACACAAAATTTCAATATATCGTGAAATCCAGGGTGAAGTGTGGGTTCCCCGCCTGACAGAGTTACATATTCAACACCATTGATCAACATTCCTTCTTTAACAGCCCGGATCATTTGATCCGTTGGCGCAGCTTTCGCCTTATTCTCTTCCTTTCCGCATGGACAGAAATAACAGTGATGATTACAATTATATCCTACCGCTAAATACATAGAATTCATAATACCTCTCCGTTCACTAAATACTCAGCATAGTCCGGTTCATTCAATAAAATACTTACAAGTTTTGGATATAGCACCTTGTTGAACGCACACTCGGTTTCATCAATACCTCCTGGGTCGCCAGTACTATACTTTACTGCTGTTTTGCATCCTCCCCTGCAAAAATATATCCAGGGACAATCAACACACCCTCTAATGTCTTTTTCCTGAAAATACTCATGATTCCTCACTATGGCTTCCTTTACCATTGTTATATAGTCGCTATTTTCTATCGTTCCGATACAAAAATCTTCATAATCACTTAATTCACATGGAAAAACCTTTCCTTTTGCATCAATAGACAACATCCTGTATCCCCCATGGCATCCATATGAATTACAGATATTGTTATTTGGACGATGCATTAAATTCAGCATACGCTGAGCAATATTTTGTTCAACAAATGGAGTTTTCTTTTTATATAGGGAGTGTATACACTTAAGCAAACGTTCTATATAATCATCCAACTGTTCTATATCTGGAGCAAGTTCCACATTTCTTTCATTTTTTCGCATCATATTAAACTTGACGCTTCTTATTGACATATCAATAAAATAATCAAGAATCTCTTCCAGATGTTCCATTGTATGTCTTGTAACAACGGTTATCGTACCAAATCCCGTATATCCTGCAGAACGCAAATTTTTAATACCGTCTTCCACCTTAGTAAGAGACGCCTGACCTCCCGCAAATGGCCGCTGGCTATCATGGACTTTAGCATTTCCGTCAATACTAATACCAAGCTCAATATGGTTTTTAAAGAGTTTTTCTGCAATCTCTTTGGAAATCAGAGTTCCATTTGTTTCCATTACGATCTGCGGATGTAACTTAACTTCATTAAATCGCTTCCGAATCTGCAAAATACGCGGCAGAGAAAGCAAAGGTTCTCCGCCCCATGCTTGAATACTTAATTTTAAAGAAGGATTCTCTTTCCAATATCTGATTAAAGAATCACAAATACAGTCTACCATTTCTACAGACATTTCTGGATAATTATCAGCAAACTCACGAAAACAGTACTTGCATGCAAGGTTGCACTTTTTTGTTAAATCAATGAGGAAGAATTCCGGACGTATTGCTTCACAGTAATATGATATTTCTCTGCTGTTATCATATTTTGCCAAACCTCTTTGCACCAGAAAAAATGCCAGTTCATTGTCGATATTCTGTGATTCGATACTATCCAAACACTCACGTTCTACTGCTGCCATTGTTCCGTTTTTGTTGTTGAGCAAAATACATTTATTTCCATCATCAAAGGCAATCATATCAAACACACATAATTTTTCTTTTTTAAAACCAGATATCATTCTCTGTTCCATTACTCCAACATCCCCTTACGCAGCCACTCATAAACCGTCTTTTTACTTTCTTTCCGCCCCTCTGCTTTTTCCAACAACGCATATAACTCTTTTTCTTCAATCCCCTGCTGCAGAGCGTTTAAAATGCAGTTCGAATGTTCCGGAGCCGTATTTAGCGCTACAATACAATCGAATACAGTTTGCCTAATCACCATTTTTTCTTTATCGATATATACATCTGTGTAGGGTGACAAATAGAATTTTCCGCTTTGTTCTTTTGAGTATACTCTAAACATTGTTTCACCTCACCAATTTTCGTATATGCTCACCAAACTCTTTTACGTTCATGTGCCGATTAACCACATTGTCATCCAATGCTTCATACAATACATCCATAAATTCGTTGCAAACAGTTTTATTCCAAGATGTTATTAATCCTGCCATTTCCTTAAGGGTATCATTATTATAAGGTTTACCAGTGATTTTAGTACACAACATTGCCGCCAAACTATATAAATCGCTCTTTTCACTTACATATCTCACATCACCGCACAGCAATTCTCTCGGCGCTGTTTCACTTGAGCATTTAAACAGATACTGGTTTTTTATTTCTGATATTTTAACCATACTGTCGAGATCACAAAGTTTAATACTTCCATCTTCCTCTACAAGAAAATTTGAAGACTTAATATCAACCAACAGCCAGCCATGTTTATGTATCTTCCATATAATATCTGCAATATCCGCACATCTTTTCAGAATCAACTCATACGATTCCCCGGTAATACATTCCCAATCCGCACATTTCTTGTACGGATATACTGCATACACAGTACCATTACTACAAAATACCTCGGCAACATCTGAAATAGTCTCATTAAAATCTGGATAGCATGATAATTCCTTTCCTATACATATATAGTTCAAAAATTCCTTTTTTGCTTGTTTCCAGAAAAAATATTTTGATTTATTGTTTAAAATTATTCGATTACTGTATGTTCTACGGATGATATTACGTTCGTACAAGCATTCTGGGAAAAGTTCCTTCATAATGTATCTTTGCCCGGCATATTCAACTTCATAGACAAATACATTCGTTCCATATGTTAATAATCGAACCACTCTGTATTTTCCAACTATACTGCCGTTTTTAATGCTTTGTTCATCTCGCAATTCATCACCCCAATATAAATTATACAGCAATATAAAAATCACGCAAAATTATCTCTTCTCTAAAAATGTTTCATCATTAAATTTTATATAATTTTGTTTTCATTTCTTTAATTTTCAACACCTTGGACAACTCATCTTCAATTTGCTTAATTTCATTTATCCTTCTGTTTATTTCATTGAATATCGTTTTATCATATTCTTTAAACTCATCAAAAAAATCTTTCACTTTTGCGGAAGCACGTGCCTTCACAAGCTCAGAATCCCTTGCAAGTTTAGGATCCTTCGGATTCATATACTCATCAATTTGTCCATGTATATCCAAAATAAAACGGTCAAACTTTTTTGCTTTTTCCAGAAACTCCATCAGCAAATTAAAATCTTTCGCCTGTGGCATTTCGTCACATTCCTTCAATGCATCCCAAATTTCTCCCTTATGTAAATTAATATATGGAAAGTTAACAGAAAACGCTTTATTGCTTAAACATGTCCTGATATAACTTATATCCATCTTATCAATTTTACCAGTACTTACATTCATACCATCCCAGATTTCTTCCGTTGCGCTACAGAATTTGGAAAAGGGAATACAGAAATTAATGACCAATTCCAAGCTTACCTGTTCCAATATTTTCTGCTTGTCCAGCTGAATACCTTTATTAAAAATATCCAGCGCGGTTTTATATGATTTATAACTATACCTAACCCCAAATATCGATATCAATAATCCTATACAGCCAACAGCGGCACTAATTTCAGCACTATTTTGTTTTAATATATCTTGTAATACTTCCATTTTTTCTCCATTGTATTATATATTATTTTATCCTAAACTTCTAGCCAAGATAACTCTCGTTTTACCACTATCGAACAGCTGATGCTGTTACTCTATTTTAAGTGAATGTTACGGTACGGCGTGTTCTTTGATCTTTCGTTTCCAGCATCTGCTGCACAGCATAACCCCCAGCATACAGCCAAGACCGTTGTGCAGCATGTCATCCCACTCAAACAGACCCCGTCGTAAAACCAGCTGAGATATTTCAATCACTGCGGATACTGAAAAACCCAGTAAAAATGCAGTAAATGGGCGCATTTTATGTCCAAACAAGGGCTTCAGCAATATTCCCATAGGGAAAAGCAAAAGCACATTCAGAATATTTTCCCTCAGCAGACCCACCCTACAATTTACAAAAACCTCATACCAGGACCAGAATGGAATCAATTCATACTGCCGGATTCCCGGTGTTCTGGTAAATACAGTGGATGCAAACACCACACTCAAAAACAGAAACAGAAAAATTGCTGCAATTACCTGAGTTAAATTTATTCTCTTCGCTTTATATAAACAGAGCAAAACAACTGACATTATAAAAAATAAAATCATAAAAGCAACTATTTCCCGAAAAGACCAGGGGCGGTTATGGGTAATTAAAATCTGATAAATATCCATTTTATTTTTGGATTCTCAATCCTTATTTATTCCAATTTATACAGGTTCTCCAAAAGTATCCGGCCTTTCCGGATCAAAAATTTCATTGCAGGTCATTACAGTCACCAGATTTTCCGTATCACTGAGGTTAATGATATTATGTGTCCATCCCGGAATCATATGAATTGCTTCGATTTTATCTCCACTTACCTCAAACTCCACAGTTTCTCCGGTATTGATATTTCTTTCCTGTATCAGTCCATGTCCTGCCACGACAATAAACAGCTCCCATTTGGAATTATGCCAGTGCTGACCTTTGGTAATTCCCGGCTTACTTATGTTTATGGAAACCTGACCACAGTCTTCTGTATGCACCAGTTCCGTAAAGCTTCCTCTGTCATCTATATTCATCTTTAAAGAATATTTGAATTTGTCTGCAGGCAGATAGGTAAGATAAAGGCTGTAAAGTTTTTTTGCAAAAGAATCTTTCGGTATTTTCGGCATCAACAGCGTAGAGGGCTGATTTTTAAACTGTTCCAGCAAATCCACAATTTCGCCCAGAGTTACTTTATGGGTGACAGGAATACAACAAAAACGTCCGTTTTCCGTAATTACCGCTTCTACCCCTTCATATTCACAGTGTACTTCCCTGTTTTCCAGCAGATCAAACATTCCCTCCACCAGATCATCAATATACAGAAGTTCCAGTTCTGTGGACCGGTCATTGACGGTAAAAGGCTCATCATTTGCAACAGCCCAGCAAAAAGTAGATACAGCAGAATTATATTTCGGGCGGCTGTGTCCCATCAGATTCGGAAAACGGTAAACTGAAACCTTTACTTCATTTTCATTTCCATAGGAAAAGAACAGATCCTCACCGGCTTTCTTAGATCGTCCATACTCCGAATCTCCAAACCGTCCGGAAAGAGTTGCCTGTACAGAAGAACTAAGCATGATGGGGGCTTTATTTCCATATTTTTTCAACGTATCTAAAAGCTCTGAGGCAAAACCGAAATTCCCTTCCATAAACTCTTCCGGATTCTCCGGCCGGTTCACTCCTGCCAGGTTAAATACAAAGTCTGCCTTCTGGCAGTACTCCTCCAATTCTTCCCGGGCAGAATCCAGATCATATTCATAAATATCTTCTATATGCAGATTCGGTCTTGTACGATTTTTATGATCCCTGATATTTTTCAGATTATTCACAAGGGCTGTTCCTACCATTCCCCTTGCGCCAGTTACTAAAATATTCATATGCCGCTCACTTTCTATACATCTTTTCTCCAGACCATTTTATTAACAACACCTGTATAGCTCTGAATAATCTTTACAACCTTTGTGCTGACATTTTCTTCGATATAATCCGGTACGGGAATTCCGTAATCTCCAGCTTTATTCAGCTCCACAGCTGTATCAACGGACTGTAACAAGCCCTTCTCATCAATTCCGGAAAGAATAAAGCAGGCCTTATCCAATGCCTCCGGGCGTTCTGTAGAGGTCCGGATACAAACCGCAGGAAACGGATGTCCTACAGAAGCAAAGAAACTGCTCTCCTCCGGAAGTGTGCCGGAATCAGAAACAACAGCAAATGCATTCATCTGCAGACAGTTATAGTCATGAAATCCCAATGGTTCATGCTGGATCACGCGAGAATCTAACTGAAAGCCTGTAGCTTCAATTCTTTTTTTACTTCTGGGATGGCAGGAATACAAAATTGGCATATCATATTTCTCTGCCATTTTATTAATGGCATGAAAAAGAGAAAGAAAGTTTTTCTCTGTATCAATATTCTCCTCTCTGTGTGCAGACAAAAGAATATATTTGCCTTTTTCCAGACCAAGACGGGCATGAATATCTGAAGCTTCAATTTCAGCCAGATTATTGTGAAGCACCTCTGCCATAGGAGAACCCGTTACATAGGTGCGCTCCTTTGGAAGTCCGCAGTCTGCCAGATATCTGCGGGCATGCTCGGAATATGCCATATTTACATCTGAAATAATGTCCACAATCCGACGGTTTGTCTCCTCGGGCAGACATTCATCCTTACAGCGGTTTCCTGCTTCCATATGGAAAATAGGAATATGAAGACGCTTTGCCCCGATTACGGACAGACATGAATTGGTATCGCCAAGCACAAGTACCGCTTCCGGCTTAATCTCTGCCATCAGTTTATAGCTCTGGGCAATAATGTTTCCACAGGTTTCTCCAAGGTCTTCCCCTACTGCATTCAGGTATACCTCTGGTTCATCCAGCTTCAGATCCTTAAAGAACACCCCATTCAGATTATAGTCATAATTCTGTCCTGTATGTGCCAGAATCACATCAAAGTATTTTCTCGTTTTGTTGATCACTGCTGCCAGACGAATGATCTCCGGTCTGGTTCCTACAATAATCAAAAGCTTTAATTTTCCGTTTTCTTTCCATTTAATATCTTTATATCTGTTCATCTTATTTTCCATTCCACGCTTCCAGTTCTTCTCTTACATAGCTTAACTCCATCAATTTCTCTTTCACCTGCTCCACTGTCCACAGATCAGTATTATTGGAATTAAACTCTGTCAGTGTATTACGTTCAACATCACCGTCTTTAAAATATTTATCATAATTTAAGTCACGCTTGTCGCAAGGTACACGGTAGAAGTTGCCCATATCAATTGCATTGGCACATTCTTCATTAGTCAGAAGAGTCTCATACATCTTCTCCCCATGGCGGATACCGATCACTTTGATCTCCTTCTCAGAATGGAACAGCTCTTTGACTGCCTGAGCCAATACTTCAATCGTACAGGCAGGAGCCTTCTGTACCATAATATCCCCAGACTCTGCGTTCTGGAAAGCAAAAACAACTAACTCCACGGCTTCCTCCAGACTCATAACAAAACGGGTCATAGATGGTTCGTAAACGGTAGAATACGAGTACCTTGACAAATAGCAGACCGCTTTTGCGGTC
>ENA-ORMO01002389-ORMO01002389.1-human-gut-metagenome-genome-assembly--contig:-NODE-2389-length-15096-cov-8.878399_pt1 | contig 15096 bp, 17 predicted proteins | sample MGYA00242106_ERZ509001 | MGnify/ENA primary metagenome ERZ509001 (study PRJEB26280, sample SAMEA2338736) | human gut metagenome | biome: human gut; feature: human-associated habitat; material: faeces... | reverse complement strand
AAAGCAAAAAGAAACGGCGGCTCTGATTTTCTCAAAGCCGCCGCTTCATAGGCGCATGGAAATGTGTCTGCTGTACGACGGCTTTTTTTCTTTTGCCGTCGTCCGGCAGAATATTTCATATAACTCACCTTATTTATCAGATAAGTATCTATTTAGGCTTATTCTGTGATAGATCTCCGAAATAATATCCAGGTACTTAGGAAATAACATACCAGCAAGAGTATAAGAATGGATATGGTAATGGATAGTTGCGTAATTAAAGCTCCAATACCGATATAAGCGGAAATTTCAACGGAAACTGATTGCAAGAAGTACGCTACAACAATAGCGGAAACTATAATGGATACCAGTACCGGCAAACCAAACCATACACCTAACTGTTTCATTACAAGACCTTTTATATCCTGTTCCTCAACACCCAATTTGCGAAGTACCGCGAAACGATAGCGGTACTGTCCAGCATCCAAAAGCTGCTGTAAAGATAAGATGGTAAGACATATTACCATTAAAACCACCGCACCATAAATCATCGCTGTCTTTAGAATGAAGTTCATACCCTTTGCTTCATTGATTTGCAGTGTACTCAATCGAATGGAATACCCAACACCATTTTCCGAAAGTTCTGGATAGACTTTTATAAACCTGTTTTCTAAGGTCGCTGCATCTGAGTAGGAAAGTTCTTTTGATGTCTGGATATAACGGTTCCGATTGACAGAAAGAAGGTTTTGACAAACACTATCTGGAAATACATATACAACTCGTGTATAGGAATTGTATAAGGTTTCACCCATTGCCTCTTGATAACTGGCCTGTTCAGAAAGCGTTAACCTTCCTACATCGGTGTCTACCACTGCATGACTGCGTATAAATTCTTCTTGTTCATCCGCTGTTGCAGCTGTATGCCATTGGGTCGTAAACTCATTTTCTTCAAGCGTAATAGCCTCATATCCCAGCATTTCCCTGATAGCATTATAATCACTAAGAGAAATAGCAACCACAGGAAATTCATGTTTTACGCGGTCATGAAAATCTTCACAATTTGGAAGATAAAGGCTAAAGGCACAGTCTGCGCTTACCGCAATTCCTTCTTCCGTCAAAAAGTCTGTGACCACTTCATAATTGCCTGTTGGCAAGTCGTTTTTTTCGTACACATCATTATATCGGGAATTGATCTGAACATCATACATGGAACGACTATCCAAATAGCCCATACTCCATTCTGTCAGTACTGGTGCGATAATGAACATAAGAATGGCCATTGTCAGCGTAATGCAAATCAATGTCATTGTTTTTGTCGTTGTTGTGAGCTTGGATATAATCTGTCCAAAGAAAAACAGGTTATTACCTTGATACCTGTGTGCAGGGGATTTGCTTTTCCATGCAACGATTGCGCTGCTGGACAGATAAATGATACCGCATATCAAAAAAAGTAAATCTACAACAACGAACAGCAAATATTGATTGATCGTACCAGCGCCTAGAGTTAGATAATACTTGCTTTCAAAAACCGGTACGAGAGCTGCAAGTACAGTATTTGGAACTGTGCAGGCTAAGAGACCGATAAGCAAAGTTTGCAATGTCCATACTTTCTTTTTGAGCAGCCAAACGAACGACCACAGCAGGGTGAACGCCGGAAAAATGATATTTCCCCAAAACAAAATGTGGAGCGGAAAAGCGAATCTTGGATCAAAGAAAAAGATCATCTTTTGAATCCCTGTTTCCAACATCCATATAGAAAGCACTAAGTAGATCACAAGGATTGCCGGTATAAACCGGTTCTTCTTCAAATTAGGTTCATTTTGTCTGTCCGCAGACAGCATATCAATAATCTTGATCTTACGAATAGTACGGACATTAAACAGTCCAACCACGAAGAAACTGATTGTAAAAAAGCCAACTGTCCAAAGAACAGTATCGGGGAACAGTGTCCATGTCAGCTCATAACTATGACCATAGGAAGCCAGCAGCATAGCGGACATAAATTGCGAACACAACACACCAAGAGCAATACCAATAGCAATAGATATAGCCCCCATCAAAAAAGTTTCTGCAAAAAAGAGCCAGCCGATTGTTTTTTGCTCCATCCCCATAATAGATTGTACGGCAAATTCCTTTTGCCTGCGCCGCAGCATATAGCTGTTTACATAGCGTATCAGGAACAATAACAACAGCGTGATCGCACAGACCGCCAATTTGATACCGTCACTAAACGCTGTAATTTCATAAGCGGTTCCAATATCCGGCTGGTAGTAGCTGCTTGATATGGATAGAAACGCATAAAACAAAGTAACGCAGATCGTCAAGGTAACAATATAGATCAGATAGTCCTTTGCAGAGCGCTTTGCATTTCGGTAAACTAATTTAGCATACATCGTTTTGCCCACCTCCCATCATGGTGAGGACACTTAAAATTTTCTCAAAGAACATCGTTCTGCTGTCATTACCTTTTCGTAATTCAGTAAAAATCTCCCCGTCCCTTAAAATCAGGATACGGCTGGCATAGCTGGCTGAAAAGGCATCATGTGTTACCATCAGGATGGTTGCCCCAAGCTGCTCATTGATGCTTTGTATGGTAGAAAGAAGCATTTGAGAAGAATGACTGTCCAATGCTCCGGTAGGCTCATCAGCTAAAATCAGTTTCGGTTTATTGATAATCGCTCTGGCACAGGCACAGCGCTGCTTCTGACCACCAGACACCTGATAAGGGTATTTGTTCAAGATGTCACTAATATTCAAGCTCTTTGCCATCTCTGTTATGCGAGGTTCAATCTCATTGACAGGCACCTTATTGATAGACAATGCCAACGCAATATTTTCGGAAATCGTTAAAGTATCCAACAAATTGAAATCCTGAAAGACGAAGCCTAAGTTCTCCCTGCGAAATTTTGCAAGTTTTTTGGGTTTCAGTTCAGTCACATCCTTACCCTCCAAATAGATGTGTCCAGCACTCACAGTATCAATAGTGGAAATACAGTTAAGCAGTGTAGTTTTACCGGAGCCAGAGGCACCCATAATGCCAAGAAACTCTCCTGCCTCCACGGAAAAACTAATATCTTTGATGGCTTTTGTTAGGCTACCCTCATTCCCATAATATTTCTGGATATGTTCTAGTTTCAAGATTGTATCCATATTGGTTCCTCCTTGTATCTTTGTTCGGTTTTATTGTAACGGGAAAGAGCATTCTTTTGTATCAAGTTTTCTTACAAAGTTCTAACAAAAATGTAAGAAGTGCAGGGCTATTCAACCCTGCACCAAAAAGTGATTGATGTGAAAGGACAGTATGGCAGTCGTTCCATTATTACCGGAATGCAAGGAAAGACCAATTCCCAGCTTGTCGCACAGCCGTTTACAAAGGTATAGGCCAATGCCAGTAGAACTTTGAATATTCCGACCATTTTGCCCAGTAAAGCCTTTTTCAAATACACGGGGCAGATCGGCTTCTGCAATCCCTATTCCATTGTCCTTTATGAACAACAGTACCTGATTACTTTGCTGTTCTGTATAGAAGGTAAGTCGAGGCTTTTCGGTACGATATTTTATCGAATTTCCAATTAGCTGATTTAAGATGAACCGCACCCATTTATCATCCGTATAGACGGTATCTGTAACCATCTCCATTTCAATTCTTACATCGTTCTGTCGCAGGAGATATTTGTTATCCGCTATCGCCCCATGCACCACATCAGACAGTTTTATTTCACGAATAGCGTAATCTTTTTGAGTATGTTCACTGCGGGCATAGTAAAGGGTCTGTTCCGTAAAACGACCTACCTTTTCCAATTCTGTAAGTATAGCTCTGGAAAATTCAGATGGATGATTTTCACAGAGCAGTTTCATTGCTGTAATAGGTGTTTTCACTTCATGCACCCACTGTTCAATATAATCTCTATAGTCCCTGCGTTCCTGCATGACAGCACTTATATTTTCCAACATGGACTTTTCAGCCAACTTCAAAATATGATAAAAGACCTCATCGTCAGCGCGTTCTGGCTCTTTCATTAAATCAGCAATTAAATACGCTTCTTCCAACTGATCAGTCATATCCAAAAGCTTATCCAAATACTTTTTTCTTCCATAATAGCTTACCACTATGTAGATTACAAACACCCAAAACCATACTCCTGCAATAAACACCACTGCATCTATGCTGCTTCCATTGGCAAGAAGAAACAAGGTAAGCGCTACCATTCCAGCCAGATTGATCAACATCGCTGGCATCAGATTTTTTATATAGCGTTTCCAGTTCATAGCGTGTACCCCTGCCGATGTTTTGTCTTGATAAAGTCTTTCAGGCCAATATTCAACAGCTTTTCACGGATACGATTGATGTTCACACTTAACGCATTATCATCTACATAAAGCTGATTATCCCAAAGGAAATCCACAATATCATTGCGCGAACAAATAGTACCTGCGTGCTTGAATAAATAATAGAGAATCTTGATTTCATTTTTTGTAAACTCAACCTGATGATTTTCATATTCAATGGTGCTGCTTTCCAGATGCAGAATGGCTCCTTGCCAATTCAGAGTTTCAATCTGTCCTACTGAATATGTGCGTTTGAGCAATGAGGCAATCTTTGCTAGCAGAATTGCAGTATTATACGGCTTTGTAATAAATGCATCACCGCCCAGCATAATACTGTTTAACTCATCCATATCCGTATCACAGCTTGTCACAAAGATAATGGGAACATTGGAGAATGTGCGAATTTTAGAACATAAAGTAAAACCATTTTCTCCCGGAAGTTTAATGTCCAGCAAAATCAAATGTGGCTTTGCCGACTTTACTTCTTCTATTGTAGTAGAAAAATTCCTGACTGCTACAGCTTCATATCCGTTTCCATTCAGCAAAGTTTGTAATTCTTCTTGTATAATAGGATCATCTTCAATGACCATAATTTTATAAGGTTGCATCATTCTCGATTCTTCCTCCCTTGCCTTGTTCGTCCATCTGCGGGCTTTTCCGCGTCTTTTGGAATCAGCCAGACACCAGCCATCTTTACAGTGCCTGGGATACGATCCTCCGTGCAATAATAGTTTATCTGACGGGTGGAAATGCCCCATTTTTCACTTGCCTCTCTGAGCGTCATATAATCCATATCCATACCTCCGACAATCCTCTCCATTATATTTCATTTGCTCGAAGAATACAAGTGCGTAGGTAAGGCGCAAGGCCCTGTGCCATAAGTACTTTGTTACCTTGCGCCCTTTGTTATTCTACCCTAAAAATACTTTGCCAGTTGCTTCAGACCACGCCGGATGCTGTCACGAACACGGCTTGGATCTACATCCTCCGCTGCGGCAATCTCGCTCACACGCATACCCAGGTAATACCGGGCATAGATCCGCTTAGCCTGCTTCTCCGGCAGAGCCATCACTGCGGCGTAGAGCTGCTCCCTCAGCTGCTTTTCTTCCAGAAGCATTTCCGGTGTCTGGGGCTTCAGCAGGATTTCATTTTCAATACCGTTGTCACAGTCCAAAGAGTAGTACGCCTTATAGCGATACATCCTCCGGTCATAAGCAGCTTCTGCACGCTCAGCAGCACGGATCGTTTCTAGCACATCTTCTGTTACCTCTACAAAGTGATCGGTTTTATAAACATCAGGATATAGATCCCGGAGATTGACTTTCTTCATTATGTACCTCCATTTCAATTCACGGGTGGTTAACGGGTCAATCGAATAGAGGCGGAGACCGACAGCGGTAACAAACCGCTTGTCTATCTAAAAAACGGCAAGCAAAAACGCCGGCTCCCCACAAAGGAATACTGGCGCGACAAGAAAACCTATGATTATGCTGGTTTACAAGGCTTGATAATACCGATATAAAAACATAATGTCCCGGTGGTGGGGCAAGGCTTTTTTTAACTGATGTAACTCATGGGTATTATGAACCACTAACGCAGACATGACGACATCCTCCTAAAATGCCGCCCCTGCTGATTGCATGAGGGTTTGCTTTTCGCAAAAAGAAACGGCGGCTCTGATTTCTCAAAGCCACCGTTTCATAGGCGCGTGGAAATGTATCTGCTGTACGACGGCTTTTTTCTTTTGCTGCCGTTCAGCAGATAGAAGATATTATGTATTATCAATTTCTGTTTTAATGGTAACAATTTCAGCTTACAAACAGGTGAATTTCGGCTTACAAAACTGTAAGCTCACGAAAAAAGCAGACGATTTCGTATCGAAACCGCCTGCTTTATAAATATATGAACTGAATTTATTGCGCGCTGATGGTATCAACAATGGACATCTTTCGTATTCTCCTGATTGGCCCATACACGGCCAGAATTACAGAAAACACGACAATTATGAGGATAATGCCTAACTCCATAAATGGTATTGTCCATGCCTCACCCCAATTAGAGCTTATCAGCAAACCAAAGAGAAGTTTATGGCAGATCAGCCCCAGCAAAGTGCCGATTATACAGCCGGAAACAGCATAAGTGGCCGCTTCTGCAATCACCATTCTGGAAAGCTGATGGGTACTTAACCCAATCGCCCGAAAAGCTCCATACTGTTTTGTCCGGGCTGCTACACTCAAAGCAATGCTGTTAATCACATTGAAAATGGTAATCAAAGCAATCAAGGTCAAAAATCCATAGAGGAACAGCCACACACAGTAATAAACGCCTAATGTACTGCTGTTATCCATCCGCTTGTCAACGAAATTGAATCCGGCTCCATAAGTGCGATGGATGGCATTTACATCATCGTCCGTGGCGCTGGTAGATAGCTGCATATCAATGACGGTATAGTTTTCTTCCCCGGTTATTTGCCGGAAAGTATCTTCGGAGCAAATGATAATTGAGGAATCTCCGGCACTATTGAATGGGCTGGCAGAAAGAAGTCCGGCAATCTCAATTTCGACAGACCGGCCATCAATCTCCATCGCAACTTTATCGCCTGCTTGCATGGAACCTTGCGAATCGAACACAGTCAAACCAGTATTCAACTCATTTTGCACAGCTTCTAATGAACCTGATTGCAGATAGTCGGCTGCCCATTCAAATTGTTGCTGCTCATAAGAGATTAAGACAACCGTTTTTTCTATTCCATTCACTGTGGCGGGAATATCGTATGCAAACATCCGGCCATAGACTGCATCTACGACAGGATTTTCTTTCAGCTCGTCTACAAAAGCTCTGTCAACGGAACAAGTGTTATCTGAACTTACAATGGATATATCCGGTGCCCATGGATACAGCGGCGTCAACGTGTGGTTCATAAAAGTAATCGTCACAGAAAAAGAAAGAAACAGGACGATACTAAGGCCAAAAGAGGCTACCATTAAGACATAATTCTTGCGGCTGGATTTTGCATGATGAATTCCCAACGAAGCATCTACTTTCAGCCATTTTGTATTTGCTGCTTTGCGGACTGGCTGCACAGCATTGGCATTGCCGGAAACTGCCGCCAGCGGAGAAACTTTTGAAGCCCTTTTTGCCGGAGATCGAGCCGCCAAGAGAACGGTAAGCAATCCCACAATAATTCCTGCCAGTATGCTCGGTATGCTGATACTAAATGCGGGCATAGCACCGAAGTATTCCGGGCTAAGGAACCGCAGAACGAAACACAGAATCCATATCACAACCACACCGCTTAAAACGCCTATTGGAATCGCAAATCGGCACCAGCTAAGGGCTTCTTTTCTTACTAAGCGCATAACCTGTTTGGGTGTTGCCCCGATACAGCGCATCAGGCCAAAAAACTCTGTTCGCTGGGCAACATTACTATTCAGGCTGCTTGCAATCATCATAATACCCGCAAACAGGACTAAAACGAATAAGACACCGGCGGCTGCGTAAACCTGCATCATAAAAGAATTGCTGCTTTGTCCAAGCAAACCGAGCAATTTTGTATTTTCAAAAACCTGTTCATCACTCAAACCAAGCTGCGATTTCAAATCCAAGATTTCGATTTGGACATTTCCTGCGTTAGAAAACTGAACATAAAAAACCGTATTGCTGTCAAATGGCTCACCATTTCCAAGGTCTGCCGAAAGGGAACGAAATTTTTCTGTCGTGATAAATACCCCATAAGAATCGCTGCTCATAAGATTGGCAGTATTTTTGACAAATCCAGATATACGAAATGTATGCTCTGTCCCATCCAGCATATCAACAGTAATATGATCGCCAATAGATAAATCAAGCATATCTTTGGCATTTTCTGTTACCATAGCCTCGTCGCTACTTTGTGGAAAGCCGCCTGACGCAATCATATTTGAAAAGATTTTCGTAAACAGGGTTTCATTGCCACCACAAATAAGGGTTTCCGTCCCATTTAAGGTGTACCCTTCGTCGCTGTTATAGTTTAGAACATCATAGGGAGCGAGGGCCTCAATATCAGGACGTGCGGAGATAATGGCTGCATCTTCATCCGTAATATTTTGTACTCCAATATGCCAATTTCCCGTTTCTGTCTGTGTTTTGATAACTTGGCTGCGAATAAACATATCCGCCATGCCGAAAATAGTAGTCATCAGAAATACTGCCAGCACAATACAGAAAATGGACATCCGGCTTTGCTTTCTGTGAATTTTTGCGGATATGGGAACAAGGTCAAGATAACGCTTCATCTGTGTTCCCTCCCAAATCCGTGAGGACACCATCGGATACCCGGAGCACCCGGTCAACAGATGTTGTCAGATTTTTGTTGTGGGTAATCATCAGGATGGTTTGCTGATAACGGCGGGACGCTTGTGTAAGCAGCGCAATAACATCCTGACTATTCTTGCTGTCCAAATTGCCCGTAGGTTCATCTGCAAGAATCAGTTTGGGTTTGGTAATTAAAGCCCGGCCAATAGCGACACGCTGCTGCTGGCCGCCGGATAGCTGGCTCGGCAGATGGTGCCGCCGTTCTGTAAGACCCAACAATTCCAAAATTTCATTTACCGCTGCCGAATCTGGTCTACGGTAGTCCAACAAAAGCGGGAACATGATATTCTGCTCTACATTCAGTTCGGAAACGAGCTGAAAGGATTGGAAGATAAAGCCGATATTACGGCGGCGGAAGATCGTGCGCTGTTCCTCTTTCATGGAAAACAGGTCTTGTCCATCCACCAAAATGTGGCCGGAAGTGGGGGAATCCAGTGCGCCAACACAATTCAGCAAAGTGCTTTTTCCAGAGCCAGATTCTCCGACAACAGCGGCAAACTCACCTTTATTGAGGGAAAAGGATACATTTTTTAAGGCATCCACTTTCGCTTCGCCTTTCCCGTAAGTTTTACATAGATTTTGTACTTTCAAGATTTCCATAGTGATTCGTACCTCCTTTCTTCAAAGGATAACAAAGACGGCTTACAATCAGGTGAATTTGACCTTACAATTCCGTAAGGAACGACAGCGTGAAGGTTGTTCCATTCCCGACTTCACTTTGCACCAAGATCATACCGCCTTGTCCTTCAATGATAGACTTTGCAAGTGGCAGCCCCAGCCCGATCCCCTGTGTATCAAGGGAATGTTTACTGCGATAAAAGCGTTTGAAAATGTGGTAAATATCTTCCGGGACTATGCCGTTTCCATTATCAGAAATAAATATACGAAACATGGCGGGAGTGCTATCCCATGTAATACGGACAATGCCGCCAGCTTGTGTATGATCCAGAGCATTTTTTACGATATTTCCAATCGCTTCACCCGTCCATTCCATATCGCAAATAAGCTGTTGTTCATCATCGCCCTCTATCTGAATTTCTTTATTTTCGTTTTTAGCCCTTGTAGTTAATTCATTGATGGAATGGGAAATCAGTTCAGACACACGGCATTTATTTTTCTCAAAAACGATGTTTCCTGTATCCAGACGGGTTATTTTCAACATGGATAAGATGAGCTGCTCCATGCGTTTTAGAGAAATCCCCATCTTAGCGACAAACTGCCTCACTGTTTCCGCATTGTCCGGCTCATTCCCGATTATCTCCTGATACATGGCGAGGGCTGCCAGCGGTGTTTTGAGCTGGTGGGATATATCCGATATGGTATCTTTCAAAAACTCTTTTGCCTGATGCTCTGTTTCGTTTTTGGATTGGAGCATGGTTGCAAGCTGTTCCACCGAGGAAAATATTTGGAAGATGCCTCCTTCATAACTCTGTGGCAAGTGACAGGAGTAATCCCCGTTGATATAGTTCGTCAATACTTTGTCTACCTGTTGGTATAATCGCTGCCTTTTTCTCAAAAAAACGAATATTCCTATGGCAAGCACAAGGAGCAAAAATAGCCCAGTGCAAAGCGTCATGCAGAGAGTAGATTGCTGAAATTGATTGAGAAAAGGGCGCATACTGATCTCTGTTTGTTTTCCCAAACCCGCAGCCGCTAATAATGACCGGCCATCTCCACTGATTTCTGTGTTCATAAGGGCGGTTACAATCGTTTCTTTTGAAACACCCTGTTCCAAAAGCGAGGATACAATCGCTTCGTCATGTGTAAGCCACAGAATTTCCATATCGTTCACTTGATGGATCGCTAAGACGGTTCCTGTACCTACAAACAACAGGGCAAACAAGCACAGAAACAGCAAGAAGCCTTTGAACTGTTTATCCCGGCATAAGCTCATACAGACACCTCTTTCCATTGGTAGCCAAACCCACGGATGGTTATGAGGTGTTCCGGGCGGGACGGATCGGTTTCCACTTTCTCACGAAGCCGTCGTACATAGACCGACAGGGTGTTATTATCCACAAAGTTTCCTGTATCGTCCCATAGTTCGTTCAGAATAATGTCCCTTGCCACTACATGGTTGGCGTTTCTTACCAGCAGACAAAGCAGACGATACTCGGCGCTCGTCAAATCCAATACTTTTCCCTTTAATGTTGCTCGGCTTCCCAGCAGGTCAATGGAAATATCGCCGCATTCCATAGAAGCGTTTTTTTCGCTTTTGGAAACTCCGGCCCGGCGTAGCAGCGCCCGGATACGGGAATACAATTCCCCCAGCTTGAAAGGTTTGGTAATATAATCATCCCCGCCGCTGTCTAATCCACGGGTTACACTGACTTCTTCATCCGATGCGGTCAGGAATATAATCGGTATCTGCTGATTTTCTTTTCTTACTCTCTCGCATACATCAAACCCTGTCCCATCTGGCAAGGTAACATCCAAAATCAACAAATCGTATCTGTCGAGTTCGGACAAGTATTGTTTTGCCTCATATACAGTACGCGCAACTTCAACATCAAATTCATTCTTTTTCAAAGAGTAAACCAAGCCATCTATCAGACTAACATCATCCTCCAATAGTAATATTCTATTCATGTTTCAATTCCTTTCCTTGTTTTGTCCGGCCATCAATCGGCTTCTCCGCATCTTTCGGGATTAGCCAGATTGTAGCCATCTTCATAGCGCCGGGGATACGCCCTCCAGCGCAATAATAATTTACTCTACGAGGTGTCACGCCCCACTGCTCGGCGGCCTCTTTTAATGTCATATAATCCATCTTGCACCTCCACAAAACACATTATAGTTCTTATACTCGAACAATACAAGTGTATAGAAATATTGCTATCAAAAAATCAGTATAATCATTCCTATCGACCGGCATAATAAGGTTATTCCTTTGTGCAAATCGGCACGATAGAATATACTTGAGGTGAATGATTATGCCGATTGATGATTTGACCGCTTTGGGGCAAAAAATGCGGGAAGCCCGAAAGAAAAAAGACCTGACACAGCAGGAGCTTGCGGATCTGAGCCATGTATCTGTCAAGCAGATCGCCAGTATTGAAAAGGGACAGATAAATCCGTCCTATTTGATTTTGAAGGCATTGGCAAAGGTGCTTCCGCTCTCCCTGGACACTCTGATCAATCCAGATGTTTCTCCAGAAGATGAGGGAGCCAATCAGATGAAGATGCTTTATTGCAGCTGTCCGTCAGAAATGCGTGAAACCCTCTTGCACCATACGCAGGAGACCGCGAAAGAACTAACAGAACTATCCGAGAAATTTGAAACGAATTGAGCCGGTGAGTGAAATTTGACTGTTTCCTCACTGGCTCCTTTCATTTCCGGGTAAAAAGGGGCAAGCAATGCCGGTGTTAATACACACCGACCCGCAGAGTGCAAAATCCCTCCGTGATTTTCCTCTCCGCTTGCTTGTTGAGGGCAGCGCCCCCAAAGCCCCTTTGAACACAGAATTTCATTCTGTGGCTACGCGTTCTGCGAACGCTTTTGACCAGGACCAGCTTACCGCTGGCCGTGGTCTTTTTCTTTTTCAACATCCTGTTCTACCTCCATTTTCAGCACTCGATCTACATTTGCCTTTGCCGTTAAAAGCTCCCGCATTTCCTCACGGGAACGCCGGTACTCGGCATAGGTCTTTTTCTTTTCTTCCAGCAATTTCGCGTACTCCGTCTGCAACTCTTTGACCTTGGGCAGCTTCTTGACGCCCATCTCATCAAAGGCATTCTTAGCAGCCTGGTGGAGCAGAATTTCTTCCTCATGTTCTTCCCGGAATTTCTTAGAGTAACCCGCCTTGCGGTATGCCACATAGACCTCACGGGTCTTGGCATAATTTACGATGTGAGTACGCAGAACAGCGATCTCTGCCATGCGCTTTTCAGCCGCTTTGATCTGCGCCGAAAGATCATTGTGATGTGCCGTGGCAGCCGCAGCCTTTTCTTCCAAAACCGCATACTCCAGCAGATTGTTCTCTGACAGGTAATTCATGGTCTGCGCCATTTGTTTCAGATTAAAAACTTTAGCCCATCGAGCATAGCCAGCACCTTTTCCAGCCTGCAATTTTGCCTGAATGTCCACCAGCAGATTGACCTTCGGCGGCTCTGCCTGTGTGACGGTTTTCTTTCGCGGGGTATGTGCTTTCTTCCCTAAGAGAACTGCCCGCAAATCTTCCAATCCATATCCTTCGCCCAGACTGTCCATGCGGGCGGCTTTCTCCCAACCAGAGAGCTTCAGTCGATACGATTTTCCGCGCTTTGAGACTTCACAACCATACTCTTGCAACAGCTTCAGCAGTTCTTCAAAGTCAGCAGGACTTTGTGATAATGCGTTGTCAATCATCACACGCAGCTGTTCCCGATGGGAGGGCTTGGCCTGTTCGCCCAGCCACTTGTTGTAGCTTTTTCCGTGGGGTTTTGGGTCCTCCACAATGGACAATCCGTTCTCGATACAGATGGTATCGCTCAAGCGCCGGACGGCTCTGGTGCTGCCCCAAAAGTTGCGGAATTTTCGGTCACAATCTGCATTGACCGCCGACCAGATGATGTGATTATGAACGTGCGATTTGTCTATGTGGGTGCAGACCACAAAGGCGTGATTGCCCTTGGTAAACCGCTTGACAAATTCCACGCCCAGGCGGTTTGCTTCCTCCGGCGTGATTTCACCGGGTTTGAATGACTGGCGCACATGGTAAGCGATCACATCATCCGCGCCGCGCACTCGTCCGGTAGCGGCAATGTACTGCCGCTTTGCCAGAAGGAACTCCGCATCCGCAGTCCGGCTGTCACACGCATAGCCGGTAATGAGCCTGCCGTTATCTGTTTTCTTTGGATTGGCCACATAGTCGATGATGTCACTGATCGCCCGACTTTCTGTGCGGCCCTTGCCGACATGAAGCGGCATGATTCTTGTGGTTGCCATAGGTCAGACCTCCTTTCCGAAAAGAAAACGGTCTGCCGTAGCAGACCGCGTTCTTTTAACCTTTTTGACTTCCAAAAATATTGCAGTTTCACTTCCGATTTTGTAGAGACAGGATGTTAAATCTGACATCCTGTTTCTTTATCCATACACCCTATCCTGAATGGCAAATTTCAAACTCTGCACCTTGCCCAGCAGCCAGATTGCAGCCAGTGGCAGACCCATGGGACTAATCAAAAATGCCATGACTAAAAGGATCACACCATTTTGCAGGGAATAGGTAATAAGCACAGCCACGCCAAGCAGAGCAATCACAATGCTGAGCAGGCCAAGCACCAGACCGGATATGTAGATCAGCCCCGTGCAGATCCAGACAAAAAGTGTCAGCACCAAAATGACCGGTGCAGTTACGATCATCAGCAGGCATTTCAAAATCTTCATTCCAGTTCCTCCTTCCAACGCTCCAGATGCCGTTTGCACAGGGCATCCGCTTCTCTCTCATCATCTTCCGTCACTTCCCGTTTTCCTTTGGTCAGTTCAATCTCCAGATAAGTCCGGTAATCATCGGCTAAGAGGTCGAACAGTTCCTTGGGAGTATGGCACACCTCGCCAGAGCAATAGTGAAAATCTTGGTCAAATTCAACTCTTACACATCCATGGCGGCTGATATAAACTTCTATGGTCTCGTCTGCGGTCAGGTAATCCGCAAAAATCTCCAGCACCTTTTCAAAGGTCAGCATCTATTTTCACTCCTTTGCTTCACTTTTTATTCTACTCATATTATCCGGTACGGACAGGCAAAAAACAAGGATACCGCCAAAAAGAAAAAGCGGAGGAAGGTGCGGCGAAGAAACGCCGTTCCTCCCTCCGCAAATGGAGTATCTATCCCTGTTATGAAAGTTTAGAAAGCTGAGTAAGGATTTGACTCACACCCTCCCACAGTTGTTCTTGCCGCTGGGATATATCCTCCAAGTCAGCATCATAAACCCGCCCGGTCTCATGCACTTTGCGGGTCAGCTGATTCAAGTTGTTGCTGCTTCGGCGCATCAGGGAGACCAACTCCTTCAGCTCCGGCAGTTCCAGCTTGACCACATACCCATCCAGCGCCATTTTCCGCAGATAAGCGCTCAAATTCTCTGTCCCGTATTGCTGCATCTTTTGATGGATCAGTTCCAGTTCTTCTGCGGACACCCAAAACAAAACCGGAACATCCCGCTTGCGCTTTGCCATGGTTATCGCTCCGGCTCCCGTTTTTTCGGGGCGGCAGACTTATGGGCGGGCAGTTCCTGTTTGAGCTTATCCCGTACTGAGGGACGGGACGGTTCCAGCTTTTCTCTCTGGGTACGGCTGCGCTGCTGTTCTTCACGCACCAGATCAATAAAACCATCCAGAACAGCAGGGTGGCTGTTTAAGGCATAACCACAACGGACGGTTTCGGGATTATCATTAGGAATGGTCTTAGCCCATTCTTTGTTGCGTCGGGAGTAGCGCCCATCCCAGTCCTGAAGCTG
>ENA-ORMO01002385-ORMO01002385.1-human-gut-metagenome-genome-assembly--contig:-NODE-2385-length-15116-cov-8.153509_pt1 | contig 15116 bp, 15 predicted proteins | sample MGYA00242106_ERZ509001 | MGnify/ENA primary metagenome ERZ509001 (study PRJEB26280, sample SAMEA2338736) | human gut metagenome | biome: human gut; feature: human-associated habitat; material: faeces... | reverse complement strand
TTCCATTAATGATCGAGGCCATCCCGGTGAGTACCGAGAGCATCATCCTGATCATTACCAAAGTAGAGGATCCTGAAGAACTGGATACCCGTTTCTCCAAATTTGCTCCATTCAGAGGGAATGATAAGACAGATACTCTTCAGCTTGACGGTGCAGACAATATTATTGATATCTTCCAGAAGCTTTACGAAGCAAAGATGAAGAGTACTCAGACAAAAGATGGCAAATCTGCTCAGAATACCGGAGCAAAGGAAAATGACGATACTCAGGTTCCTGATGTAAATCTTATCCGTCTCTATGAGTTCGACACACTGGACGATGTGATTGCGGCCGCCCATGGACTGAACGGCTATTTTACCGGTGCAAACACCCTGTACAAAGATCCGGCCGATGAGCTTTACAAACTGGTACTTCACCAGTCATCACTTTCTCCGGAGGATTTTAACAGGGTATGTAATATTCTTACGGAATATGGACAGGGAAAGGCTTTCTCTCTTTCAGGAGAAGCTTATCTGACAGAACATGGAGAACTGATTTCCGATTCTGCCCTTCAGCAGCTGATTCAACTGTAATAATTTTCATAATTAAAAGAGCATTCAGTTTTCATCTGAAAGCTCTTTTCTTATACCATAGTAAATTACAGATTTCTCAAAAAAAGGATGTCCTGAACTTATTCAGAACATCCTTTTTACATGTCAGACTATGACAATTCAACAATTGTCATAGTCCGTCATATGATTACCTTTCAGGAAGATTATTCTCCAAGAAAATCATTGATCTGGTTAACCAGTACATCAACATCCAGTCCATGAACCATAGCTGCTTCTTCGAGAGATTCCATCTGGGAAGATGGGCATCCAAGGCAATGCATTCCTGCTCTCATAAGAATCGGTGCGATATTTGCATCAATCTGAAGAAGCTGACCGATCAGCATGTCTTTTGATACTTTAGCCATTGTATATTTCCTCCTTAATTTTTCTTCATACTACTCAGCTTTTATAGCTTCTGATATTATAATACTATTTTACTCTGGAATCAACTGCAAACTTTTAATTTTATCGTTCCTCCCTGAAATACGGAAGTCCCAGCGCAGCAGGCGGCTGGTGTTCCTTTTTCTTTCGGAAGCTTGTGAATACCAGTACGATAATCGTTACCACATAAGGCAGTGCTTTAAATACTTCCTGCATGCTTCGTCCAAGTCCCGGGATATAAAGATACAGAATATAAAGAGCTCCGAACAGGAATGCTCCCCAGATTGCATTCAGTGGTTTCCATAATGCAAAGATTACCAGTGCAACAGCAAGCCAGCCACGATCTCCAAAACCATTGTCTGTCCAGGTTCCTCCTGAATATTCCATTACGAAATAGAGTCCGCCCAGACCTGCCAGACCTGCACCGATACAGGTTGACAGATACTTATATTTGATAACATTGATACCTGCTGCATCTGCAGTTCCCGGATTTTCACCGATTGCTCTGAGATTCAGCCCCGCTCTTGTCTTGAACAGAAAAAATGATAACAGGACTGCTATAATAATACAGAGATATGTAAGGAAACCATAATTAAATAAAATACCTCCGATAACCGGAATCTTAGATAATCCCGGGATTTTTGCCGTATAAGCACTTCCTGTTACTTTTACGGAAATCTGTCCTACACCGCCTGCAAGCTTGGAAATAGAACCGCCGAAGAAGTTACCAAAACCTGTACCAAAAATGGTAAGTGCAAGACCTGTTACATTCTGATTTACACGAAGTGTGATAGTCAGGATACTGTAGATCAGACCTCCGATTGCAGCACATGCAAATGCACACAAAAACGATATCAGTACACCCACAAGTGCATTGGGATCAGGATTATCCTTCTCATAGAGGAAAGCTCCCATCAGACCTGAAATACCGCCCATATACATAATTCCCGGAATACCAAGATTCAGGTTACCGGATTTCTCTGTCATAATCTCACCAAGCGCCCCATACAGAATACAAATGCCCTGGACAATTGCTTTTTGAATAAAAACTATCAGTACACTCATTGCCGCTACCTCCTATTTCTTTGCACGCTTTACTCTGTAGTTGATAAAGAATTCTGCACCGATCAGGAAAAACAGAATGATTCCCAGAAGAACATTGGAAGCATTCTCATTCAGTCCATACTGTGTTGCGATCTGTACGGCACCCTGGTTCATAAATACGATGCCAAAGGAAACTGCAACCATAATAAATGTATTAAACTTAGAAAGCCATGCGACAATGATCGCGGTAAATCCACGACCGCCTGCTGTTGCAGTGGAAATCGTATGACTGGCTCCGCTGACAATAACAAAACCTGCGATACCACAGATTGCACCGGAGATTGCCATTGTACGGATAATAACCTTTTTCACCTGGATACCGGCATATCTGGCAGTATTCTCGCTCTCACCTACTACTGCGATCTCATAACCATGCTTGCAGTATTTCAGATAAATGAACATTCCCACTGTCAGAATCAGGACAATAACTACATTCCAGCCATATTTCTGTCCGAACAGTTCCGGAAGCCATCCACCTTTTGTAGCCTGATTGATGATACCGACTGTATTGGAACCTTTCGGATTTTCCCAGAATACAATGCAATAGGTGACTACCTGCATGGCAACATAATTCAGCATCAGAGTAAACAGTGTCTCATTTGTATTCCAGTTGGCTTTAAATACAGCCGGAATCATTCCCCAGATCATTCCGCCAAGTGCACTTGCCACAAACATTACGATCAGGAGTAACCCTGTAGGCATTTTATCTCCTGCATAGATCATGACGGCAGCAGAGCAGGCACCACCGATCAGGATCTGACCTTCTGCACCGATGTTCCAGAATTTCATTTTAAATGCAGGTGCCAGACCAATGGAAATACACAGCAGTACCATTGTGTCTCGTATGGTCTGCCACAGACGGCGTTCCGAACCCATTGCTCCATCCCAGATTGCCTTATAGACATCCACCGGATTCATCTTTACCAGGGCAACGATTACCGCTCCGCACACGATCAGTGCAAGGATCAATGCAATGAAACGGATCAGAAGACGTTCCTGCCATCTGGCTTTGTTTCTTCTTTTACTTACCTGTAAGAAAGGTTCTTTCTTCATGCCTGTGTCCCTCCTTTTTCATGCTTCGTCATAAGAAGCCCGATTTCTTCTTTCGTTGCAGTTCTTCCATCCTCAATTCCGCTGATTTTACCTCCGCAGAATACTGCAATCCTGTCACACAGTTCAAGAACTACATCAAGATCCTCAATAACACAGACTACTGCAACCCCTTTTTTCTTCTGTTCATTCAGAAGGCGGTAGATCACATGGGAAGTATTGACATCCACACCTCGAGTTGGGAAAGCTACCAGAAGTACTTTCGGATTCTGGGCGATTTCTCTTCCTACCAGAACCTTCTGTACATTTCCTCCTGACATCTGACGGACAGGTGCAGAAATACTTGGGGTCATAACTTCAAGCTGTTCTTTGATTTTTAACGCCAGTGCCTTTGGACCTTTTCGATCCAGGAATGGACTTTTGCCATTGCGATAGCTTCTGAGCATCATATTATCGGTCATATCCATATCGCCCACAAGCCCCATACCAATACGGTCTTCCGGAACAAAAGCAAGGCTGATCCCTGCTTTATTAATGGAGATAGAATCCATTCCTGCAAGTTCTGTTCCTTTTCCCTTGTCATCAAGCAGGGTAATCGAACCGTTCTCTATCGCCTGGAGTCCTGCAATTGCCTCCAGAAATTCTTTCTGACCGCTTCCGGAAATGCCGGCAATACCCAGAATCTCTCCTGCATTTACTGTCAGATCAACATCATCCAGAGTTTTTACCCCTTCTTTATTTCTACAGTTCAGCCCTTTGACTACTAATCGTTTCTTTACATTCTCCGGTTCAGGACGGTCTATATTTAGATCTACTCTGCCGCCTACCATCATTTCTGACAAACTCTGTGCATTTGCCTGAACCGTTTCTACTGTATCAATATACTTTCCTTTTCTGAGGATTGCCACACGGTCTGATAATGCCAGAACTTCCTGGAGTTTGTGCGTGATGATCATAATAGAACATCCATCTTTTCTCATATTTCTTAAAATATCGAATAACCTGTCAGACTCCTGTGGTGTCAGAACTGCAGTCGGCTCATCCAGAATCAGAATCCTTGCACCACGGTAGAGCATCTTTATGATCTCAACTGTCTGCTTCTGGGAAACGGACATTTCATAGATCTTCTGTGACAGATCCAGTTCGAAGCCATATTTATCTACCAGCTTCTGAATATCCTCTGTGATCTTCTTCATGTCCAGCTTTCCCTTTCCCGGAAGTCCCAGAACAATGTTCTCTGCTGCTGTCAGTACATCTACCAGTTTGAAATGCTGATGTACCATACCGATTCCTAGTTCATAGGAATCTTTCGGTGAACGGATCGTTACTTCTTTTCCATTTACAAAAATATGTCCCTCATCCGGATAATAAATTCCATAGATCATATTCATCAGAGTTGTCTTTCCGCTTCCGTTTTCCCCCAGAATTGCAAGAATCTCCGATTTTCTCAGTGTGAGATCTACATGATCATTCGCCTGGACCGAACCAAAACGCTTGGAAATATCTCTAAGTTCAAGTGCATAGTTTTCTCCCACTATCGTTTCCTCCTTTTATCCAATGATATCCAATCCACAGTAAAAGTCTTGTCTCTTTGACTGCTGATATCATTTAATCCTACTTCTGAATTATGGAATCGCTCTCCTGTATACTCCATAATACAGCAAAAGAAACCTTCTGTCAGAGGACTTCAAGACTTCCTTTGCACGTACGATATGAAAACAGCAGAGCTGCCGCCCGGGCAGCCCTGCTGTCGTAAATTGCTCCGTGCTTTGCAGCTCCCGCAATTTTTTTTATTCTGTAATAGATGTAATTCCATCAATCGCAATATCAAATGCAGGCGCGGAACCATATTCAGATTCATGGAAGTATCCGTCAGAAATATACTCTGTATCATCCTTCTTATAAGTATCAAGTTCTTTGCCGTCTACTGTAAATGCAGATGTATCAAATACATGAAGGGATCCATCAATGAGTGCATCTTCCACTTCTTTGACCTTTTCTTCTGTACCCTCTGCTACAGTTTTGTCGTTGAGAGCTGTGATCTTATCTGCACCTTCTGCAAATCCTTTACACCAGTCAGTATCAATTGCTGTGCCGTCAAGCATACACTGTACTGCGTATGTATAATATACGCCCCAGTCCATAGATGCAGAAGTAAGTGCTGTGTTAGGAGCAACAGATGTCATATCAATATTATAACCTACACATGGAACGCCTGCTGCTTCGCATGCTGTAGGAGCACCTGTTGTATCTGCATGCTGGCTGATCAGTACACAGCCGTCAGAAATCAGAGCATCTGCACACTCTTTCTCAAGGTCAAAGCTTGCCCAGCTGTTTGTATATTTTACTTCCATTGTTACAGACGGGCATACACTCTTTGCGCCAAGATAGAAAGCTGTATAACCGGAGATAACCTCTGCGTATGGGAATGCACCTACATAGCCCATCTTGCATGCGTCTTCTTTTACTGTTCCGTCCTCGATCATTTCATTCAGTTTCAGACCTGCAACTACACCTGACACGTAACGTGCTTCATAAATATTTGTAAAATAGTTATGCATGTTGGAAAGTCCACTGGATGCAGCCTGTGTTCCTGTTGCATGACAGAACTGAACCTCCGGATATTCCCCTGCCGCTTCCAGTATATAAGTCTCATGTCCAAAGCTGTTTGCAAAGATGATCTGACATCCCTGATCTGCAAGGTCTGCTGCCGCATCATAGCATCCTTCATCTTCACCGATGAGAGTTTTCTCAATAATCTGAGAATCGTCAAGACCAAGCTTCTCTTCCATCTCATCAATTCCTTTCATATGAGCTGCTGTGTAACCTTCATTCTCATCACCGATATAGATTGCTCCTACTTTCAGGTCCTCTTTTGCAATCCCTTTGCCTTCATCTTCTGCAAATACCGGTGCACTCATAGAAACCGCCATTACTGCTGCAAGTCCAATTGCCAATGCTTTCTTCATTCTTCATTCCTCCATTCTTTCTATTTGTTTTCTGATTCCTGCTACGGAACAAAAGAGGCACAACTTTCTGTGTTATGCCTCCTTGCAAGTATCTTTACTATAACCGTTTATGTCTGAATTGTCAATAAATTCAGCAAAAACGCACTTTCTTTTTGATAGTCTTATTTTTTTTGTATATTAACAGACTATTTTCCATCATACAAATGCCTGTATTTTGGCAGGATAATTTCTCTGCTCGGACAGACATTCACATGCCCGTCAGCTATTTGTAATCTGCAGGTAAAGTAAGCAAATGCTAACTTAATATTATTTTATAATGTATCTGATTTTATACTTGTAATTCAGACAAAGATATATTAAAATGTATGCAGAACCCCGAAAGGGGCCTAAAACGTTATTACAATAAGGAGGATTCTAATTATGGCATATGTAATTTCAGACGAATGTGTAAGCTGTGGAACATGCGAAAGCGAATGTCCTGCAGAAGCTATCTCTCAGGGAGATGAGCATTATGTAATCGACGCTGATGCATGCTTAGACTGCGGAACATGTGCAGATGCATGTCCAACAGAAGCTATTCATCCAGCAGAATAATTCATGATTTCAAAACAGCTTCATCTCTGTTTACCGCAGAGACGAGGCTGTTTTTCTTTATGGATAACTTTTACAAATGTTTTCTTCTGATTCTCCTGTTTCTTTTTTCAAGTGCAGCAGCAGCCTCTTTTCTCGCAAGCTGTCTGTTTCGGATTGTTTCATCCAGATCCCGGCACTGATCTTCTCCTTCTTTTTTCATATGTAACTCCTGAGTAATCAGACGTTCCAGGATTTTCTGAAATTCAAGCATTTTTTCTCTCTCTGGCTGTTCATCTTCAAGCAGTTTCACTTTACTCTCAGTAGTTCCGGGTGCAGTCCTTGAAATCCTTGGAACCAGTTCTTTAATTGCTCTTAAGGCAAGTCCTCTTTTCTTAAGTTCCTTTATATTAGCCAGAAGCGTAATATCATTTCCTGTATAGTAACGATGTCCCTGCTCATTCCTGCATATCCTCAGTTCCAGTTCTTCCTCCCAGTACCGGAGGACCGATGCCCTCACGCCAAGGATTTCTGCGGTCTGAGTCACAGTATACCGCTGCTCCATGCTGCCCCTCCTCCTTTTGAGTCCATTTTTTCATCAGAAAACACTGATGCATATCAGTAATCCTGATATCATGTACATTCATTATAAAACTCCATACTGAGATTGCAAGAAGTTTCGGTTGACAAACTCCACTATAAACCTGCATTTTGATACAAAAAAACAGGGAAACAGTACCATATTCTTCCCTGATACTGTTTCCCTGTGAAATTTTTCTGATGTTATTCAAACCAAACACATCCCGGCAAAGCGTTTATCTCCGTCAGAAATCGGACTCCTGCCAGAATAAGTTATTTCTTCATATTCACAAACTGTGTATATCTCGGCAGCCATACCAGTTCTACCGTTCCGATAGGGCCGTTTCTCTGTTTGGCAATAATGATCTCCGCGATATCCTTCTTTTCTGTGTCCTTATGATAATAGTCATCTCTGTAGATAAACATTACCACATCGGCATCCTGCTCTATGGCTCCGGATTCTCGAAGATCCGAAAGCATTGGTCTGTGATCCGGACGCTGTTCTACCGCACGGCTGAGCTGAGACAATGCGATCACCGGCACATTCAGCTCTCTGGCAAGAGCTTTCAGAGAACGGGAAATATCTGAAATTTCCTGCTGTCTGGAATCACTTTTTCCACTTCCGCTCATGAGCTGCAGATAGTCGATCATGATAATCCCGAGATTATGTTCCAGCTTATATTTCCTGCATTTGGAGCGCATTTCCGCAATAGAAATACCCGGCGTATCATCAATGATCAAATTTGATTTACCGATGATATCTGCTCCCTCTACCAGTTTGGTCCAGTCCTCGTCTTTCAGATTACCCGTTCTCATATTCTGGGAATCTACATGAGATTCCATTGCCAGAAGTCGATTCACCAACTGCTCCTTTGACATTTCCAGACTGAATATGGCAACTGTGATATCTTTGCGAAATGCCATATACTGCGCAATATTCAGGACAAAGGCTGTCTTTCCCATAGAAGGACGGGCCGCGATCAGCACCAGATCAGAAGGATGCATACCTGATGTTTTATAATCCAGATCCACAAATCCTGTAGGAATACCTGTTACAGAACCTTTGAGCTTAGACGCTTTTTCTATGTTATTAATAGCATTCAGAACCACCTGCTGAATCGGAACATACTCTTCATTGTTGCGTCTCTGAAGAATATTGAACAATTTTTTTTCTGCTTCTTCCAGAATAATCTCTGTATTCTCCTTCTCCAGGTAGCAGGTGTTGGCAATCTCTTCATTTGCCTTGATCAGTCTGCGAAGGACTGCTTTCTCACTGACGATCTTTGCATAATACTTTACATTTGCAGAAGTAGGAACTGCTGAGATCAGATCTCTTACATATTCCATGCTGCTGATATCCGGCGGGAGTTCTTTCTCCTTTAAACGATTCTGAAGGGTCACCAGATCTACCGGTTTCCCTTCATTACACAATTCCACCATTGCATCAAAGATGATGCCATATTGTTTTTGATAAAAATCGTCGCTGGTAAGTATCTCAGATGCCACAAGGATTGCATCTCTGTCCAGGATCATTGAGCCGATTACAGACTGCTCTGCCTCTATGCTATGGGGGAGTATCCTTTTAATCAGCGCTTCTTCCATTCTTTATCCCTCCGGAAGACTTATGCTTCTTTTACCCATACTTTAAGAGTTCCTGTTACCTTCGGATGTAATCTGACAGGCACCTGGGTAACACCAAGTGTACGGATTGGCTCAGGAAGCTGCAGTTTCTTTTTATCAATGTCAAGATTTAACTGTTTCTTTGCTGCTTCGGAGATTTCTTTGGAAGAAACGGAACCAAAAGTTCTTCCGCCTTCTCCTGTTTTCAATGTAAGGATGATTTCTTTTGTCTCGAGATCCTTTGCAAATGCCTGTGCCGCTTCATATACTTCTTTTGCAACCTTCTCTTCGTTTGCTTTCTGAAGTTTCAGGTCATTTAAATTCTTTGGGGTTGCCTCCAGCCCCAGTTTCTTAGGAAGGATCATGTTTCTTGCATATCCGTCACTTACATTTACAATCTGTCCCTTTTTTCCAAGTGCTTTTACATCTTCAAGTAAGATTACTTTCATTTTGTATTTTCCTCCTGATATTCCTGATCTATGATGTCTTTGAGAATTCTCTCCACTTCATCCGGAGAAGCCTTAACCTGAGCACCGGCAATATTCATATGGCCGCCTCCGCCCATCTTTTCCATCATTACCTGCACATTAATTTCATCAATAGCTCTGGCACTGATATAAACTTCATTATTGTACTGAGTCAGTACAAAGGATGCCTTAACCCCTGCAATATTCAGAAGTTCATTGGCTGCCTGTGCTCCTATGACCGTAGGACTGTCCAGATTTTCGCTTGGACATCTGGCAATGGCATAGCATTCTCTGTAAATCTGCGCAGTTCTCACTGCTTCTGCACGTGCCTGATAAGATTTCAGGTCATCTCTCAACAATTTACGTACTCTGGTCACATCTGCTCCACTTCTTCTTAAGAATGCAGCAGCCTCAAAGGTGCGCACGCCTGCACGCGTGGTAAAGTTATTTGTATCAATCATAATTCCTGCATAGAGACAATCTGCCTCTATATTGCGGATACGCAGATCATCTGAAAAATACTGCAGGATCTCCGATACCATCTCACAGGCTGAGGATGCATAGGGTTCCACATAGGAAAGCACCGCATTCTCTATCACTTCGCTTCCCCGCCTGTGATGATCCAGCACAACAATTGTTTTGGTCATGTGCAGAAGTTCCTCACATTCCGTATAGCTTGGCCTGTTAGTATCAACTACAACCACTACTGTATTATTATCTACCATATCTTTAGCCTGCTCGCTGTCCACAAACATTGAGGGCTCATAATCAGGGTTATTCACATATCCCGCAATCAGTGGTCTGATAGACTTTGTCGGATCATTCACTACAATACTGACAGATTTTCCAAGTGTTTTACCTGCACGGTAAATACCGATGGCAGCTCCAAGCGCATCCACATCCGTGATTTTATGTCCCATGACAACGACTCTGTCTTTCGTACTCATGAACTCTTTCAGTGCCTGAGCTTTTACTCTGGCTTTTACGCGGGTATTCTTCTCCATTTGCTGAGTCTTTCCGCCGTAATAGGTAATATTATTTCCATTCTTAATAACAACCTGATCGCCACCACGTCCAAGTGCCATCTCTATGGCAATACGTGAATACTCGTAATTTTGAAGATAAGTGGACGCATTCAGTCCCACGCCAATACTCAAAGTGATTGCCATCTCATTTCCGATATTAACTGTTTTAACCTCGTCCAGAATATGAAATCTCTGTTCTTTCAGAGCTTCAAGGGAACTCTGACGCATGATCAGGAAATATTTGTCCTTCTCAAGTTTCTTTACAAGACCATCAAAATTGGAAAAATATTTCGTAATCTTCCGGTCAATCAGAGCAATCAGAAGTGAACGCCTCACATCCTCCACACTCTCAAGTGCTTCCTCATAGTTATCCAGATAAGCCAGTGCCACAACCAGTTTATTGTCTTCATTCTTCTTCATGTACGCTTTCAGTTCTGTATTATCATACAGATACATGGCGATCAGGCTGACATTTCTGTCTGCATTCTCCAGAAGTTCACTGTCTGCAACAATCTGGCCAAGAGATACTCTCTGCATGGAAATACGATAAGTCTTCTCTCCAAACTGAGTGCTGATCTCGCTGATTTCCTTCTTATCTGCAACCGGCAATTTGTCAGATGTTATATCAGGAAAAACAGTGTTGACATTTTTCTTATAAAACTGATCTTTACCTGTAAGTTCCGCAAATACTTTATTGGACCAGATCATTCTGCCATTCATATCCATGATGGCATAGGGCAGTGCCAGGTCTTCGAGGATTCTCTTCTCAAGTGAATCGTACTGATTAGCAAAGGCTATCAGTTCATTTACAAGGAAAGGTCTATGACATCGGAGTATCATTACCGCACATCCAACATAAATAAGGATTCCGCCCGATACAATGAGACCTGCTTTCACACTAACAAAATACACCCAGATATTAAGTACGATCAGCAAAGCTGAAAGAATCAACGGCCAACGCATGAATACTTTCATATGCCCTTTTAATTTCAGTTTATCACTCATATCTTTCTTTCCGTTCTTCATCATTCTATTGTTTCGCCTGTGTACAGCAGATGAGCTGTGCATTGGCAGGTACTGCAAAAAACGCCCTGTGAATTATATTATAACAGATTCAAACAGAATTTACCATAGTAACAGAAGAACGTGCAAAAATAATTGCGTTACTGTTCACTCCGTTCACAGTAACGCAAAAATGCTGCCCCGCCAAATGCGAAGCAGCATTTATCATCTTCAGAATTAGTCCTGGATGTATGGCATCATAGACATATGACGTGCTCTCTTGATAGCAACTGTCAATGCTCTCTGATGTTTTGCACAGTTTCCTGTAATTCTTCTTGGAAGGATTTTTCCTCTCTCAGAAACATACTTTTTCAGCTTTGCAACATCTTTGTAATCGATTTCGTTATTTTCTTTACCACAGAATACACAAACTTTTTTTCTTCTGCGTGCCGGACCTCTTCTTTTGAAGCCGCCCTCTGATCTGCTTCCCTTTTCAAAAGCCATTTTTATCTTCCTCCATCTTTCATCAATGCATCTGGAAGTTAGTTAAACGGTAATTCTTCATCAATTCCATCAGGAATATTCATAAAGCCATCTCCTGCATCCACACTTGGCGCCGGAGTTGCTGACTGGCTCGGTGCAGAATACTGGAACGCACCTCTGTTCGCTTCACTCTCTGCTCTGCTCTCAGCAAATTCCTGTTCTTCTACAACAATATCTGTCGTATACACACGAACGCCATCCTTGTTGGTATAGCTTCCTGTCTGAATACGACCGGAAACAGAAACCCGCATTCCCTGACGGAAATACTTTTCTGCAAACTCAGCAGAACGTCCGAACACAACGCATGGAATAAAATCCGCAGTTGGTTCATTGTCTCTCTTGAATCTGCGGTCTACTGCTACCGTATATCTTGCGACTGCTGTAGAACTGTCACCTTGAGAATATCTAACTTCCGGGTCTCTTGTTAATCGACCTACCAAAACTACTTTATTCATATATACCTCTTTCTTTTATGCTTCCTGTTTCACGCATAAATATCTGAGTACGTTGTCCATGATGCGGATACGCTGCTCCACTTCTCCCGGAACTGTACTTTCAGCTTCGAAGTGTACGAAGTAGTAAAATCCTTCTGTCATTTTCTGGATTTCATAAGCGAATCTTCTTTTGCCCCACTCATCCACGTCTGTTACGTTACCGCCGAAACGTGTGATAAGAGCTTTCACTTTCTCGATTACGTTCGCTCTTGCTTCGTCTTCGAGTTTTGCGCTCACAACAACAGCTAATTCATACTTATTCATGTTCTTATACCTCCTTATGGTCTCTGGCTCCTGTTTTCATTACAGGAACAAGGAATTATGATACATATCGGTTTCAATCCGACAGTATGTCACAATTATTGATGATACCATAAGTCTTTTTTTGTTTCAAGTCCTTTTTACAATTTGTCTCGTGTTTTTTTCGACTAATTTGCGGGCAACCATGATCTGATGTCCGCAGCCTACGCACTTCAATCTGAAATCAGCTCCGACCCGAAGCACTTCCCACTCCTTGCTCCCGCACGGATGAGGCTTCTTCATCGTAATGATATCGCCTATATCAAATCTGTCTGCCATATAATTTCCTTTCTTCGTCATCAATCTACCGCAGTCAGAACTCCCTGTACAAGAAAACGTTCGTCATCGCGGACATTTGTACACGTTGACAGACTGACAATCTGTGACTGCGCCGTCAATTCCACGTCTTCTACCTTATAATTCGAGGATTCCTCGCAAAGCTTCAAATACTCCTCATAATCCGCATCCGTAGCATAATCAAGCTTATAATTATCCGCCGTATCTTTCACAACACCAGCCGAGAACACCTTATATGTTCTGACCTTTCCATCCGGTGTATATATGTAGAAGTTTGGATGCTTCTTACAGAAAGATTCATTTTCGTATTTAAGAAGCTCCGAAAACATTTCTCCTCCGACGTTAAGATGATGACCGTAGATAAACGTGTTTTTGTCCGAAAAATCATTACTGTTTCTCATATCTACGAAAATCGCACCAAGCTTATTGTCATTTGCCGTAAACGTCTTTGTCAGATACTCATTATTATCCGCACTTTTCACAACCGGATAACTGATAACAGAAGGTTCTTCAAACCGAATCCAGGCAATCGTATCCGGATTCTGCTCCTTCAGCACATCAAAATCTACCTGAAAGCCATCGCCCTTTCCGCTGTCTTTATCCATAGTAATTGCCAGATCTTTTACTTTATCATATTCTTTTCCGCCGGAGTAATACGGAATCAGCATCGTGATAAGCTGATACAACGAAAAAATAAACACACACGCCGCTATAATAAGCACTCCTCCGGAAGCAAAATTAAATGCTGCCCGTTTTTGTTTCTTTTTCTTTTTTGACATTGCCTTTGATTTTCCGTTCGGATGACCGCCTTGCTTTCTGACAATTCCATCCGCCGATCTGACCGGCTTCTGTTCTGCTGGATTTCCCTGAGCCTTTCCCGCCGTTCTTCTTGAAGACGGATCTGCCGGCGCTCCCGCTTTCCCCGCTGCTCTTCTTGCGGACGGATCTGTCGGCGTTCTTCTTGAAGACGGATCTGTCGGCGTTCTTCTTGAAGACGGATCTGTCGGTGTTCCCGCTTTCCCCGCTGTTCTTCTTGCGGACGGATCTGTCGGCGCTCCCGCTTTCCCAGCTACTCTTCTTGCGGACGGATCTGTCGGCGTTCCTGCTGCCTCCCGCGGTCTTCCTGTTTCAGAATGTTCCTTTCGCAGACTTCCTTGTGCACGCCCTGCCTGTTCAGACGGTTTCCTCACACTTCCCGACTCTCGTCTCATCGGAGTAACTGTTCCGCCCGGCGTTGTTCTTCTGGTCGGATCGCCGCTTTCCGATGTTCTTCGTACAGATGCCGAACTGCTTTTTCCTGACGGTCTTCCTGCTGAGGCGGGAGCGCCGTTTCCCGACGGTCTTCTTCCCTGACCTGCATTTGCCCGCGCGCTTCCCGCAGCATCCCCTTCTCTTCGCACTGTACGTTTTCGCGCATTTTGATCCATTGTATTTCTTTCATTTCTGTCCATAGGTAATTCCCTCTCCTAAAATCCCAAAACATCGTCTACAAGAATTATTTTAAACCGCTTCGGAATTCTGCTGAATCTTGTGACCAATACCTGACAGCAGATGCAGTCTGAACTCTTGCAGTCAAAACAGCTTCCGTTTTTTACGCATGGAGTCTCAAGTCCGAATCTCTGTGAATTGATCGGCGCAGCTTCGTTTCTCGCCCTTTGCACCGCATCTTCTTCTGACTTCACCACTTTATTCATTCCTACGATAAGCAGTACGTTTTTCGGTCCGAACGCATATGCCGCCACACGGTTCGCATTTCCGTCAATATTAACAAATACTCCGTTCTCGCTCATAGCATTGACACTTCCGAGATACCAGTCGCATGTAAACGCTTTCAATGCAATCTCCTGCCGTTCTTCGGATGTCGCCGCCTGATCCCTGTCATAAAACTCATAATTTCCCGCATTGATCGCATCAAGAAGTCCCAATTCCCGAACCGACATCGAGCCGCCCATTGTAACCGAGCTTCCCTCCTCCATCAGCTCCAGCGCTTTTTGAACAGCTTCTTCTTTCGTTGATGCATAATAAGCTTCCATATTTCTTGATTCAAGCGCTTTCACAACACGTTTGCCAAGCGCTTCATTTCTCATCCGTCTTACATCCATAAGAAATACTTCCTTTCTTTTAT
>ENA-ORMO01002383-ORMO01002383.1-human-gut-metagenome-genome-assembly--contig:-NODE-2383-length-15129-cov-5.950046_pt1 | contig 15129 bp, 13 predicted proteins | sample MGYA00242106_ERZ509001 | MGnify/ENA primary metagenome ERZ509001 (study PRJEB26280, sample SAMEA2338736) | human gut metagenome | biome: human gut; feature: human-associated habitat; material: faeces... | reverse complement strand
AAAAAGTCAAGAAATTGCAGGAAAGATATGTGGCAGGATGCCTGGAAGATGCAAAGGAACAATGCAAAAGACAGCCAGGCGGGAATGTTTTGCTGTTTGTGGAAGAACTGGATGCCATTGCCATGCGGAATTTTGTCAATGATGCCATGAAGCTGACCAAAGGGTGCAGTGGTGTTTTTGTTGGGAATGACAGGGAAGGATGGCGTTATGTGCTGGGAAGTCTGGGACAGGATATCCGGGCAATCGGAAAGGAACTGAACCAGAATTTCCAGGGAAAAGGAGGCGGGAAACCGCCGATGATACAAGGGTCTCTTGTGGGAACAGAAGGAGAGCTGAGGGGATTTTTGCAAATGTTTCAGGAAATAGTGTGAGGAAACGGTGGTTTAGCATAGAAAATGCAGGGATGAAATCATAAAATCAGATTTCACCCCTGCATTTTTCATGTAAATATAAAGCAAGGAATGAATTTCTTACAACAAATATTCCCATCTGCCAGGTTGTATTGTATAATAAGCATATCTATAAACAAAGAAGGAAAAAATTATGAAACGAAAGATTCAATTAATTCTGCGTTATTTTAAAGGCGCAAAGAAATATTTCTTTTTTGCAGTTCTGGCATCTTTGGTGACGACGGCTTTAAATTCATTGACACCACAGATTTTCCGGTTTACTGTGGATTCTGTCCTGGAAGGAGAGAAGTATTCCTATCTGGCGGATAATTTGTGGATTATGGCGCTGATTCTGGTAGGGGTAGCACTATTGTCTGGAGTGGCATTGTTTGTCAGCAGAATCAATACTGCCATGGCAGGGGAAAATTTTGCGAAAAACATGAGAGATGCCCTGTTTACCCATGTACAGAAATTGCCTATGAAGTGGCATGATAAGCACCAGACAGGGGATATTATCCAGCGTTGTACTTCCGATGTGGAGGTTATTCGGAATTTTGTGGTGACCCAGCTTTTGGAAGTATTTCGTACTATATTTTTAGTAGCGGTTTCTTTTTCCATGATGGTTTCTATGAATTTGAAATTGTCACTGGTGGTACTGCTTTTTGTCCCTGTGGTAGCTGCTTATTCCGGCATTTTTTATCGGTTGATTGCCAGGAGATTTACCGATGCAGATGAGGCTGAAGGAGAACTTTCTACAGTGGTACAGGAGAATGCTACAGGCGTTCGGGTAGTCCGTGCTTTTGGACGGGAAAAGTTTGAAATGGAGCGTTTTCAGGAAAAAAATGACCGGTTTGCAAACCTTTGGATTCGTCTTGGAACCTTATCGGGTCTTTACTGGGGAATGGGAGATTTGATTACAGGACTTCAGGTAGTAGCGGTGATTGTGCTGGGAGCCATGGAGGCAGTACAGGGAGGGATTACGGTTGGAGAGTTTATTGCATTTGCTTCTTATAATACTGCCCTGGTGTGGCCTATTAGGGGACTTGGACGTATTCTTTCAGATATGAGTAAGGCAGGGGTTTCTTTTGAACGTGTAGATTATATTATTCGTGAGGAAGAGGAGGCCTATGGTGAGGAAAAGAAGGAGGAAGTAAAAGATTTTGAGCTTTGTTTTTCTCATGTAAACTTTTCCTATGATGAAGAACATCCCGTGCTTTCTGATATTGATTTTGTGCTTCCAAAAGGGAAAACACTAGGTATTTTGGGTGGTACCGGAAGTGGTAAATCCACCGTAATCCAATTGTTAAATCGTTTGTATGAATTGAAAGAAGGAGAAGGCAGTATTACCTTAGGTGGGAAGAAAATACAGGAAATTCCATTAGAATGGCTGCGCAGACATGTGGGAATTGTGTTGCAAGAACCTTTTCTATATTCCCGTACCATAAAGGAAAATATTGCAGCAGCCAGACCGGATGCTTCTATGGAGGAGATACGCTGGGCAGCAAAAATTGCTTGTGTAGATGAAACAATTATGAATTTTCCAGATGGTTATGATACTTTAGTAGGAGAACGTGGGGTTACGTTGTCAGGAGGTCAAAGACAACGTGTGGCCATTGCCAGAATGTTGCTTCAGAAAGCTCCCATTATGATTTTTGATGATTCTCTTTCAGCAGTGGATTCTCAGACAGATGCAAGAATCCGAAAAGCACTTTTGGAAAATTGCCGAGATGCTACGGTGATTTTGATTTCCCACCGAATTACCACATTGATGAGCGCTGACGAGATTTTGGTGTTGCATCAGGGAAGGATTCAGGAGAGAGGAACCCACGAAGAATTGATTGGTGGAAATGGAATTTATAGACAGGTCTATGAGATTCAGATGAGTCAAGATGACCGGATGCAAGTGGAGGGATAGAGATGGCAGCATATGAAGAACAAGAATATAAGAAACCCTTTAGCTTTCAGGTTTGGGCTAAAATGTTGCCCTTTTTTAAACCATATAAAAAATATTTTGTGATTACCATAGGATTGAATTTGCTGTTAGCTGGAATTGATGTGTTGGTTCCGCTTTTTCAAAGCTATGCCATTGACCATTTTATTGTGCCTGATACTTTGGAGGGAATTTCTATCTTTGCAGGTGTGTATATTGGGCTGATTGTGATGCAGACAATTTTTGTTTATATTTCGGTTCATGCAGCCACCACCATTGAAATGTGTGTGGGAAAAGATTTAAAATGGGCGCAGTTTGAACATCTTCAGACATTATCTTTTTCCTATTACAACACAACGCCAGTGGGTTACATTCATGCCAGAGTGATGAGTGATACGCTGAGGATTGCTGGAATGACTGCATGGGGTCTAGTAGATATGTTTTGGGCTTTTGTTTATGTGGTCAGTGTATTTGGAATCATGCTGTTGCTCAATTGGAAGTTAGCGCTGATTATTATGATGATTGTGCCGTGTATTGCCCTGCTTACGGTATATTTTCAGAACAAGATTCTCCATTGGAACAGAAAAGTAAGAAAAATCAATTCCCAGATTACCAATGCATATAATGAGGGAATTACAGGAGTGAGAACTTCTAAAAGTATGGTTGTGGAAGAGGATAACCAGAACAATTTCTTTCAGATTACAAAAAATATGCATCAGGCCGCTATACATTCTGCAAGGTTAAATGCAGTTTATATTCCTACTATTTTGCTTTTTAGTTCTATTGCATGTGCGATTGTATTAGAGCGAGGAGGGTATATGGTACAGGAAGAACTTTTACAGCTTGGTACCCTTTCTGTTTTTATTTCTTATGCAGTGGTTATTTTTGAACCCGTTCAGCAGCTTGCAAGGCTTTTGGCAGACTTGATTTCCTGCCAGGCAAATATTGAGCGTGTGACAGATTTGTTGGAGCAAAAACCAAATGTTTGTGACAATCCAGAAGTGGAAGAAAAATACGGAGATATGTTCCATCCGAAAAAAGAAAACTGGGAAGAAATCAAGGGTGATATTGTTTTTGAAGATGTTTCTTTCCGTTATCCGGATGGAAAAGAATATGTTTTGGAGCACTTTAATCTCCACGTACCGGCAGGAACCAATGTTGCCATTGTAGGGGAGACTGGAGCAGGAAAATCAACTCTGGTGAATCTTTTAGGTAGGTTTTTCGAGCCTACCAAAGGAAGAATTCTGATTGATGGAAAGGATTATCGCCTTCGTTCTCAACTATGGCTTCATAGTCAGATTGGTTATGTGCTTCAAAATCCACATTTGTTTTCCGGAACCTTATATGATAATATCCGTTACGGAAATCTGGATGCTACAGATGAAGAAGTGCGAAAAGCTGCGAAACAAGTGTCTGCAGATGTGGTAGCAGAGAAACTAGAACAGGGATATGAAAGCAATGTAGGAGAAAGCGGAGGAAGGCTTTCTACAGGAGAAAAACAGCTAATTTCTTTTGCAAGAGCAATTTTAGCAAATCCAAGGATTTTCGTGTTAGATGAAGCCACGTCTTCTATTGATACTCAGACGGAACAGTTGATACAACAGGCTACAGACCATTTGCTAAAAGGTCATACTTCTTTTGTAATTGCTCATAGATTATCTACCATACGAAAAGCAGATGTGATTTTGGTGGTAAAGGATGGAAAAATCATTGAGCAGGGAACCCATAAAGAATTGCTTCAGGAAAAGGGATATTACTACGAGCTATATTCCAGACAGTTTGAAGAAGAGGCTGCTATGGGGATTTTAGCCGGACAGGAGAATCCACATTCAAAACAAAAGAGAAAGAAGGAAGAACATGAATAAAATAAAAAAAGAAGAGCTGCTTTCAATCCCCAATTGCATGGGATATTTCAGAATTTTACTGATACCTGTTTTTTGCCTCGTGTATCTTCAGGCAGATACTATGAAGGAATACTATATTGCAGCAGCGATTGTAGCAGTATCTACAGTTACGGATTTGTTAGATGGACAAGTAGCAAGAAAGTTCAATATGATAACAGAGTTTGGCAAGTTTTTAGATCCATTTGCAGATAAGCTTACCCATGGGGCTATTGCCCTTTGTTTAGCGGTACGATATACATCCATGAGATATCTGGTTATACTGATGCTGGTAAAAGAAGGTTTTATGGCGGTTATGGGAATGATTAACCTGCGTAGGGGAAAGAAATTAGATGGTGCAAAGTGGTTTGGAAAAGTTTGCACAGCAACTTTGTTTCTAGTGTTGTGTATCCTTGTTTTACTTCCTGGACTTTCTGTGAAAATCGTCGATTTTCTTGTGTATTCAGAAATGGTGATTATGGCAGTTACTTTGATTTTGTATATTCCTGAATTCTGGAGGATGAGAAAATGCTAATACAGGCAATATGTTATATAGTGCTTGGATATGTTTTAGGCAGTGTGATGTTTGGGTATGTGATTCCAAAAGTATTCCGTGGAATTGATGTGCGGAGCCTTAGCAGTGATGGAAACCCAGGTACAGCCAATGCGTTCTTTTATGGAGGGGCTGCCTGTGGGATTGTGGTGCTTTTTTGTGAACTGTTAAAGGGGATGGTACCGGTTTATCTGGCGGCCAAGGAGATTGGAACCCAGAACCTGGCATTTGCTCTGGTTATGGCAGCTCCAGTGCTGGGACATGCTTTTCCATTTTGGGGAGGGCGGAGAAGAGGCGGAAAAGGAATTGCGGTTTCTTTTGGTGTACTATTAGGATTGTATCCCATGTTTACTGATTTGTGGCTTTTGATTTTCTGGTACTTGTTGTTTACCCTGGTTATTATTATAGATCCCCATAGTTTCCGTACAGTAGTTACTTATCTGTGTTGGCTGTTAAGCGGAATTTGCTTTCAGCTTAGTCTGCCGGTGGTGGTGGGAAATTGTCTGATTTCCTGTATTGTCCTGGAGAAACATAGGGAAGAGTTGAAAAAGAAGAACAAGAAACAGATACGTTTCGGTTTTAGGAGAAATTAGTATATGAAGGTTTTGATATTATCCTGTAAAACAGGAGGAGGGCATGACGCAGCAGGCTTTGCCATGAAAGAAGCTTTGGAGGGGCATGGGCATGAAGCTGTGATGTTTGATTATCTCACGTTGGCAGGACAGAAGGTATCCGATACCGTAGGTGGTGTTTATGTAAATACTGTGAAAAAGATGCCCCATGTTTTTGGAATGGTTTATCAGATTGGCATGGTCGCTAGTAGGATTATGCGAAAATCCCCCGTGTATTATGTAAATGCAAAAATGGAAAAATATTTGACTCCATATTTGGAAGAGGAACAGTTTGATGCTATTTTGATGCCTCATCTTTATCCGTCAGAGACATTGACTTATATGAAACGACAGGGAAGAGAATTGCCTCCTATGGTAGCTGTTATGACAGATTATACTTGTATTCCATTTTGGGAGGAGACCAGGTGTGATGCTTATGTTGTAGCACATGAAGAAATGATAAAAGCCTGTGTGAAAAGGGGAATTCCAAAGGAAAAGCTGATACCAGCAGGAATACCGGTGAGTAGCCGTTTTTCTAAGAAAGCGGACCAGAAAAAAGCCAGGGAACATTTGCATTTGCCTTTTGATAAAAAACTATATCTGGTGATTGGGGGCAGTATGGGAGCAGGAGACCTAGAGAAACTTACCAGACAGTTTCTAAAAACCAGGAAGGAGGAAGAGGGTTTTATCATAGTTTGTGGAAATAATAAGAAAATCTTCCAGAGAATGAAGAAGAAATATAAAGCGCAAGAGGGTATTTTTATTGTAGGGCAGACAAGGCAAATGGATGTGTATATGAAGGCATGTGATATGGTTTATACCAAACCAGGGGGACTTACTTCCACAGAAGCTGCTGTGTCAGGGATTCCTATAGTACATACAGCTCCCATACCTGGATGCGAATCTGCTAACAGACGTTTTTTTGTTCGTCATGGCATGTCCATTGCCCCAAGAACGGTAGAAGCGCAAGTGGAAAAAGGGAGAGAATTGCTTCAAAATTCAGAAAAAGTAGAAGCTATGAAAAAAGCGCAGAAAGAGACCGTTTCAGGCAATAGTGGGGAGGAGATTGTGGGGATTTTAGAAAATCTGACTCTTTAGGAAGGTCAAAAAAATTCTATAAAAGGAGAACGCAGTGATGGAAAAAAGATGGTGGAAAGAAAGTATTGTTTATCAGATTTATCCCAGAAGCTTCAAAGACAGCAACGGAGACGGAATTGGGGATTTAAATGGAATTACAGAAAAAATGGATTATCTCCAAAAGTTAGGGATTAATGTATTATGGCTGTCGCCGGTTTATCAATCTCCCAATGATGACAATGGCTATGATATCAGTGACTATCAAGGGATTATGGATGAGTTTGGAACCATGGAGGATTTTGACCGGATGCTGGCAGCAGCTCATGAACATGGCATCAAACTGGTAATGGATTTAGTGGTAAATCATACTTCTGACGAACATCCCTGGTTTATAGAAAGTCAGAAATCTGTAGATAATCCATATCGGGATTATTATATCTGGAGACCTGGAAAAGACGGGAAGGAGCCAAACAACTGGGGGTCCTGTTTTTCAGGTCCTGCATGGAAATATGATGAAAAGACAGATATGTATTATCTTCATTTGTTTTCTAAAAAACAACCGGATTTGAACTGGGATAACCCCAAGGTGCGCCAGGAAGTATTTGATATGATGAACTGGTGGCTGGATAAAGGCGTAGATGGTTTTCGTATGGATGTTATCAGCTTGATTTCCAAGAAACCAGATTTGCCGGATGGTCCAGTTGGGATCAATGGTTACGCTAGTTTTAATGAACCTGCCAATGGTCCTCACGTTCATGAATATCTTCAGGAAATGCGGGAAAAAGTGCTGAACAATGCAGACACCATTACCGTAGGAGAATGTTCTGGCGTTACCTTGGAGGAAGCAAAAAAATACGCAAGAAGTGATGAAAAAGAGTTAAATATGGTGTTCCAGTTTGAACACATGGATGTGGATGCAGATGGCACCAACAAGTGGACAGATAAAAAAATGGATTTAAGAGATTTAAAAGAAATCCTTACAAAATGGCAGAAAGGTCTGGAAAACATTGCCTGGAACAGTTTGTTCTGGGAAAATCATGATCAGCCTCGCTCGGTTTCCAGATTTGGAAATGACAGCAGAGAATATCATGAAGTATCTGCAAAAATGCTGGCAACTTGTCTACATATGATGCAGGGAACTCCATACGTATATCAAGGTCAAGAATTAGGTATGACCAATGTACCGTTTACATCAGTAGAGGACTTCCGTGATTTGGACAGTATCAATGCTTATCATGAGTTGGTGGAGGAACAGAAGGTATTTACCCCTGAAGAAATGATGAGTTATTTAAGATATAAGAGTCGGGATAATGCCAGAACCCCTTTTCAGTGGGATGACAGTGAAAATGCAGGTTTCACCACAGGAACACCGTGGATTATGGTAAATCCAAATTATAAAGCAATTAATGCAAAAGCAGAGCTTAGTGACCCCAATTCTATTTTTTATTATTACCAGAAATTGATTCAGCTTCGGAAAGAAAAAGAAATCATTGTATATGGTTCTTATGATTTGCTTTTGCCGGATTCAAAAGAAATTTATGCATATACTAGGATATTGGGGGAAGAAAAATTGCTGGTAGTATGTAATTTTTCTGAAACAGAAGTTGAAATGGAAATTCCAATAGAATTTCTAAATGGGAGGTATCTAATCAGCAATTACGAGACAAGACCACTGGAGAAAATCATGGCTCTTCGTCCTTATGAAAGTTTTGTAGTGGAAAAATAAGAGTATAAAAAACGGAAGTCTCTAGATTACGAAAAGTAATCGGGCTTCCGTTTTTTTGCTTATCTAAAATCTTAGCGCATAATCAGATAAACGGTGTATAAAATATAAGCGCCAGTCATCACAGCTCCTACACCACGGCTGATTTTCTGTTTGGCAACAATTGGAATGAATACCAGAAGTGATACCAAGATAAGGAATCCAATATCAAATAAATAGGTAGGACTTATACCCATAGGCAGGATGGTGCTGGAGGTTCCAAGAATAAAAAGAATATTAAATAAGTTAGAGCCTACAGCATTACCAAGAGCAATGTCGCTTTCGCCTTTTTTGGAAGCCACCACAGAGGTTACCAGTTCTGGAAGGGAGGTACCAATGGCTACAATGGTAAGGCCAATAAGAGCCTCACTAAGTCCAAAAGCTCTTGCAATTTCTTTTGCACTGTTGACCGTCATATCACCGCCAAAAATGATTCCCAGAAGTCCGGCTACAGACAACAGTAAGCTCACAGGAAGATTGTATTTTACCGGAATTTCTACTTCCTGGGATTGGAGATGTTCTTTACGTTTGGCAAGACCTTCTCGGATTGTTAGATACATAAAGAATGCAAAAACAATTAGAAGGATGATTCCATCTATCCGGCTAAGAGACATGGTGTCTTTGTGCCAGAGAAACTGATCCATAACAAGGATTGCCAGAAGAATCGTTGCGCCAATGGACAGAGGATAATCTTTTTTCATCATACTTTTTTCCACAGTCAAAGGGCAAATCATAGCGCTGACACCAATCACAACCAGAAGATTAAACATATTGGAGCCAACCACGTTTCCAAGAGCAATATCGTTACTACCCTTTAAAGCAGCGGTAACACTCACTGCTAATTCTGGGGCGCTGGTGCCAAAAGCTACAATGGTAAGTCCAATAATAAGAGAAGGAATTCTAAGCCGTTTGGCAATGGAAGAAGCGCCATCCACAAATAAATCTGCGCCTTTTACCAGCAATAGAAATCCAAGGATTAGAAAAAATACAGATGCTATCATAAGTAAAAAACCTCCAATAAAAATTTTGCATATGTTATTAAAATAGCATGTTTGAGGGATGTTGGCAAGAAATATTGACGTTCCACGAAAAATCTTATAAGATGTGATTGGAGTGTTTTTTACAGTCCATAAATGGTAAAAGAGAAAGGAATGTTTTCTTATGAACATTATTAATATAGAACACATTAGTAAGATTTACGGAGATAAGACAATTTTTCAGGATGCGTCTTTTGGAGTGCATCAGGGAGATAAAATCGGCATTATTGGCATCAATGGAACGGGGAAAAGTACCTTGTTGAAAATGGTAGCCCAAGTAGAAGAGCCAGATGAAGGTCAGATTATTCGGCAGAATAGTTTGAAAATTGCATACCTTCCTCAGAATCCGGAGTTTCCAGAACATGCTACGGTACATTCCTATGCTATGGATGGAAATTCAGATACAGACTGGATGGTTCAGAGTAATTTGAATCAGTTGGGGATTGTGGAAGATGATACATTACTAGAACATTTATCTGGAGGACAGAGGCGAAAAGTTGCCATGGCAAAGATTTTGGCATCTGATTTTGACGTGCTGTTACTGGACGAGCCTACCAACCATCTGGATGAACAAATGATTGCATGGTTGGAGGACTATCTGCGAAATTTCAGGGGAACGGTTATGATGGTTACTCATGACCGGTATTTTATGGATAAGGTGACGAACAAAATTCTGGAAATCAGCCATGGAAATATCTATAGCTATGAGGCAAACTATTCCAGATTTTTGGAATTAAAGGCAGAGAGAGAAGAAATGGAATTGGCATCTGAGCGGAAACGCCAAAGCATTCTTCGCATGGAGCTGGAATGGGCAAAGCGGGGATGCAGGGCTAGAAGTACCAAACAAAGAGCTAGATTAGAGCGTTTAGAAGCTCTGAAAAACGGAAAGGCGCCAGTACAGGATCAGACCATAGAATTGGATTCTGTGGAAACCAGAATGGGGAAAAAGACCATTGAGCTGCAACATGTAAGTAAAAGCTATGGGGATAAGAAGCTGGTAGAAGATTTCAGCTATATTCTGTTGAAAAATCAAAGGCTAGGCATTATTGGTCCTAACGGATGTGGAAAGTCTACACTTATGAAGATGATGGCTGGATTGGTGGAGCCGGATGAAGGCAGTGTAGAAATGGGAGAGACCATTAAAATCGGTTATTTTGCCCAGGAAGAGCAGGAGATGGATGATAATCAGAGAGTCATTGATTATGTGAAGGATATTGCAGAATATATCACTACCAGAGAGGGGAAAGTCAGTGCTTCCCAGATGCTGGAACGGTTTCTTTTTACTCCAGATATGCAGTATGCACCCATTGGAAAACTGTCTGGCGGGGAAAAACGGAGACTATATCTTTTAGGTGTATTATCCAGTGAAATTAATTTATTGCTTCTGGATGAGCCAGGAAATAATCTGGATATTCCCACCTTGACGATCCTGGAGGATTATCTCAATGCATTTTCTGGAATTGTGGTGACAGTATCTCATGACCGTTATTTCCTAGATAATGTGGTGGACCGGATTTTTGAATTTGATGGGAATGGGCATTTGCAGCAGTATGAAGGTGGTTATACAGATTATCTGGAAGCAAAAGAGAGAAGAGGGTTTAACGAGACAAATATGACCGCAAAAACCACAGCTCAAGGGGAAAAAAGAACTGAGAATAAAAAAGAAAGTGCAGAAACCTGGAAGCAGAACCGTCCCGTGAAATTGAAATTCACTTTTAAGGAGCAACGGGAATACGAGACTATTGATGATGAAATTGCTGCCTTGGAAGAAAAAATTGAAAAGTTGGATCAGGATATCATGGCAAATGCTACTAATTCAGGAAAGCTCAATGAACTTACCAAAGCAAAGGAACAGGCAGAAGCAGAACTGGAAGAAAAAATGGACCGTTGGGTATATCTTAATGATTTAGCAGAAAAAATTGAGGCTCAGAAGAAAGCATGAGAAAGAAAGTGTTGAAGCTTGTGGTAGCTTTTGAGGAGACAACAGATGCTATAGAAGCAGAGGAATATTTTGGAGAAAATAACATAGAGGGGCGTATGATTCCTTTGCCTGGAGCCATTTCAGCTGGATGTGGACTGGCATGGGCAGCACCGTTGGAGCAAGAGCCAATCATAGAAACATTGATACAGGAAGCAAAAATCAAAGCAGAAGGAATATATGAATTATTTCTGTTTGAAATGAAAAAATAAGAAAAGGGGAGAGAAGAATGGAAAAAACAATTGATGCAAGAGGATTGACCTGTCCGAAACCAGTGATTCTTACTAAAAAGGAAATGGACAAAAGTAAAGCCGGAGATATGATTCTAGTGGAAGTAGATAATGAAATGGCAGTGGCAAATCTCCGGAAACTGGCAAATTCCCAGGAGGCAGAGTATGCCTCCAAAAAGCTGGGAGAGAAGCATTATCAGGTAAGGATTACTGTCACAAAAGAAGGAAGTAAAGAAAGCGAGATGCCACAAGAAATAGAAAGTTGTGTTATTGGTGGAGTGAAGAAAACAGTTGTAGTAATTTCTTCTGACAAAATGGGAGAAGGAGAGGCTGAGTTAGGGAATATCCTGATGAAAGGCTTTATCTATGCATTGACCCAGTTAGAAACCTTGCCATCTACGGTGCTTTTATATAATAAGGGAGCATATTTGTCTTGTGAAGGTTCTCCTGTTCTGGAAGATTTGCAGATACTTAGTGAAGCAGGAGTGGAAATTCTTACTTGCGGAACCTGCTTAAATTATTATGGTTTAGGAGAAAAGCTGAAGGTAGGTTCTGTGGCAAATATGTATATGATTGTGGAAACCCAGGCAAAAGCAGACTTGATTATTAAGCCTTGAGGCAAGAGAGATTAGGAGAAAAAATGATGAAACCGATTATTGTAAGAGGAGCAGGAGATTTGGCTACAGGAACGATTTACCGGTTAAGTAAAAGTGGTTATCCGGTCATTGTTTTGGAAAGCCAGAAACCTTCTGCCATTCGCCGGCAGGTATCTTTTTGCCAGGCAGTATATGAAGGTAAAATGGAAGTGGAAGGCATGATTTGTACAAAGGCGGAATCCATAGAAAAAGCCCTTGAAATAGTAGAGCCTGGAAAGCCAGTTCTTTTGGTAGATGAAGAAGCTCATTGTCTCAAAAAGTATCATCCAGAGATTTTGGTAGATGGAATCCTAGCAAAGAAAAATCTTGGAACTAAGAGAAAAATGGCAGATTTGACCATTGCTCTTGGTCCTGGATTTGAGGCTGGAAATGATGTGGATTATGTCATTGAGACTAAGAGGGGGCATTACCTGGGTAAAATTATAAAACAAGGTTTTGCAATTCCCAATACTGGAGTGCCAGGTATTATAGGAGGATATGGAAAAGAACGCGTCATTCATGCACCGTGCACAGGAGTTTTTCACCAGCATCATGAAATTGGAGACTGGGTGGAAGCAGGACAGAGTATTGGTTGGATTGAGACGGAAACAGGAGCAGTAGAAGTTCGGACAGAGATTTCTGGTGTGCTGCGTGGAATCATTCAGGAGGGGTATGAAGTAACGGAGCACTTTAAGACAGCAGACGTAGATCCGAGAAAAGAATCCAGAGAGTATTGTGCCCTAATCTCAGACAAAGCAAGATGCATTGCAGGAAGTGTATTAGAATTAGTAAGTGCATTTGAAAAAGGAATGTTAAAGGGAAATCATGAAAATTGAACCGATTGTGGAAATGATAGGGAAAACAGATTCTCCTGTGGTTTCCTTTGTAGGAGCAGGAGGAAAAACCTCTTGTATGCTGGAAATGGCGCACCGCCTGGTTGAACAAGGGAAAAAAGTGCTGGTGACCACCACCACTCATATGGAGCATCCTGTAAGACTTGGCGAAATAGGCTGTGTGGATGCATCTGGGGAAGAAATCCTGGCAGAAATAGAAAAAAGAGGCTGGGTCATAGCAGGAAGCAAGGCAAAACATCCAGAAAAAATCACTGGGTTGCCTGCTTCTGTGTGGGAACAGGTGAGAATTCACACAGACTGTATTCTGGTGGAAGCAGACGGTGCAAAACGCTTTCCAGTAAAAGTACCGGGAACAAAAGAACCGGTTATTCCAAAAGAGTGTACCCATATTTTTCTTGTAACAGGTGCAAGCGCTTTGGGGAGGCCATTAGAAGCGGTTTGTTTCCGCCTAAAAGAAGCAGAAGCAATCATGCAGAAGCAGGGAAATTTAAATCTTTTAGAAAATTTGCGAAAACAGAATATGACAGAAGAAATACTGGGAACATTACTGGAGAAAGGGTACATAGAACCTTTACGCACAGAATTTCCTAAAGCAAATCTAGCGATGATTCTAAATCAGGCGGATGTACTTCCATGTCCGGAAAAAAGTAAAAATGATCTGCAAGAGATGCTGACGGTTCCAGTATTTCTCCATGGCTGGAAAAAAGAGGTACATGCTATTTATCTGGCGGCAGGATTTTCCAGAAGATTTGGCGCAAATAAGCTGCTGACTTTATTAGAAGATAAGCCTATGTACCTGCATCTTCTGGAACGCCTGAAAAAACTACAGCAGGAAAAAAAACTGCAGTCACTTACCGTTGTAACTCAGTATGAAGAAATTTTGGATGCCTTGCAAAAACAGGGAATCCAAGCTGTAAAGAATGAACAAAGTATTCTGGGGATTTCCTCCTCTCTGAAGCTGGGGCTGAAAACAGTATTATATACATGGAAACAGAATACTAAGAGCCAGGAAAAGGAACATTATTATATGTTTTTTGTGGCAGACCAGCCGTTTTTAAAAAAGCAGACCATAGAAGAATTTTTAACTGGATTTTTAAGAACCAAACAAGGAATTGGATGCGTTTCTCATGAAGGAAAGCATGGAAATCCAGTGATTTTTCACGAAAAATACTTGCAGGAGCTTTTGGAATTAGAGGGAGATAAGGGAGGAAAACGTGTTTTAAATAGGCATTTGGAAGATGTGTTTGTTTTTGAGGTGGAAGAAGAAAAAGAGCTGATGGATATTGACAGGAGATAAAAAAGGCGGTACTGGTTAGAGAATCAGTGTTGCCTTTTGTGACTAATAAGAAATTTTTAGAGGAAATTTAACAGTAAAAGTAGCACCGCCACCAACAGTATTATGGATTGTGATAGCACCGTTCAGCATTTGGGTTAATTCTTTGGCGATGCTTAGTCCCAGTCCAAAATTCGATTTGTTTGTATGAGACTTATCGCCACTATAAAAGCGGTCAAAGATATACTGCTTTAAAGAGATTCCAAGCCACGCTTAAAACGATTGGAAAAGGTGGAAGGAGTTTTATCAAACCTTCCGCCTTTGTTTACAACTTCTTCATGTATAAATAACTTTTATAAGAAACATCCATGTTGTATTTTTTAAAAGAAGTATTTTTTATTACTTTAAAATGAAATTTTTTTAATAAAGCGTTAGAGGCAATGTTATCTACCGCTACCTCTGCGGTTACGGTTTTCAACCTTTGTTTTCTTATCCAGTCAAGTAGGAGAGATAACATTTCGCTTCCATATCCTTTCTGCCAGTAGTCTTTGTGAATACAGTAACCAATATCACAGGATTTTTGCTGTTTATCTGGGAAAATGCAGCAAGAACCAACGAGGATTTTAGAAGAGGCTGTTTCTAAAACAAGATAATAGCCATTTGAGTTTTCCTCAAGGGTATCCAGAGCTTTTTGATAAGCTGCATCCACATATTCCCGAGTTGGGTCACTCATGTACTTTCCATTTTCTTCATCTAGCCATATGGATAATAGAAAGTTTAAATCCGTTTTTTTATAATCGCGGATAATAAGCTGATTTCCGGACAGGACATTGTGTATTTTCATTGGAGTACTTCCCGTTCAAAAATAATCTGATAGCACCAGGCACCATAAACACCAGTTTTTTCATTAAATGGAACCA
>ENA-ORMO01002382-ORMO01002382.1-human-gut-metagenome-genome-assembly--contig:-NODE-2382-length-15131-cov-7.748010_pt1 | contig 15131 bp, 18 predicted proteins | sample MGYA00242106_ERZ509001 | MGnify/ENA primary metagenome ERZ509001 (study PRJEB26280, sample SAMEA2338736) | human gut metagenome | biome: human gut; feature: human-associated habitat; material: faeces... | reverse complement strand
TACGAGCTGCTTTGAGACCGTATTTCTTACGCTCTTTCATACGTGGATCACGTGTAAGGAATCCAGCAGCTTTCAGAACCGGTCTGTACTCAGCATCTGCCTGAAGGAGTGCTCTTGCAACGCCGTGTCTGATAGCACCAGCCTGTCCTGTATATCCGCCGCCTTTTACATTTACGAGAACGTCAAATTTGCCCTCTGTCTCTGTAGCAGCAAGCGGCTGACGAACGATTACTTTCAGTGTTTCAAGACCGAAGTACTCGTCGATATCTCTTTTATTGATTGTGATTTTGCCTGTACCAGGTGTAAGGTAAACTCTTGCGATTGATTTCTTTCTTCTTCCTGTTCCGTAGAATTTTGCGCTAGCCAATGTTTCCTACCTCCTCATTAAAATGTTAAGACTTCCGGTTTCTGAGCCTCATGCTTGTGCTCCGGTCCGGCATAAACAAAAAGTTTCTTGTACATGGTTCTTCCCAGAGGTCCCTTCGGAAGCATGCCTTTAACTGCCAGCTCAACAACCTTTTCCGGTTTCTTAACCATCATTTCTTTTAATGTGGTCTCTTTCATTCCGCCCACATAATCGGAGTGATGATAATAGATCTTCTGATCCATTTTCTTTCCTGTAACTTTGATCTTGTCAGCGTTTACGATGATCACGTAGTCGCCTGTGTCTACATGCGGTGTAAACTGAGGTTTGTTCTTTCCTCTTAATACACTTGCAACACCAGATGCCAGACGGCCCAGTGTACAGCCTTCTGCGTCAACTACATACCATTTTCTCTCGATTTTATCTGGATTAGCCATATAAGTCTGCATGGTTTTACCTCCTGTTATTTATCAACGATTAAATAATTTGTACAACCGCGGCATTCCGCGATAATGAATAATTCCTGGTGATCAGTGCAAATAGATAATCGCGGAAATGTCCGAAACCGCTGATAAAAAACACCTTTGCCGGGGCTTTGGCTCAGGAGTCATCGCACTACGTCACATTGAGTAATTGTACTATACGCAATTCCTTCTGTCAACAGTTTTTTCCAGGTTTTTACGTTTTTCCAAAAAAAATCTCCCGCCTCAATGTTACTGTTTTACACTCAGGCGCACCATTGCTCTGTGAAGCTTGGCTTTTGCGATCTTATAGTCCTGCTCACTGAGACCGGTACGGCTCAGCTTTTCTTCAGCCTTTTTCCTGGCTGTCTCGGCTCTGGCCTCATCAATGTCTTCCTTCCACTCCCAGGTAGTTGCCAGAAGATTACATTTGCCATCCATGACCGAAAGCATTCCGCCAATGCAGGCTGCATCCCGTCTGGTGCCATCCTCCAGGATCACATGAGCCTCGCCCATACCAAGAGCTGTACAGAAATTACAGTGACCGGCAAGAATTGCCAGGTCACCTGTAATACTTCTGCATACTACCCGAACCACTTCTCCTTCAAAAAGAAGACCGTCCGGAGTTCCGATCTGTAATGGAAAGGTGCTCATAAAAAGCCTCCTTTACTGCTTCTTCGCTTTTTCAAATACTTCGTCAATGGTACCGGAGAAAAGGAAACAGCTCTCCGGAACCTCATCACAGTCTCCATCCAGGATCATACGGAAACCGCGAAGAGTTTCTTTCAGAGGAACGTACTGTCCCGGCATACCGGTAAACTGTTCTGCCACAGAAAAGCTCTGAGACAGGAATCTCTGGATCTTGCGGGCACGGTTTACAGAAAGCTTATCATCCTCAGAAAGCTCATCCATACCCATGATAGCGATGATATCCTGCAGTTCTTTATAGCGCTGCAGCACCTGCTGTACGCGGCGTGCAATCTCATAATGCTCTGTTCCCACAACCTCCGGGGACAGGATACGGCTGGTAGATTCCAGAGGATCCACTGCCGGATAAATGCCCTGGCTGGCAATATCACGGGAAAGTACCGTAGTTGCATCCAGATGTGAGAAGGTAGTTGCCGGAGCCGGGTCTGTCAGGTCATCCGCCGGTACATAAACTGCCTGTACGGAGGTGATAGATCCTTTTCTTGTAGAAGTGATACGCTCCTGCAGAGCACCCATCTCTGTAGCAAGTGTAGGCTGGTAACCTACCGCTGACGGCATACGTCCAAGCAGGGCAGAAACCTCAGAACCTGCCTGTGTAAAACGGAAAATATTATCGATAAACAAAAGCACGTCCTGATTTTTTACATCACGGAAATACTCTGCCATGGTCAGACCGGAAAGACCTACACGCATACGCGCTCCAGGCGGCTCGTTCATCTGTCCGTAAACCAGGGCAGTCTTATCGATAACTCCGCTTTCTTTCATTTCATTATAAAGGTCATTTCCCTCACGGGTACGCTCTCCAACTCCGGTGAAAACGGAAAGTCCGCCGTGAGCAGTGGCTACATTATGGATCAGCTCCATGATAAGGACTGTTTTTCCTACGCCTGCACCACCGAACAGACCGATCTTACCGCCTTTTGCATACGGACAGATCAGGTCAACGACTTTGATACCTGTTTCCAGAATCTCTGTTGCCGGAGTCTGCTCTTCATAGGAAGGCGCCGGACGATGGATTGCCCAGTGCTCCTTTGTTTCCGGCGCCGGACGATTATCTACCGGGTCGCCAAGAAGGTTGAATACACGGCCCAGACACTCTTCGCCTACCGGAACGGAAATAGGACCGCCGGTATCTACCGCTTTTGTGCCGCGCACCAGACCGTCTGTGGAACTCATAGCGATACAGCGGACCGTATTATCACCAATCTGCTGAGCCACTTCCACGATCAGCTTTGCGCCTTTATTGTCAATTTCAATGGCATTGAGAAGTGCCGGCAGTTCATCGTGCGCAAAGCGGATGTCCAGAACTGGACCGATGACCTGCACAACTTCGCCAATGTGTTTCTCGCTCATCTATGAATCTCCTCTAATTTTCGTTATAGACCGGGAATGCTTATACACCCTCGGCACCTGCAACAATCTCCGTGATCTCCTGCGTGATGCTTGCCTGACGGGCACGATTATAATACAGATTCAGCTGGTCGATCATCTCACCTGCATTCTTGGTCGCCGCATCCATAGCTGTACGTCTGGCAGCCAGCTCGCTTGCCTGGCTTTCACAGACAGCGCCATAAATAAGGCCTGCCAGATATTCCGGTACGATAGCGTCGAAGACCTCTGTACTTCCCGGCTCGTAAAGAATCAGATTTCCTGATACGGAAGATTTCTCTCTTTTCTCTGCTTCTTCCTTAATATCCGTAAGAGGCAGGATTGAGAAAACATCTGGTTTCTGAGAAAGCATGGACACAAATCCTGTATAGCAAAGCTGGATATGTCCGAATTTTCCTTTGCGGAACTCTTTGCAAAGAAGATGCGCTATCTCAAAGCAGTCGCCTACAGAAATATCTGCAACCTCTCCAAATGCTTCGGTGACTGCCTCCACATCTTTACGGCTGTAGTATTCTACTGCTTTTTTGCCAATGGGAAGGACCATATAATCCCGACCGGCGCTGTCTGCTTCCATGCACTTGAACAGATTGGCATTGTAGCCGCCTGCCAGACCACGGTCTCCGGCAATCACTACATAGCAGTATTTTTCATTTTTGGCTTCTGCCGCATAAACAGAATTAAATTCCGTATTATTTACAGCAATTTCCTTCAGGGTTTCATACAAGGTGCGGAAATAAGGTCTGCAGACCTCTGCCCGCTCCTTTGCCTTACGCAGCTTGGAGGATGCTACAAGTTCCATTGCCTTGGTAATCTGCATGGTACTCTGTACACTTTTGATACGCAGCTTTACCGCTTTCATGTTTGCAGCCATACTGCTTCCTCCTAATCACTTTATTTTACAGGTCTTGTATCAAGGAAGTTCCGGGTAAATTCCTCCAGAGCCTTCTTTAATTTATTCTCTGTTTCTTCTTCCAGTTTACCTGTGGTCCGGATATCCTGCATAGCAGCCATGCCATCCGCATCAGAATCCAGGAAAACAAACAGCTCTTTCTCGTACTGACGTACATCCTCTGTCTTTACCTCAGCCAGGATACCTTTGGTAACTGCATACAGGATCGCAACCTGTTTTTCTACCGGAACCGGCTCGTTCTGATTCTGTTTCAGAACCTCCACGATACGGGCTCCCTGATCCAGACGGGACTTGGTGTCTGCATCCAGATCTGAACCAAACTGGGCAAAGCTCTGCAGCTCACGATACTGGGAATAGATCAGCTTCAGTGTACCGGCTACCTTTTTCATAGCCTTGATCTGCGCGCTTCCTCCAACTCGCGATACGGAGATACCCGGGTTTACCGCCGGCATAACACCGGAATGGAAAAGCTCTGTCTCCAGGAATATCTGACCGTCAGTAATAGAAATGACATTGGTCGGAATATATGCGGAAACGTCTCCTGCCTGTGTCTCGATAATAGGAAGAGCAGTCAGGGAACCGCCGCCATGCTCGTCATCCAGCTTTGCTGCACGCTCCAGAAGTCTGGAATGCAGATAGAATACATCTCCCGGATAAGCCTCACGTCCAGGCGGACGACGGATCAGCAGGGAAAGAGCTCGATATGCAACCGCATGTTTGCTCAGATCATCATAGACGATCAGCACATGTTTTCCCTTATTCATAAAGTATTCGCCCATGGCACATCCGGAATATGGCGCAATATACTGTAATGGACTTGCTTCAGAAGCAGTAGCCGCCACTACCATGGTATAATCCATGGCTCCGTTTTTAGTAAGTGTCTCTACCAGAGAAGCAACCGTAGAACGTTTCTGTCCGATCGCCACATAGATACAGATCATATCCTTACCCTTCTGATTGATAATGGTATCCACAGCCAGAGCAGTCTTACCTGTCTGACGGTCACCAATGATAAGCTCTCGCTGGCCTCTTCCAATAGGGATCATGGAGTCAATGGCCTTGATTCCGGTCTGAAGAGGTTCATGTACGGAACGTCTTTCACAAATTCCCGGAGCCGGGCTTTCAATTGCCCGGAATTCTTCTGTTACAACAGGTCCCGCACCGTCGATAGGCTGTCCCAGAGCATTTACAACACGGCCGATCATGGCTTCCCCTACCGGAACAGACACAACCTTTCCGGTACGTTTTACGGTCTGGCCCTCGCCGATATTTTCATCGGAACCAAATAATACGATAGAAACGCTGTTTTCTTCCAGATTCTGCGCCATACCATAGCTTCCGTCTTCAAACTCAAGAAGCTCTCCGGCCATACAGTTTACAAGACCGCTGGCTCTGGCAATACCGTCGCCAACCAGAAGGACTGTGCCTGTCTCGTCCTGTTTAATGGAATTTTCGTAATATTTGATCTGACTGCGGATGACCCTGGATATTTCTTCAGGTTTTAATTGCATGTTTCCATACCATCCTTTAAACAATTATTTCGTCAAGCTTTCTGGAAAGAGAAGACAGACGTCCCTGAACGGTTCCGTCATAAGATCTGCCCTCCAGCTCTACACGAAGTCCCCCTACCACAGAAGCATCCTTTTTCTGAGTCAGGGAGATCTGTTTGCCGCTGATTTTTTCCAGTTTTTGTTTTAATGCCTCCATCTGTGCCTCACTGAGCGCCACTGCACTGATGACCACTGCCTCAGCAATCCCATGATCTGCATGATAACGGCGTCTGAATTCCTCACAGCAGCCGCCATACTCTCTGAGAATATTGCGCTCACACAGAAGTTTAATAAAATTCACCAAATATTTTTCCGCCTGTGCACCAAAGGACTGATCCACCAGAGAGGTTCTTTCCTCCCAGGGAATGGACGGCTCACACAGAAGCTTCATATAATCCGGATTTTCCCAGAACAGCCTTCTTATTTCCTCCATCTGCTCTCCTATGGTTTCCACAAGCTTTTCTTCGACAGCAAGCTCATACAGGCTGCCGCCGTAGACTCTGGCAGTCTGTGTCATGATGTCTCACCCACATTCGCAATAAAATCATCTATGAGTTTCGCGTGATCTTCTTCGGAAATTTCCCTTTCGATCACCTTGCCCGCAATCTCCATTGCCATTCCGCCAATTTCGTCCTTGATCTCATTGACTGCTTTGCGTTTTTCCTGTTCAATATCCGCTTCTGCTTTATTTTTCATTGCAGCTGCCTGACGGGAAGCCTCACGGAGAAGTTCCTCACTCTGGGCAGAAGCAGTCTTCTGGGCAGAAACCACGATCTCATTTGCCTTATTTTTGGCCTGGATCATATCCTGCTCGTACTGAGACTTCATAGCCTCAGCTTCTTCTCTGGCTTTTACCGCATCCTGGATCTGTGCATCTGCCATTTCCTTGCGTTTTGCCAGTATGTTATTGATCGGTTTAAACAAAAAGCGTTTGATCAGATAGACCTGCAGAAAAAGGTTGCAGATCTGTGCAATGAAGGTCCAGGGCACAATACCAACTAATTCCTGTACCTGCATAAGTTTAACCTCCTGTTCTTATACCCGGCTGTTATAAATATGCCGTAATTATCCCAGGAACTTCATGAACATGCCAGGTGCAACAAAGATCAGAAGAAGACCGGTTACAAAACCGTAAATACCGGTTGTCTCTGCAATGGCGCAGCCAAGGAGCATGGTAGAAGTTACGTCACCTTTGCACTCCGGCTGACGTCCGATGGCTTCAAGAGCCTTTGCAACTGCGTTACCTTCACCGATACCAGGTCCGATACCTGCGATAAGCGCACATCCTGCTCCAATTGCACATCCTGCGAGGGCAATACCTTTTGCTAAAATAGTAAAATCCATAATACGTTCCTCCTGTTTTCTTTTTTTATTCTTTATTCAGTTTTTTCTTTTCCAACGGCTATTCTTCTGCTGCATTTGCAATATACATAACTGTCAGCATACAGAAGATAAATGCCTGCATGAATCCTGAAAACCAGTCAAAATAGACGGACAGGACTGCAGGAACACCCACATCAAGAATGGGGATCTGCGAGAGGACATTTCCCAGTACACCGGGAAGCAGTCCCAGAAGTGCGGAGCTGGCCACTGCCAGAGCGCCGTAGATCAGACCATTGATAACTACGCCTGAAAGAATGTTTCCAAAATGACGGCATGCCATACTGATCGGCGTTGCCAGTTCGGAAAGCACGTTAAAGGGCGTCATAATGGCGATCGGGGTGGTAAAGCCTTTCAGATATCCGCCAAAACCGCCTGTCTTGATTTTTTGTGCAGTAATCATGATAAATACAACAACTGCCCAGGCTGCTTCTGTGGAAAGATCCGCGGTCGGACTGCGAAGTCCGATAAGGCTGATCAGGTTGGAGACCACACTTGTCACAAACAAGGCTGCCACAAACGGGATCATATGACGGAATTTTTTACCCATATTTCCAACCACAAACTTATTCGCCTGCTCCACCAGCATTTCCGCAAGAGCCTGTCTTTTGGAGATATTCTCCACTTTCAGGTCATGGGTCAGCCAGATACACAGACCGGTGATCAGAAGCATAACGATCCAGCTTACGACCATGGTCTCGCTGATCTGAAGATCTCCCAGAACAGGAATGTCTGTAGGGATGGTAAAATAGACTTTTGCCCCGGATATATCCAGATCCATATACGTTTACACCTCCTGTCTTTTTAAAATATCTATAGAAAACTGCTGCGCATAAATTACAGTCAGTCTTTTATCTTATTGATTTTTCTTAAAAAGCACATTCAGCTTGATTCCTGCTGACGGAAACAGCAAAGGAACAAGACCTGCAGCAAACTGAAAACAGGGCGCCGCTATTGCCGCTACTGCCCACAGCATCTGAAGAAGCATCCTCTGGGAATAACTTGCTTTGAATCTGGCATGGGCTGCGCTTTCCTCTTCACAGGCTGCAACTTTCTGCACAGTTAATCCCATAAGAAAAAAATTCAAAATGGCAACTGCGCCGCCGCCAATCCCCCCAAGGATCACCGTATAATCAAACGGCACTTTTTCCGGCATGATGTTGTGAAGAACGAAAAAAACGATCCACATAAGCACAACTCCTGTAACTGTATAGACTGTCACATTCTTTGTTTCTTTTTTTACTGCCGGCTGGACATCAATAAACATATTATTTCTTCCCTTCTGTTATAAAATACCATATTTTCTTCTTTTTCAGTCAGACTCCTTATAAAACTTTTATATGTGTCTGTTAAAAGACACTTTTTTCTTTTTCTTTCTCTCATCCTTTTTCTGACGTTCCGTGACGCTTAAATATAACTTATATGCCACCATAAAAGAGCCGCCCAGACCAAAGAAAAAGCCAGGAATATAAACCCATGCCCCAATTCCCACATGAATGTTCAGCCACCAGCAAAGGGCAAGACACAAAAAAACCGGCGTCACAAAAGAAAGACCGAACTGTGTCAGCATAGTAATATTTTTGATAATATCAGTCCAGTTCTTCATTCAGGATTCTCCTTTAAAATAGTCTGTCATTCTTCTTTATAGTTTCTGAAGTTTATGTGTATTTTATCATAATCATATTGGAAATACAACTTTTTATTATGTTATTTTACAACAATTTTGTTATATCACCAAAAATATTTTGTTATATATGTAACAAAACCCGAAAGTTCTGTTTAAACAGATCTTTCGGGTTTTCCTGATTCCGTCATCTTTTACAAAGAACAGATATATCTTATTTTTCGTATTCTACAACAACGGTCTCTCCCGGAACTGCTGCTCCGGCATGAGGAGTAATTCCTTTAATATCATCCATATTCGTAATAATCATAGGTGTCACACAGCTATAACCCTTACCTTTAATAAAGTCCATATCAAACTCCATCAGGAGATCGCCTTTTTTTACAGACGCACCCTGGGCAACCTTTTCTGTATATCCTTCACCCTTCAGGGCAACCGTATCCATTCCGACGTGGATCAGAAGCTCCAGTCCATCAGCTGTGGAAATACCGATGGCATGTTTTGTGTCAGCAATCATGGATACCGTTCCATCTACCGGACTGTATACCTTGCCTTCTACAGGCTCAATCGCGATTCCGTCTCCCAGGATTTTCTGTGCAAACATAGGATCCGCAATATTTTCCAGAAGAACTGCCTCTCCTTTCAGAGGAGCATAAAGCTTATTGTTTTTTTCTTTTTTCCCAAATAACCCTTTAAACATAAAAAGACCTCTCTTTCCAAAAAGGAGGATGCCTGTGCACCCTCCCTTTTATTATGTAAATTATTTACACAGTTTTTTGAATTCATCCGCTACAAACTGTACCTGTGTTCCAATGATAACCTGTACGTTTGTTTTGCTCGGACGGATAACACCTGCAACACCTGCAGCTTTGATCTTTTTCTCATCAACCTGTGTGTAGTCTTTGATCTCAAGACGAAGTCTTGTGATGCAGTTGTCAATTGTAGCTACGTTCTGTGCACCGCCAACGCCCTCAAGGATTGCTTTTGCAACTGCTGTGAAGTCATTGTTTGCAAGAACTGCTTTTGTTTCATCTTCATCGTCATCTTCACGTCCCGGAGTTTTCAGGTTGAATTTAACGATTGCGAAACGGAATACTACATAGAATACGATAAATGCTGCGATTCCAAGCGGAATGATCAGCCATGTCTTAGCTGCTGCCGGCAGAGATGCGGAGAACAGAAGGTCTGTTGCACCAGCAGAGAAAGAGAAACCTGCACGGAAGCCAAGAGATACTGTAATGAATGTAAAGATACCGTAAAGCAGAGCATAAATTACATACAGTACAGGAGCAAGGAACATGAAACCAAATTCAAACGGCTCAGTAACACCGCAGATAAGTGAACATACAGCTGCGGAAGCTACAAGACCGATAGCGACTTTTTTCTTGTTGCTCTTAGCTGTGTGAATCATAGCAAGAGCTGCACCTGGGATACCAAACATCATACATGGGAAGAATCCGGACATGTACATACCAAGGCTCCATGTAACATCTGCAGATGTTTCACCTGCCCAGAAGTGTGTAAGATCACCAAGACCAATGGTATCAAACCAGAATACGTTGTTCAGTGCGTGATGAAGTCCGGTCGGGATCAGCAGACGGTTCAGGAATGCATAGATACCTGCACCAAGAGCACCCATGTTGGCAATACCTTTACCAACTGCAACGAGTCCACCGAAGATCAGCGGCCATACAAACAGCAGAACTGCGGAAACAACGATGGAAACAACGCCTGCAACCATTGCAACGCTGCGTTTTCCACTGAAGAATGCCAGCCAGTTCGGAAGTCTTGTGTTTTTGAATTTGTTGTAACAGGTAGAACCGATCACACCTGCAAGGATACCGATGAACGGGTTAGCGATTTTCTGGAATGCCAAAAGCTGTGTCTGGTTCTCAGCAACGCCAGGTCTGATAACAGTTACAACACCCTCGCTGAGAAGAGTTGTGATCATCAGCCAGGAAGCAAGAGCTGCAAGACCTGCAGTTCCGTCGTGGTCATCAGACATACCCACACCTACACCAATTGCAAACAGAAGTGCCATGTTGTCGATCAGGGCACCGCCTGCCTTAACCAGGAACAGACCGATGGTAGGAACGAGACCAGAGATCTCACCACCCTGCATGGTTGCCGGACACATCAGATATCCAATACCCATAAGGATACCACAGATCGGCAGACATGCAACTGGAAGCATTAAAGCTTTACCCAATTTTTGAAGCCATTTCATCATAGTATGAATCCTCCTTCTTACTTTTCGTTTGTGGATGCCACATATTTTATGCATTTTCCACAAATCCCCTATTTCCTCTTTACTCTAACAGATAATATTCACTAAGTCCATATGTTTTTTTATGATTTATTTATAATTTTTTTAGATTTATTACATTTTCTTTAGTTAGTTTTCTCTAATTTTATGTAAATCTCATATAAAATGATGTTTTCTTTACTTGCTTTTGTTTTTTTCTACAGATATAATGACTTTAGAATCATTTCTTACCGCTCATATTTCTTATCACACATTTATAAAACTGGAGGATTTATCTTTGCAGAATATGACAAAAAACGCACTAAAAGCTTCCCTGGAAAAGCTTCTCGCCAAAAAGCCTCTGGATAAGATCACGATCAACGATCTCACCTCTGACTGCGGGATCAGCCGTATGACTTTTTATTACCACTTTAAAGATATCTATGATCTTGTGGAATGGGTATGTCTGGAAGAATCCAGAAAAGCGCTTCAGGGAAAAAAGACCTATGAATCCTGGCAGGAGGGCCTTCTCCAGATCTTTGAGGCCGTATACGAAAACAAAGCCCTTGTACAGAATGCTTTCCGCTCTATCAGCCGGGAACGAATTGAAAACTATCTTTTTGTCCTGACCCACGGTCTCATCATGAATGTTGTAGAAGAACAGGCAAAAGATCTCCCTGTTTCAGAAGAGCACAAGGCCTTTATTGCAGATTTTTATAAATACAGCTTTGTGGGGATCATGCTGGACTGGATCAGTCAGGGAATGAAAGCAGATTATCAGTCTATTGCAGAAAATATCTGTACTACCCTCCACGGATGCATCGCAAAGTCCATTCAGAATTATACAACCTCTGAGAAATGATAAATTTTTTATCATTTCTCTTTTTTTGTAAATTGAACCTGACTGAAAAGGGAAATACTATATTAACAAAGCAAAGATACCTCCGTGGTATCAGGAAACAAATTTCAGCATTTCAGAAAGGTGGTTTTTATATGGCAAAAAAAGGAATGAAAATAGGGCTTGCACTGGCTGCAGGCGCAGGCGCTGCAGCAGTTCTGGCAAAGCAGGCTTCCAGAGAACCGGCTTCCAGTAACTCCATGTCCGCAGCAGACAAAGATTACCGCAACACAGAACGGGGAAAATATGAAAAAAACAGTAAAGGTATTTACTACAGCAATGGAAATTATGAAGCTTTTGCCCGTCCGGAGAAAACAGAAGGTGTCGAAACCAAAAGTGCATATATTGTAGGAGGCGGTCTGGCCTCTCTCGCAGCTGCTTGTTTCCTGGTGCGTGACGGACAGATGCCCGGAGAAAACATCCACATCCTGGAAGCCATGGATGTGGCAGGAGGCGCCTGCGACGGAATTTTTGAACCCACCCGCGGCTATATAATGAGAGGCGGACGTGAGATGGAAAATCATTTTGAATGTCTGTGGGATCTTTTCCGAAGCATTCCTTCACTTGAAACTCCCGGCGCTTCTGTGCTTGATGAATATTACTGGCTGAACAAACATGACCCCAACTATTCCCTGTGCCGTGCAACAGTAAACCGTGGACATGACGCACATACAGACGGTAAATTCAATCTAAGCCAGAAAGGCTGTATGGAGATCATGAAACTCTTTTTAACGAAAGATGAGGATCTCTACGACAAAAAAATCGAAGATGTTTTCGATGACGAAGTGTTCAACTCCACATTCTGGCTTTACTGGAGAACCATGTTCGCCTTTGAAAACTGGCACAGCGCTCTGGAAATGAAACTTTATTTCCAGCGGTTTATCCACCACATTGCAGGACTTCCGGATTTCAGTGCTCTGAAATTCACTAAATACAATCAGTATGAATCCCTGATCCTGCCTATGCAGAAATATCTGGAAGATGCAGGTGTGGATTTCCAGTTTAACACAGAAGTTACAAATGTTCTTTTTGACTTTAAGGACGGCAAAAAAATCGCCTCTGCTATTGAATATAAAGTAAAAGGTGTCGAAAAAGGTCTGGTGCTTACAGAAAACGATCTTGTTTTCGTCACAAACGGAAGCTGTACCGAAGGAACCATTTACGGAGATCAGAACCACGCACCTAATGGAGACGCCGAAGTCCGCACCAGCGGCTGCTGGAACCTGTGGAAAAATATAGCCAAACAGGATCCGTCTTTTGGACATCCTGAAAAATTCTGTTCCGATATCAGCAAAACCAACTGGGAATCTGCCACTATCACTACTTTAGACGAAAAAATCCTTCCATATATAACAGATATCTGTAAACGTGATCCCAGAAGCGGCAAGGTAGTTACCGGAGGTATCGTAAGCTGCATGGATTCCAAATGGCTTCTCAGCTGGACCATCAACCGACAGGGACAGTTTAAGGAACAGGATAAAGACAAGGTGTGCGTCTGGGTATATGGTCTTTTTACGGATGTTCCAGGCAATTATATTAAAAAACCGATGAGGGAATGTACCGGTAAAGAAATTACCGAAGAATGGCTTTACCATCTGGGTGTTCCTACAGAAAAAATCTCTGAGCTGGCTGAAAACAGTGCTGTTTGTGTGCCTACCATGATGCCTTATATCACAGCGTTCTTCATGCCGCGTACAAAAGGAGACCGCCCGGATGTAATCCCGGACGGCTGTGTGAACTTTGCATTCCTTGGTCAGTTTGCAGATACTCCAAGGGACACGGTATTTACCACTGAATACTCTGTAAGAACTGCAATGGAAGCTGTATATGGACTTTTGGGTGTGGACAGAGGCGTTCCTGAAGTATGGGGCAGCGTCTATGATATCCGGGAACTTCTGAGCAGTTCCGTAAAACTGATGGACGGAAAATCTCCTCTGGAGATTGAACTTCCCGGGCCGTTAAATATGTTGAAAAAACCGGTTCTGCATTTTGTAAAAGGAACCGTAATTGAGAAAGTATTAAGAGATTACGGAATATTAAAAGATAATATGTAAAAAAGAAGACTGCGCTCCGAGGGTTTCCCCCAAAGATACGCAGTCTTTTTTAATTCTCCGGATATTCCACGCCCTCAGGCAGAGGATCCCATTCATTTAATCCCAGACTCTGTTTAAACCTGGCCTGTTCCAGAGTCAGCGGCTCCAGATCCTCCATCAGATACTCCAGAAGTTCACCTATGCCTTCTCTGGTTGCATTATCTACCAGAAAGATCCTCTCACATCCGGTTTCCTCGAGCCATTGTTTTACCATAGGTATATTGGCATTTGGTGAATGTATTTTTGTTATAATACCGATCATAGGGCGAAGGATGAAATTTCGTCCGCTTGGTCCAAAAAGAGTAAACGGTTCATCAGCAGCCTGAACGATCCCCACTACATCCGCCTCAAAGGAAAAACATGCCAGACCCACGCTGAACCTTTTCGATTCTGCATACTCTCCAGGCGAATCAATGGTATCGTCTTCTGTATTGGTATATTGCGTTTTATGATAATGAAGCTCCTCTCCTTTTAACGCCTGTGTCAGAGAGGTTTTTCCCGCCTCACTTCTTCCCATTAAGAATAATTTTTTCATTGTTTTTTCATTTCCTGTATTTAACTTTTATGGACCTGACAGGTCTGGAACCCAAGCACTTCATCAAAAAAACGTACTACCTCTTCCACTGCTGTCTGTACCTCAGTGAGTCCTCCGGTAAGGATCAGAGTTCCGCAAAAACGATCCATGAAACCAATCTCCACATCTGCAGATTTTACCGCTACATCTGCTGCCACCACTACTGCTTCCCAGGGGGTGAACCGTATAAATCCAATGGATTCTCCTGTATGATCTTCTCCTTCATGGACACCAATATGCAGCCCCAGATTCTCATAAATACAGGTTTCTGACGGACTGATCACATGAGCCAGACAAACCTCCTTGCCTGGTACACGTACCCTGGTCAGCCGAAGTTTTTTCCCCTTCAGATCTTCATAATTATCGTGGAACAGCTTTTCCAGCAGTTCCTCCTTTGTTATTCGAGTCATAAGCTCCGCTTCCTATCTCTTTGTGATATCACAGACTACATAACCCAGGGTGTCGCGGAAGTAATCCACCACCTCTGTCAGAGCCGACATAACATCAGAAATCTCTCCTGTAATGATCAGCGTACCCGTGAAACGGTCTGCAAATCCAAGGTAAACATTTCCGCTTTTTACTGCAATATCAGATGCGATTACCGCAGATTCCGGAGGGGTCATATTCATGATCCCGATAGCAGAGGAACGATAGTCCACCTGGGGATTCAATCCCAGCTTCTGATATATGATCGGAGCCGGACCGCCCATTACATGTGCAAAGGTAATTTCCTTTCCAGCCACAGTCTCCTGTACAATTCTGATCTGTTCTCCATGATCGTTTGCCATTTGTTGTTTCTCCTTTCAGAAAGCATTTGACATAGATTCTCTTAAAATCATACTATCATAAAAAACCACTGTCAAGTTGATTTCCTACATTGCAGCGATGAGGAATAAAATATTTTATTTTTAGCTTATCCTTCACCATTTATGCAT
>ENA-ORMO01002381-ORMO01002381.1-human-gut-metagenome-genome-assembly--contig:-NODE-2381-length-15133-cov-3.419751_pt1 | contig 15133 bp, 19 predicted proteins | sample MGYA00242106_ERZ509001 | MGnify/ENA primary metagenome ERZ509001 (study PRJEB26280, sample SAMEA2338736) | human gut metagenome | biome: human gut; feature: human-associated habitat; material: faeces... | reverse complement strand
CCGCCGCCACACCGGTGCCTGGGGGCGTGGGCTCTGTGACAACGGCAGTGCTGTGCCGTCATCTGGCGGAGGCGGCCCTGCGGAAATATGGAGCGGAGCAGGCGCAGAACTGAGCAGACTGAATAAAAATCTCCTGGAAATGGCATACTGGTTACAGGTAATCTATTTTCAGGAGGTTTTTTATGTGGGGAATTCTGGTGGCGCTGGTCTCGGGGGCGCTCATGAGCCTTCAGGGCGTCTTTAATACGGAGGTCACAAAGCAGAGCAGTATCTGGGCAGCGGCCGGCTGGGTCCAGGCCACGGCGCTTATTACGTGTGTGGTCCTTTATTTCTGTACGGGCCGCGGAGAGATCTGGGGCATGTTTTCCATAGACAGAAAATATATGCTGCTGGGCGGGGTCATGGGCGCGTTCATCACATGGACGGTCATTAAGAGCATGGACGGGCTGGGACCGGCCAGGGCCACGCTGCTGATCGTGGTGACGCAGATCCTGGTCTCTTATGTGGTGGAGGTGTTTGGGATGTTCGGAGTGGAGAGGGCCGGGTTTGAGTGGAGAAAGCTTCTGGGGGCCGCCGTTGCCATTGCCGGGATCATTGTGTTCCGCTGGTAAGGGCAGAGAGAAAGTTTTCAAAAATAGACTTGTTTTTGGCCGGTGGTTTGGATAGAATAGAAGAAGGCAGAGCAGTATCTTCCGGAATATTTTTCGGGAGGTGCGAATATGGCAAAAGGATACTGGAAGGCCGTTCTGGCAGCGGCATTTTTCATAGTGGCCGGAGTCTGCTACGGCGGTTCTCTTTTCCGGGAGGGAAGCATAGTCCTGGAAGGGGAGACGGAGGCCGGAGGGGCCGGGGTGCAGACGGCGGACGGGGCAGAAGGAAGCGGCCCATGGGCCGGTGAAGGGGCGGGCAGCCCTGGGACCCATGGAGCAGAAGCCGGTCCAAATACAGAAACAGAAAGCGCCCGGGCAGAGGTTGAAAGGCCCGGGTACTTTGTACATATCTGCGGCCAGGTGAAGGAGCCGGGCGTTTATGAGCTGCCGGAGGGAAGCCGCGTGTACGAGGCTGTGGAGGCGGCCGGAGGCTTTACAGAGGAAGCGGCTGCCGAAGCCTTAAATCTGGCAGAGAAGATCACGGACGGAATGAAGATCACCGTCTATGACCGGGAAGAGGCCAGGACCCTGGAAGCATCCGGGCCGTCTGAAAGCGGAGGCCCGGGATCCGGCGGGCTTGTGAACATCAATACAGCCGGTAAGGAAGCGCTGATGACCTTAAGCGGGATCGGCGAATCAAAGGCGGAGGATATCATCCGTTACCGGGAAGAATCCGGAGGCTTTAAAAAGATAGAAGATATCATGAAGGTCCCTGGCATCAAGAATGCTGGTTTTCAGAAGATAAAAGACAGGATAACAGTTTGAGTGGAGGAGAAAATGGCAAGAGTTCTGGTTGTTGACGATGAAAAACTGATCGTAAAGGGCATCCGGTTCAGTCTGGAACAGGATGGAATGGAAGTAGACTGCGCATATGATGGAAATGAGGCGATCGAAAAGGCGAAGGAAAAGGAGTACGATGTGGTGCTCCTGGATGTGATGCTGCCCGGTCACGACGGGTTTGAGGTCTGCCAGGCGATCCGGGAGTTTTCCGAGATGCCCATCATCATGCTGACCGCCAAGGGCGGGGACATGGATAAGATCCTGGGCCTGGAATACGGAGCCGACGATTATATCACCAAGCCCTTCAATATCCTGGAGGTAAAAGCCAGGATCAAGGCTATCATGCGCCGGAACTCCAGAAGGAATGGGAAAAACGGACGCCAGGAGGATCATATGGTGGTGTGCGGCGATCTGAAGCTGGACCGGGAAGGAAGACGGGTCTTCATCCAGGAAAAAGAGATCAAGCTGACCGCCAAGGAGTTCGACCTTCTGGAGCTTCTCGTGACCAACCCCAATAAAGTATACAGCCGCGAGGCCCTTCTGGGCTACGTCTGGGGCAACAAAGCCATGGACAACGGAGACGTGCGCACCGTAGACGTCCACGTCCGCCGCTTGAGAGAAAAGATCGAACCCAGCCCCAGCGACCCCAAATACGTCCACACCAAATGGGGAGTGGGATACTACTTCCGCGCATAGCAATGAGCAGTGCGAAAAAACACAGCCCGAGATCTGCGTCATGCTTGCATGAAAGCAGATCGCCGGCTGCGTTTTTTCATAGGGCGAATGCCCGCGAGCCAGGGGAAGCCTCCGGCTTTCCCTGGCTTGGCACTGCGTAGTCCCCCATCCCAATCCCGGCATCATGCCCACATGAAAGCAGATCGTCGGCCTCATTTTTTCATAGGGCCTGGCACTGCGTAGTCCATCATCCCAATCCCCCCAACCCCACCTTCAAAGGAGATCACCATGCAAAATACAAACATCAAAACAGACATCAAAATCATCCAGGCCTCTCCCGCGGACCTTGACGCCGTCACCGCTGTGGAGGCCGTCTGCTTCCCCGCCGCCGAGGCGGCGGGACGCCAGTCCTTTGCCCATCGTCTGGCCGCGTTCCCGGAGTCTTTTTTCCTGGCCGTACACGACGGACAGATCATAGGCTTTATCAACGGCTGTGTGACCAATGAGACCACCATCCGGGACGAAATGTATGAGGACAGCAGCCTCCACGACCCTGAGGGCGCATATCAGAGCATTTTCGGCCTGGACGTGCTGCCGGAATACAGAAACTGCGGCATTGCCGCCCTGCTCATGGAGCATATGATCGGAGACGCCAGAGCCAAAGGCCGCAGAGGCCTGATCTTAACGTGCAAGGACCGACTGATCCATTACTACGAGAAATTCGGCTATAAAAACATGGGCGTATCCGCCTCGGTCCACGGCGGGGCAGTGTGGTACGATATGCTTTTGGAATTTGGGGAGCAGAAGTCATGAGGATCACACTGATCACCGTAGGAAAGATCAAGGAAAAATTTTACCAGGACGCCATAAGCGAATACGCCAAGCGCCTGAGCCGTTACTGTAAGCTGGATGTGATCCAGGTGACCGATGAAAAGACGCCGGATGGAGCCAGCGAGGCCCTGGAGACCCAGATCAAAGAAAAAGAAGGAAAACGGATCCTGGAAAATATCAAGGACGGCAGCTTCGTCATCGCCCTTGCCATCGACGGGGCCATGCTGGATTCGGTGGAGCTGGCGGGAAAGATCGAAAAATGGGGGATCTCCGGCGTGAGCCAGCTGGTGTTCATCATCGGCGGCTCCCTGGGACTGTCAAAGGAGGTGCTTTCCCGGGCCGATTATAAGCTGAGCTTTTCCAAAATGACCTTTCCCCATCAGCTGATGCGGGTCATTCTGCTGGAGCAGATCTACCGCAGCTACCGGATCATCCAGGGAGAACCATACCATAAATAATGCCAGGGGCGAACCACAAGCCCGTCTCCCGGCCATGCCGGAAGACCAAACAGACAGCGGGGATACGATGAAAACGATCGCGATCATAGATGATGATATCCATATTGGAGATATGCTGGAGGAGATCCTGACAAAGGAAGGCTATTCCGTTCTCCGTGCCTACTCAGGCACAGAAGCGCTGTATCTCCTGTCAAATAAAAAAATGGATCTGGTGCTGCTGGATCTGATGCTGCCCGGACTTTCCGGCGAGGAGGTTCTGCCGCATATTGGGAAGATCCCTGTGATCGTTCTCAGTGCAAAGGTGGATGTGCAGGATAAGGTAAACCTTCTGCTGGGAGGCGCAGCAGATTATATGACAAAGCCCTTTGACACCAAGGAACTTCTGGCCCGCATTACGGTCCAGCTCCGCAGGACAGAGCAGCATGGGAAAAACGGTGTTCTTTCTGTTGGAGATCTGGCGCTGGATACAGAGACGTTTTCTCTGACAGTCCAGGGCCAGGCCGTGAAGCTGACCCGGACAGAATATGCCATTCTGAAGCTTTTGATGGAAAATCCCAGACAGGTCATTGCAAAGAGCGTCCTTCTGGACCGGATCAGCATGGACACGCCGGACTGTACCCAGAGGTCTTTGAAACAGCACATCAGCAACCTGCGTAAGAAATTACAGGCCGTCAGCGGTGGGGATCCCATTGAAACGGTGTGGGGGATCGGGTTCCGGTTAACAGAACAGAAATCTTGACCAGATTTTGACGTTTTTCCAGACCACTTTCTTGACTTTTATTTTGTATACTGGAGTCATTAAAGGAGGTAAAAAGTATGCGCTATGTTTTGCAGACCAACAGCCTGACAAAAAAATATAAAAATTTCCAGGCGCTGAACGGCCTTACGATGAATGTTCCCGAAGGCTCGGTCTATGGTTTTGTGGGAAAGAACGGGGCAGGCAAGACCACGCTGATCCGTCTGATCTGCGGACTGCAGGAGCCGTCTTCCGGCGATTTTACTCTTTACGGCATCCAGAGCGGCAGCAGGGACATGTCCAGGGCCCGCCGGCGCATGGGAGCCGTGGTGGAGACACCGGCTGTTTATATGGATATGACGGCGGAAGAGAATCTGAAACAGCAGTATCTTATTCTGGGGCTGCCGTCTTATGATGGGATCCCCGGGCTGCTGAAGCTGGTGGGACTTGAGGACACTGGAAAGAAAAAGGTAAAGAACTTTTCCATGGGCATGAAGCAGCGGCTGGGCATTGCCATTGCCCTTGCCGGGGACCCGGATCTCCTTGTCCTGGATGAACCGGTCAACGGACTGGATCCCCAGGGGATCGTGGAGATCCGTGAGCTGATCCTGAAGCTGAATCGTGAAAGGCGGATCACGGTCCTGATCTCCAGCCATATTCTGGACGAGCTTTCCCGGCTGGCGACCCACTATGGGATCATAGATCATGGCCGCATGGTAAAAGAACTGAGCGCAGAAGAGCTGGATGCTGCCTGCCGCAAGTGTATCCGCATGGAGGTAAGCGATACAGGAATCCTGGCCTGTGTCCTGGATTCCATGCACCTGGAGTACAGGATCACCTCGGAAACCACGGCCGACCTGTTTGCAAAGCCCAGTGTAACGCAGCTTGCCGTTTCCCTGGCAGAAGAGGGCTGTGAGGTATTGTCCATGACGGAGAAGGATGAAAGCCTGGAAAGCTACTATCTTTCCCTGATCGGAGGTGGAAGCCATGATTAGACTGCTTTCTGCCAGCTTATACCGTCTGAAAAAAAGTGCAGCTTTCTGGTCCTGCCTCATTGGAATGCTGGTCATAGCCTCGGTATTTATGGTGATGCAGGCCACCAGTATGGAGTATACGGTTCCCTTAAGCCGGGTGATCTTTCTTCCTCTGAGCTTTTATGGTGTGGCTGCTGCCGCCATGGTCAGCGTGTTTACAGGAAGGGACTTTGCCGATGGGTTTATCCGGAATAAGCTGATCTTTTCCAAAAGCCGGAGCCAGGTGGTCCTTTCCCAGCTCGTGACAAGCTGCATTGCCTGCGGCCTGGTCTATTCCATTACGGTCCTCTATACCTTTGGGACGGCCCGGTTCTTTTTTGAAAATAACGTGGAGCCGGACCTGTTTGCCGGGTATTTTGCCCTGGGCCTCAGCATGAGCGCGGCGATCGCCTGTCTGTTCTGTGTCATTACACTTTTGTGCGGGGACCAGACCCGGGCGGTCGTATGGTGTATGGGGATCTCTTTTGGAATGCTGTTTCTCAGTCTGCACACCAACCAGATCCTGGTGCAGACCCGGTATAAAAACGGGGCCCTGAACCCGCATTACGTGGAAGGAGCAAAAAGAGTCCTGTATGGGATCTTACATGATCTGAATCCGTGCGGGCAGGCCGCCCAGCTTTCCTGCTGGGAGGTTTTGGAGCCCATAAGGGCGGTCCTCTGCAATGGGCTGTGGATCCTGGGAACAGCGGCTGCCGGAATCGTTCTGTTTCAAAGAAAAGATATAAAGTAAGAGGGATATTATGGAGCTTCCACAGTTGATCATTCTTGGAGTCCTGCTTCTGATGGCCGTTATCCTGGCTGCAAAGGTTTATTTTCTGCACAGATCCGCAGAGGAGATCGCAAAAGCGTTCCATGACATACGGACGTCGGATACCAACACGCTTATTTCAGTTTCCTCCAGGGACCCGTATATGCGGAGGCTTGCTGCGGATATCAATCTCGAGCTCTGTCTGCTCCGCAAAGAGCGCCGGCGCTGTCAGCAGGGGGACCTGGAATTGAAGGAGGCCGTTGCCGGCCTTTCCCATGACCTGAGAACGCCGCTCACGGCGCTCATCGGCTATCTGGATCTTCTGGAGCAGGAGGAAAACGGCGAAACGGTCAGGCGTTACCTTTCGCAGATCCGCAACCGGACAGAGGCGCTGAAGGATCTGACGGAGGAACTGTTCCAGTACAGTGTGGCCGCGTCCTCCCAGGAGCTGCATCCGGAGCCTGTGGATGTGGTCGGGGCGCTGGAGGAAAGCCTTCTGTCGTTTTACGGCGTCATGCAGGAAAAAGGCATAGAGCCTGTGATCCATCTGCCGGAAGCTCCTGTCTGCCGCAGTCTGGATATAAGTGCGGTGAACCGCATTTTCTCCAATATCGTCAGCAACGCCCTTAAGTATTCAGACGGGGATCTCTTCGTCTGCATGGATCTGGACTGTGGAATTTCTTTTATCAATACGGCACAGAACTTAAACGCCGTCGCCGTGGGAAGAATGTTTGATAAATTTTATACAGTGGAGGCCAACAGAAATTCAACAGGCCTTGGATTATCCATAGCAAAAATCCTGACCGAGCGGATGGGCGGCAGCATTGAGGCAGAGTACAGCGAGGGAAAATTAAGGATCCGGATCCGGTTCCCAGAGGCTGGAAAACTGCTGGAGTGAGCCGTTCCCTCTCTGGCACGCTGGCACGCCCGATGGTGCCGCCGGCTGCCAGAAATGGGCCGCTCCCTTTAAAACCTTTCTTAAAATCAAAACCCATAGCTTTACCCCTGTCTGATTCAAAGTTTTCATTGTACATGATCTGATCCTTTATTCTGCAAGAACTGCTGTTGCCATGAGCATTTCATGAGCTAAACATACCCCAAGCACAGAACGAAAAGCCATTGCTGCGCCGCAAAATAATTTTTCCTATAAGCCTTCTGGTTAGTCCTGACTACATAACATCCGCTTTCCTTACCATCCTTTTGTCTGGGAGATTCCGTTGGCCATGCCGGAAATTCAGATTCATAAACCTGTCCCGCCGTCATATACTGAGGTAAAGGAGCGTGAGGAATATGACGGCAGAAGAGCTGAAGCAGATATTTGGACGGGCTGTTCCGGATAGAGGGAAGCTCCAGGAGATCCGCCTGCGGGCGGGGAAGCCGGTGCTGGTCTTTATGGACGGACGGGAATATATGGTGGGCCGGGAGGGGCTTCTGGAGCCGGATGCAGATCTGTCTCCGGTCCTGGCAGATCCGGCGCTGATCCGGGAGATCCTGGGGATCTTTTCCAGGCATTCCCTGTATGCCTTTGAGGATGAGATCCGCCAGGGCTTTCTGACCATCGAGGGAGGCCACCGGGTGGGGATCGCCGGAAAGGCCGTCACCGAAGGCAGCGGTCTGAGGACCATCAGGGATATATCCAGCCTGAATATCCGCCTGGCCCATGAAAAGCCCGGCTGCGGGGATCCGGTGCTCCCCTGGCTCTATGAAAACGGCCGGCTTCAGAATACGCTGATCCTGTCGCCGCCGGGAGCCGGGAAGACCACACTTTTAAGAGACGTGGTGCGCCAGGTATCCAATGGAAACCGGTACGGGCCGGGTCTCCAGACAGCAGTGGTGGATGAACGGTCGGAGCTGGGAGCCTGCTTTAAGGGTGTACCCCAGTGCGATCTGGGAATGCGCACGGATGTGATGGACGGATGTCCAAAGGCCCTGGGAATGGTCATGATGATCCGTTCCATGGCTCCCGGCGCGGTGGCGGTGGATGAGATCGGTGACCGGGAGGATCTGGAGGCGTTAAGATACGTGATGAAATGCGGCTGCCGGATCCTGGCCACGGTCCACGGAAGTTCCCCGGAGGATCTGAAAAAGAAGCCGGTGCTGGCAGAAATGGTCCGGGAAGGAATGTTTTCCCGGTATGTGGCGCTTTCCAGGCGGATGGGGCCGGGAACCGTGGAGGCTGTGTGCGACGGGGAACTGAGGCTGCTGGCGGGAAAGGGGTGCCAGAATGAGGGGAATGGGGCCGGAAGCCTGGAAACAGAAGGAAAAGCGGAGGCTCCGGGAGCATGAGATATATAGGGATCCTTATGATGGCCGGGGCATTGGCTGCGGGAGGCTTCTGGGCCGCAGACCAGTGGAAGGAAAAGCTGGAGCTTTTGCTCCTGTTCCGGCAGATGATGTTTTATTTGAAGGGACAGATCCTGTATGCCAACGCCACGCTGCCGGAAGCGCTCCGGGAGGTGGGAGGACGGTACGCAGAGGGACGGAGCGGTTTTCTTAAGGAGCCGGGCGCGTTTTTCCTGCGGGTGGCAGAGCGTCTGGAGGAGCAGGGAGACGTGCCGTTTCCTGTGATCTGGAAGGAGGAGGCGGAGCGGTTTCCGCCGGGATTTCCCCTGGAGGCAGGGGACCATAAAAATCTCCTGGCCCTGGGAGAGAATCTGGGCTACGCCCATAAGGACATGCAGGAGCGGACCCTTCTGTTTTATCTGGAGGAGACGGACGGCTCCATCGGGTTTTTAAAGAGGGAAATGGAGAGCCGGACGAAACTGTACCGGTGCCTGGGCATGGCGGCCGGGCTGTTTCTCATGGTGGTCATGGCGTGAAATGGCATAGGAGGATGGCATGGGTGTAAATCTGATCTTTAAAATTGCGGCAGTGGGGATCCTGGTGTCGGTGATCTGCCAGGTGTTAAAGCACAGCGGAAGGGAGGACCAGGCGTTTCTCACCAGCCTGGCGGGGCTGGTACTGGTGCTCTTCTGGATCGTTCCTTACATATATGAGCTGTTTGAAACCATAAAAAATCTGTTTGCCCTGTGAGGAAGGGGGAAGGCGTCATGACGATCATACAGGCGGCGGTCCTGGGGATCACGGCGGTGGCCCTGGCGGTCCAGCTAAAGCCCCTGCGCCAGGAATATTCGGTGTACCTGATCCTGGCGGCCGGTCTGGTCATTGGCTTTTTAAGTATTTCCAGGCTGGAGCTGATCCTGGACACAGTGCGGGCCATCGGGAGCCAGATCCGGGTGAAGAACATTTACCTGGGAACGCTTTTAAAAATGGTGGGGATCACATACATCGCGGAATTTGCCTCCGGGATCTGCAGGGATGCGGGATTTTCGGCTCTGGGGACCCAGGTGGAGATGTTCGGGAAGCTGTCCATCCTGGCGGTGAGTGCGCCGGTGCTCCAGGCGCTCTTAGAGACCCTCCAGGTGTTCCTGTCATGAGGAGGCAGAAGAAGGTCCTGCGGTTTTTCCTGGCCCTGGCCCTTTTCCTGTGCATGTTTTCCGGCCTGGCCCGGGCGGAGGAGGCAGTGGAGGAGCCCTATGCCCTGGAGGATTTTAATATGGAAGAGATCGAGAGGTTTCTGGACAGCCTGGGCCGGGATCAGACAGGCGGCCTGTCCTTTGGCAGCGTCATGAAGGAGATCATGGACGGAAACCTTGGAGGAGTGTTTGAGGAGCTGGCCGGGAGGATCCGGGAAGGATTTTTTTCTGAGATCCGGACCAACGCCAGGTTCGTGGGGCAGATCATCCTGCTGGCGTTCATTGGAGCCGTTTTTTCGGGTTTTTCCAATATTTTCGGGTCGGGCCATGTGTCGGAAACGGGCTTTTACGTGGTATACCTTTTAAACATGGTCTTTCTGGCGGCCAGCTTTTTTGCCAGCGTGACCATTGCCGGTTCTGTGGCAGAGGAGCTGATGGAATTCATGCGGGTGCTCCTTCCGGCGTATTTTCTGGCCGTGGCCATGGCGGGAGGCGCGTTCACCTCCACGGCGGTCTGCGGCTTTACCTTTGGAGCCATCGGCGTGGTCCAGGCCGTGGTCTCCAGCGTGCTCCTTCCTCTGATGCGGGTCTATATGATGCTGGTGTTAGCCGGGAACCTTTACAGGGAGGACATGATCTCCAGGACCACAGAGCTTTTGCGGCAGGGGATCTTGTGGACCTTAAAGACCATGTTCGGGATCATCGTGGGCTTCCATGTGATCCAGGGACTGGTGCTGCCCCAGGCGGATGCCTTAAAAAATGCATCGGCCATGCGGCTGGCCCAGATGATCCCCGGCGTGGGGGCCGGAGCAGGAGCCATATCCCAGATGGTCATGGGCTCGGGGATCCTGATAAAGAATACAGCCGGGGCGGCAGCGGTCCTGGTGCTTCTTTTTATGGCGGCGGTCCCGGTCATCAAGCTGCTGGTGCTGATGTTCCTTTATTATATGGCGGCGGCGGTGATGCAGCCGGTCTGCGATAAGCGGCTGGTGGCATGCATGACCGGGGCGGCGGCTGGCCATGGGATCCTTTTAAAGATCGTGGGCTGCTCCCTGGCTTTGTTTTCTGTGACCATCGCCGTTCTCTGTGCGTCCACCAACGCCGTCTGGTATGCGGGGTAGACGGGAAAGGAGGAGGATTGGAAGCAGTATATGAATGGATCCGCAGCCTGGTGTTTTATCTGATCCTGATGACCACGGTCTTAAACTTCCTTCCGGACCGGAAATATGAAAAATACCTGAGGCTTTTTACCGGGATGGTATTCATTCTCCTGGTGTTCGGGCCCCTGGGGGATCTGACAGGGCTGGAGGAGCGCATGGCCGGGGCCTTTGGCCGGATCACCTTCCAGAATGATGTGAAGCTCTTACAGAGGGAGATCGCCGACGCGGACGGGACCCGGATGAAGCGGCTTGCGGACAGCTACCGGCGGGCGGTGGAAACGGATCTTATGACCATGGCGGAGAGTGCCGGTCTGGAATGCAGACAGGCAGAGGCAGTGGTGGAGGAGGATCCGGAGCGTCCGGGCTTCGGTTCAGTGCTGGAGGTGAAGCTGATCGTGGGGATCCCCGGAAGCGGGAGCCCGGGGCCCCTGGAAGGGGATACGGAGGCCTTCCGGGGACAGGGAGCGGAAACCTGGAGCCGGGAGGAAAACGGCCGCGAGGCTGGGCTGGAGCGGCGCAGAAGGGCCAACCGGGAGATCGGAAATCTGAAAATAAGGATAGGAGAGTATTATGGAGTGGAAGAAGGACGGATCCGGATCGATCTGGAGGATGAATAAGGAAAAGCTGATCTTTGTATTCTGCTCCGGGCTGCTGCTGTTCGTGCTTTCCATGCCGGGAACAGAAAAAGAGAGATCCCTTGAGGCGGCGGCTGTGGGAAACGGAGGGATGGAAAACGCGGACCGGAGCGGAACCGGCCGTCTTCTGGACGGGACAGCGGACGGGCCGGAGAAAGGGGAACTCCCGGGCCTTTCCGGAGGGGCGCAGGCCGTCTCCGGAGGCAGCGGCGGCTCTCTGTATGAAAAAGAACTGGAGCAGCGGATCGCCGGCCTCCTGGACCGGGTAGAGGGCGTAGGAAAGGCAGATGTGCTGGTGGTGCTGAAATCCTCGGAGGAGCGGGTGTTCCATGTGGATAAAAATTCCAGGACCTCAGCCACAGAGGAAAAGGGAGAGGACGGGCGCACCGTAAGGGAGCAGGAACTCTCTGAGAGCACCGTCATGGGCGGCGGGAACCAGGGGCCTGTGGTAGAAAAGGAGCTGACGCCGGAGGTGGCCGGTATCGTCATCAGCGCTGACGGCGGGGGAAACGCCAGTGTGCGTGCGGAAATTTCTGAGGCCATGGAAGCATTATTCGGGCTGCCGGCACATAAGATAAAAGTATTAAAGAGGGTGAAAGAAGGAGTCTGAGGAATGAAACGGATATTCAGGAGAAACCAGGTGATCATCACCACGCTGGCGATCATGATCGCGGCAGCCGGATATTTAAATTATTCTGCAAAAAAGGAGGTGGCGGGCTCGGATGTGTTTGAGGCGGGGATGATGGAGATCTCCGATGAGGACATTCTGGCGGAAAACCAGGCGGTGAACCGGGCGGACGACGGTACCTTAAAGGAGATCCAGAGTCTGGACGGGGAGCTTGAGAGCGCCGGAAGCCTGGACGCAGAGGCCGGAGGGGAGACACAGGCGGCAGACTCTGCGGGAAGCAGTGAACCGGCGGGAAGCGAAACAGAGGCCGCAGGCCTTGAAAATCCCGGGGAGGCGGTGCTCACCGGAGGCACCAGTGTGTCCGAGTACATAGCCGGCGTCCAGCTGAGCCGTGAGCAGATCCGGGCGAAGAATAAGGAGACGCTCATGGAGCTGATCAATAACGGCCAGATCCCGGATACGGAAAAGCAGGCAGCCATCCAGAGTATGATCCGGATGACGGAGATCTCTGAAAAGGAAAATGCGGCGGAGACCCTGCTCCGGGCCAAGGGCTTTGTGGATCCGGTGGTCAGCATCACCGAGGACCAGGTGGATGTGGTGGTCAATGCGGTGACTCTGACCGACCCGGAGCGGGCCCAGATCGAGGATATCGTAAAAAGAAAGACAGAGGTGGGGGCCAACGGCATCGTGATCACGCTGATGGATCTGGCCGAGTAAGGCGGTTCCTGTATGCGCGCCGCAGAAATCTTCTGGAAAAGCCTATGCAAAGTTTTGTGGTTATGGTATAATGTCTGGAAACAGACATTATACCATCGCGCATCTGGTTTTCGCGTTCACCGCGAAAATCCAGGCGCTCAATTCTCCCGGAGGGGTACCATGTCCGAAGGACATGGTATAATGAAAATACTATGCAAATGGAAAAGGGTGCTGCCATGGACCGATATAGCGGACGGCTTTGGGCTGTTCTGAGAAGTGAAAGGAATATTCTAGTTGCTGAAGAGACCACATCTGCCGGCAGATGCGGTTTCACAAGCGCGGCTTTTTCATGCCCTGCGCCAGCCTGTCCCTGAGACAGAGCGGCGCGGGGCTTTTTTTACGCGGGCAACGAGTCAAAGTCCGTGCCTGCATGAGACCCTGGCGGCTGCCGCGATAACCATAAGAAATCCGCGCAGCGCGCTTCTCATGGTTATCATTCAGAAGGAGGGAGTACATATGAGCCTTAAGTATACATGTCCCGTCTGCGGGACGCCTCTGGGCTATAAGGGACTGTGCTGGAAATGCAGGTCTGAACAGGAGAGGGATACGGTCCTTCACTGGAGTCCGGAGCAGGTGAAGGAAAAACAGGACGGGCTGGTCCGGAATATCCGGCGGCTGGCAGATATGGAGGATCCGGAGCTTACGGACTTCTGGAAGCTTCTGGGATACCGGGACGCCATCACGCCCAGGATCCAGCGGGCGGCGCTGGCCGCGGAGGTTTACTATCCCTGTGAGCTTTATTATCACGCCCCGGAGGATGTGCGGGACGGCCTGATCCACGCCCTGCTTTCTGCGGAGAATTCCAGCGAAGCGTCTGAGCTGATGTGCTGCCTTGCCATGCAGGGAGATGACCGGGCGCTGGAAACGCTTTTGGAGCTGGAGAAACATCCGCGCCCATGGAGAAAGAATCTCTATGTGGACCCATCCATCTACGCCCAGTGCGGCGGCTGGACCTTTGATAAGGAAGGGCAGCGGATGCAGCTTAACTTCGATACCTGCTATCCGATGGTGAAGGGAGAGCCAGGCGAAGGATCTCCTATCCGTATGGGCCAGATGCGGGAGGACACCTGTCCCCACTGCGGCGGACGGATGGTGGATATTCTGGTGCTGGATGGACGGGATGAAAGGCTGAGATTCCTGGGGCTGGACGGCATCCTTACTGCCGCCTGCTGTCCCAACTGTGTGGGATTTCTGGATGGGCCTGCATTCAGCCGCTTTACTCTGGACGGCGGTGTGGAGGTGTTTCCCTCCAGGACCTTTGATGGGACAGGGAAGATGGACTGCTATGTCCGGCCGGAAGAATATAAGGCATTAACGGAAAACCGTTTTATACTGGGGAAATCGTCCGTTCCCCTGTTTTATGGCGCCGCCTGCGAGGATGTGAACACCATCGGCGGTTTTGCCAACTGGGTGCAGGACTGGGAATATACGGCCTGTCCCCACTGCGGAAAGCCCATGAAATATCTGGCCCAGATCCAGTGGGATACCCTGATGGACGGTACGGAAGGAACGCTTTATGTGGAGTTCTGCCCAGACTGCCATATTGTATCCATGCAGCATCAGCAGACCTGAGAGGAGACATGGAGATGAGCTTACCCAAAAGTCCAGATACTGGACGAAGAACTGGCATGAGAATGGTGACCGGATTTACAGGTCTGCGGGCCAAGAAGGTGGAACTGCAATGTCCATAACTGCCTATAAAGTGGAAGCCAACGGGCATGATCGGACCGGTAGGGATTTTGGTTATGTGAATATCATGCACCGCTGCGGCAGCAGGCAGCCCTGTCTCCGGCCGGATCCGTGCGAAAAGATGGAGGTCATGTGGGCGGATGAGAGCGTTTACGGACCTCCTGCCCCCGGCAGCAAGGTGGGAGACTTTATCATGACATGGTTAATGGGCTCCTGGAACTGCGGGGTGTTTACCCACCGGGAGATCGCCCGGCGGCTGTCTGATACCTTCACTGGACTGAAGATCAAAGAACTGGAGTGGTTCGAGAACCCCAGGGAAAAGACACTGAAAAACGGAAAGCCCCGTGTGCGCCGGGCCAGGTGGCTGCCGGAGCGGGAGGTGGATCTGGTGTACCTTTACGCTGACCACACGATTGACGCAAGAGATCCGACTCCTGCTGAAACCGACTTCTTCACCGTCACAAGGATGGATCCCTGGGGCGTGAGCACCTGGTTCATGTGTACCCCGGAGACCGCCGGGAAGCTGGCCGCCATGGATTTTGAGAATCTGGACATCCAGGAAACTACCATTGTGGGATAGGAGTGATACAGCATGATCGGGACAGATGAAAACCGGGCAGTGCTCCATGTGGAGGTCATCTTCTGGAGCGGTAAACGAAAGGTGCCCCCCAGCCTGGTCAGCGGAAAATATTGTCCTCATTTTGTTGTCACAGGAACTGCGGAATATCTGGGTGTATGCTTTCTGGACGGAGCTGTGTGTGCATTTGATGGACCGGCTTTGGGGAATGCCCAGCCTCTCTATCCGGATACTGTGGATTACAGCTCGTTAGAAAACAATGCGGAGTTCTTAATCTATGAGGGAGCCAATGCCGTTGGT
>ENA-ORMO01002368-ORMO01002368.1-human-gut-metagenome-genome-assembly--contig:-NODE-2368-length-15212-cov-5.640298_pt1 | contig 15212 bp, 19 predicted proteins | sample MGYA00242106_ERZ509001 | MGnify/ENA primary metagenome ERZ509001 (study PRJEB26280, sample SAMEA2338736) | human gut metagenome | biome: human gut; feature: human-associated habitat; material: faeces... | reverse complement strand
CTGTATGCTGAATGGGTATGAGCCAGTGACGTTTAGAGAGTTGATAGAAAATAATAAACTTTATAAAAAATAAGCAGGATTTAGATAGATTAGGTAAGGTGGTGTTTATGGTAAGAACAATTATAAGTCAGCGTATTCCTATCGTAAAAAATTTTTGCGGAGGGATTGCGACTATGAATGATGTAGTAAAATTAGACCCTGCATTTCTGAAAGAAATGCTATTGAAAAGTATGTATATGAAAGGCACTATCAACGAGGAGACCTATAAAAAGGCTGTGAAAGTGCAGAAAGAGGTGAGAAAATGATTAGCCAATTTGGATTTCATACTGGGGTAGTTAAGGCAGATGAACAATGCCGAGTTGCAGCTTTGGCGAGAGTAAGTACTTTGCACGAGGCTCAGATGAATGCGTTGGCAAATCAAGAGCAGTGGCTTTGCGACTTGATTTCTCAGCACCCAAATTGGACATTTGACCCATCTAAGGATTTGTTTACTGACGAGGGTAAAACTGGTACAACACAGAAAGGTAGAGATGGTCTGAAAGAATTACTTGAAAAGGCTATGAATAAAGAGTATGACCTTATCATTATAAGAGAAGTTTCAAGACTTATGCGTTGTACCAAAGATATTTTGACTATTGTGGATAACTTACATTTGCGTGATGTAGAAGTTTACTTTGCAGCAGAGAATATTAGTTCTTTCGAGAGTAGTAAGCGATTCGAGTTAGAATTGAGAGCAAGTTTGGCACAACAGGAGTCAGAAAAATTAGGTAGGCGTGTAAAGGCAGGACTCCAAGTTACGAAGACGAATGGAATAATTACGAGTGGCATGAATGTCTATGGTTATGACTATGTGCCAAAAGGGAAAAATGTATCAGGTCTTTTAGTACCAAATGAGGAAGAAGCTAAAGTTGTACAGAAAATTTTTGATATGTGTGCAAAAGGGTATGGATTGAAACAAATTGGTATGACATTGAAAGCAGAGGGTATTAAAGATAGGACTGGCTCTACAACTTGGTTGCCTAGTAGGTTGTCACGCATTTTACATAAGCGAGTTTATTATGGGGTATTAGAATATAACCAAACGGAAACCATAGATGCTATTTTGAAATCAAGAAAGCGAAAGGATAAGTCTGAACATACATTTATTCATAGCCCATATATTACACCGCTTATTACGGAAGAAACGTATAATAAGGCTATAAAATATCTGGTATCAAGAACTAATAAAAATCTGATAGGTTGTAAAGATATGGGAGGCTTTAAACTTACAAACGATGTGTATGTTCAACTTATAAGATGTGAATGTGGTAGGAGATACCGTAGAAATCCAGGGAGAAATAATACTGCTGTGTATGCTTGTAATGATGTATGGGATAATGGTAGTGTGAATGAACGCCTTAAGGTTGGGGGTACTAGTGAAGGTGTCTGTACCTTGCCTGGAATTATCGATTGGAAACTTGATTTGTACACGAAGAAGATATTTGAGTCATTATCCATTGATTTAGAGGGTATCAAACAGTCTTTACGAGAATGTATTGAAGAGTGTTATACAGATGAAAATGCTTATACAAAGGCTAAAAAGCGGATTATGGAGATTGATAGAAAACTGGAAAAGTTGGAACGAGATATTGGGGTATTAGTAGAGAAATTGGTGGACTCTCCAGAACTTGCTGACGTTTATGAAAAAAGTATGCTTGCGAAAAAGGAAGAAATAAAGAAATTAAAACTAGAAAAAGAGGAACTGGATAAAGTAGAAGATAATTTGAATGCGAAGGAACAATGCTTGAAAGAGGTCGATGAGTTTTTAACAGAAAATCTTTGTTTGGAAGATACGAAGGTTCCAGATGTTATTATACGGACTTATGTAAATAGCATTAAGATTTACAATAACAATACTTTTGAATATAACATCAGAGTCAGTGAAACTGCTGATACTATAAATATGACAGAACATAATTTAAACTGGTCTGCTCAGAAAAAAGATGCGATATTGAAAATTGATAATTCAAATGCGGTGGTATTAACTGAGATACAGGTCAGCACTGAAGAAGCTCGGCAGTATGCTAGAAGTCGTGGCAGAAAATTGAATACATTGAGATGGTCTATACCTACCTTAAAAGCGGTTGCAAATATCTAAGAATGAAAAGTCAGAGATAAAATTCTCTGGCTTTTTTTCGGTTTCTGTGCTAAAATAATGACAGAAAAATTTAGGGAAAAATCGTGACTGTGGGCTGTGTGGAATGCTTTAAAAATCTGCTACAGCACAGGCAGCTATCGCAGAAAAATAAGCAAACCAATTGCAATTTTTTATAAAAAATTGCGAATAATTGAATGCCTTATCCCCTAGAAATAGGGGATAGGGTATTTTTTTCTAAGAAAAACGGAAATCTATGAAAGACGGTAACAAAAAAGCAGTTTTTTAAGATAGAAGTAAGAGGTTATCACATGGAGTATAGAATCAACCGAGAAGATATGCTGGAACTTACTAGAAGAATGACAGTAGCAAGAACCTCCTTCAGAAGAATAGCAGGATGCTATGTGGATGAGGAGGGGGAATTTGATGGGAGTTTTAATACAAATTTTTTGAATTTATCCCGGGTAGAGAGAAAGAAAAATTTAGAATTGGCAAAAGTGATTCCTTTTTCTGAGACAAATGTACAGTTGAAGAAATACAAATTTCGTAGAGAAGGTCAGGGCGCTGGAAGTATGTGGCAGCTTTTCATGGCTATGAAATCCTGTGGGCTGAAAAACGATGCTTTGATGGAAACATTCTATGATGTGATTATGGAAAACTATGTTTCCCAGGAGGCTTACGGGATTTTTGTTTTTCATGATTGTTATGATGTGCCGCTAAAGGGTACAGACAAAGAACGACAGGGAGAGTCAGAAGAAGTTTTTGAATATATTATTTGCGGGATTTGTCCATTAAAAGGAGAATATGAACCTGAAAAGCCTGTTTGGGGATTTTTATTTCCAGCTTTTACAGAGAGAAGCGCAGATGTGAATGCCATTGCAGTGTTTCGGGAAATAGATAACCAGCCGGAGGAAGAATTTTTTCAAAGAATTTTAAAAGTATAATCAAAAGAGTGATACAGTTCCAGTGAATCTGCAAGTTCCTTAGGACTGTATCACTCTTTTTATATGCATTTTATGTAATTGCTTTTTATCCAAAGATGTGTTTCTTAAGAGCTTGAAAGGTTTCACGACTGATATCATGTTCTATTTTACAGGCGTCTTCTGAAGCTGTTTCTGGATTTACCCCAAGACTTATAAGCCAGTCTCGGATAACAGTGTGCCGCTCAAAGGTTTCCGAAGCAAGGGCTTCTCCTTCTTCTGTGAAAGTTATATAACCTTCCTGAGAAACTGTAACAAATCCCTTGGCTTTGAGATTTTTCATGGCAACACTGACACTGGGTTTAGAATATCCCAGTTCTGTAGCTATGTCAATAGAACGGACTACGGGCAGGCGCTTTCTTAATATATAGATGGTCTCCAGGTAGTCTTCCATGGATTCTTCTGATTTATGACTTACGTATCCCATAACTAATTCCTCCTCATTTATAGATATGTTATCATTTTGAACAAACAAATGCAAGATTTGTTCAAAAATCAAAAAACCTATTGACAAAAATTAAAAGTTAGTTTAAACTAATTAAAGTAATAAATAGTTAACTAAAGAGTTTCAGCACAAAGGATGGAGAAGAGATGAATAGAAATTTACTGGAAGCTGAAGAAGGAAAAGAATATATTGTAAAAGATATTGTGACGGAAGATGAAGAGTTGAATGCTTTCTTGTTTTCTTTGGGATGTTATAGTGGAGAGCCAATCACAGTGATCTCCCATTTGAAAAGTAGTTGCGTTGTCAGTATTAAAGATGCTAGATATAATATTGATACAGATTTAGCGCAGGCAATTGCCATATAAAGTGATGTGGTAAGTCCTTTTTTTAGAAATGGAAGTTAGTTAAAGTTAATTTAGGAGGAGATAGAAAAGTTATGAGAATTGCTATGGCAGGAAATCCAAACAGTGGTAAAACCACCATGTATAATGCCTTGACAGGGCAAAATGAGCGTGTGGGAAACTGGGCAGGTGTTACGGTAGAAAAAAAGGAAAGCTCCATTAAGAAACAGTATTATAGTGGAACGGAAGAATTAGTGGCAGTAGATTTGCCCGGTGCTTATTCTATGTCACCTTTTACGGCGGAGGAGAGTATCACCAGCAGCTATGTGAAGCATGAGAATCCAGATGTGATTATCAATATTGTAGATGCAACGAATTTAAGCAGGAGTTTGTTTTTTACTACTCAGCTTTTAGAGCTTGGGATTCCAGTGGTAGTTGCTTTGAATAAGAGTGATTTGACTGAGAAAAAAGCCACGAAGATTGATGTTGCTATGCTGGCAAAGAAGTTAGGATGCCCAGTGATTCCTACAGTATCCACATCTTCCAATCATGAAGGGTTAAAAGAAGCCGTGGAGCAGGCAGTGGACTTAAAAGGATGTGGGCAGAAAGCACCATATATCCAGGAGAATATTAACTTACAGAATAAAAAAGAAGTAGAAGCAGCAGATAGAAAACGATTTGTTTTTGTTAATGAGATGGTAAAGGCAGTAGAGGAAAGAAAAACTCTCACAAGAGAAATAAATCAGCAGGATAAGTTTGATGCTATACTGACGAATAAGTTTGTGGGAATCCCTATTTTTGCAGCAGTGATGTTTCTGGTTTTTTATATTTCCCAGTCCACAGTGGGAACCTGGATTGCCAACTGGCTGGTTGGTTGGATTGAAGCTTTTCAGGGATGGGTTGCTGACCTGATTACAGGTGCAAATCCTTTCTTGCAGGCGCTTTTAGTAGATGGTATCATTGGAGGCGTAGGGGCAGTGGTAGGATTTTTGCCATTGGTTATGGTTATGTATTTTCTTATTGCCCTTTTGGAGGATTGTGGTTACATGGCAAGGGCTGCTGTGGTGTTAGATCCTATTTTTAAAAGGGTAGGACTTTCTGGAAAATCTGTAATTCCTATGGTAATTGGTACTGGATGCGCTATCCCTGGAATCATGGCATGCCGTACCATCCGAAATGAAAGAGAGAGAAGAGCAACAGCCATGTTGACACCTTTTATGCCTTGTGGAGCAAAACTTCCAGTTATTGGATTATTTGCCGGTGCATTTTTTGCAGATGCTTGGTGGGTTGGGCCTATGATGTATCTGGTCGGTATTATACTGATTCTGTTGGGAGCTCTTTTGGTAAAAAAGATTACAGGGTATAAATATCGTAAATCCTTTTTTATCATGGAACTTCCAGAGTATAAAATTCCAAGCTTGAAACGAGGAATACTTTCTATGCTTTCCAGAGGAAAAGCATATATTATAAAAGCAGGAACCATTATTTTAGTATGTAATACAGTGGTACAGATTATGCAAAGTTTTAACTGGAAATTACAGGTGGTAGAAGAAGGAATGGAGAGTACTTCCATTCTGGCTTCTATAGCCACTCCTTTTGCCGTATTGTTGATTCCTTTGGGATTTGGAGTGTGGCAGATGGCAGCAGCGGCAGTGACTGGTTTTATTGCGAAGGAAAATGTGGTTGGAACACTTGCAGTAGTATATGGATTAACAAATTTTATTGATACAGATTCGTTAGCATTGGTAGGTGGCGCTAATGAAGTGGCGGCTGTGATGGGGCTTACAAAAGTAGCAGCGCTTGCCTATTTGATGTTTAATTTATACACCCCTCCCTGCTTTGCAGCTCTTGGGGCCATGAATGCTGAAATGCAGGATAAGAAATGGTTATGGGGAGGTATTGGACTGCTTATGGGAACTGGGTATACAGTGGCTTTTCTGGTATATCAGATTGGAACCCTGATGACTACAGGAAGCTTTGGCAATGGTTTTGCAGCAGGTTTAGTAGCAATTGTAATATTTGCAGGAATTTTGATTTTGCTTTCGCACAAAACAGAGAAACAGTTTAAGCAAGAATATAGTTTGCATACGTGAATAAAACAAGGAGGTGTGATATGGCAGATTTTATTGTAATTGGTGTATTGCTGTTAGCAGTGGGATTAGCAGTGGCCTATATTGTAAAAGAGAAAAAGAGCGGCAGAAAATGTATAGGATGCCCGTCAGGAGGATGCTGCAATAAAAAGAAAGGTCATTCTTGTGGTTGTCAGGAGGAAGGCAAATGAGTGTTGTAATCGTAGGCGGACATGACCGCATGGTAGCACAGTATAAGAAAATATGTAGGAATTATCAATGCAAAGTAAAAGTATTTACCCAAATGAAAGCTGATTTTAATAAACAGATAGGGTGTCCAGATTTACTGGTTTTATTTACCAATACAGTATCGCATAAAATGGTGAAAACAGCATTAGATGAAGTGGATAGCGCACATACGGATGTAGTGCGCTGTCATACCAGCAGCAAAAATGCATTGACGGAGATTTTAGAACAGTGCTGCAAGTAACTTGACAATATTTGCGCATAGTGTTAAAATGCATTTGTATAATTCCATAAGCCTATTAAGTGCATCCGTGTTTAGAAAAACACTGGTGAAAAGGGAATCAGGTGTGAGTCCTGAGCGATCCGGTCACTGTATTTGGGGAGCAATGCTGCAGAGTATCCATTGTATTTCTGTATAGTAATATGAGAAGGAGCAGTAAAGCAAAGAACCATGAGTCAGGAAACCTGCTTAATAGTAGTAAGGCAAAAACTTCCGTGCAAAGTTTAATCCCACCTGCTGTTTAGGGACAGCAGAGGTTTCCGCTTTCACGCAGTTTGCTGCAAAAAGCGGATTTTTTTATGGAATGCGAAAGGGGAAGAACCTGGACTTATAGAATTATGCATGATTAAATGGCAGGTGGAAATCCCCTGTTTCCTGATTTTGTTATTTCTGTTACAAATAAAATTGACTCTGTAACTCCGCAACGTGCAGGGCAATGCATCCTCCGCAGAAAACAAGACCCGTGACTAGGAAACAGGGAAATCCACAAAAAATTTCATACAAAAAACAGATGCGATGAGGAATGTTTGATACAGGAACTCTTAATTCAAAAGTCCGGTGAAAGTCCGGCACAGATTGCTGTAATTGTGAAGCATAAGTCAGCAAGAATCGTATCCACAAAGGTGTTCTGTATAGAAACGCAGTCTGTTTACATTCGTTTGTAAAATGTTTATTCTGTAGAGAGTAAGCATTTTTTTTGTGTGAAGGACGGAGGAAAAAATGAGGGAATTAATGAAAATCGCACAACAATATGAGGATACTAATTACGGAATGGAGGATTCAGCTTGTGAACTATATAAAAAATATTCTCTTGAAACCACATGTGGAAGAAAGTTTTATGAACAAATAGAAGATGATATACTGTTGCAAATTTTAAAGGAGAAAGCAGAGAAATTAGGACATTCTCCTTCTCAGAAAGAAGTTTTTTGGGTGTGGAGAGATTATATTAAAGAACGGTTTCAAAAATGGCCTTATGCTTTGCAAGCAGCAGGGCTTAGTAAGTCTGCAGGAAAAGGTGGAAAGACACTTTCTAAATTTCGCAAAGAACAGAAAGAGTACGAAGCACTGTTGGAAACAGTTAAGGAAAAAGCAAAAACATTATGCAGAATTCCCCATCCGCAGGAATTGCCAGAAGTAAGTTGTCAGATTGCGAAGTATGCAAAAAGCTGGGGACAGGTAATTTTAGAAGCTGGAATTGATGAAACATTTTTTCAAAAATATGCTGTTTATAAGGTGGAAGATTTGGAAGAGATAGATGTGCAGGCTTTGGAAGAGGTGCAGGAATTAGCAGGGCAATTACATAGAGTGCCATTTAAAGAAGAACTGTCAAAGGAAACTAAGCAGCGATTGCTTGAAAAATTCGGAAGTTATCGGAATGCCCTATATCAAATAGGTATGGAGCCGTCAAAACGGCGTAATCCTTTTCATACAACAGAATTAGACGGAGAAATACCAGAGAATAAAAAAACACATCAAAGAGATTCCAGACATTGTTATTATCAGGTATTAAATATAGATTCCCAAACAAGGGAAGACTTGGATGCGCTGTATGAGATATGGAAGGAAACAGGAGAAATGCCTGAGCGAAAAAAGGTAAATTCGGAACTGAGGAAGAGGTTGCAGAAAAACTGCGGCTCCTGGGCCAATGCGTTATATCAGTTACAATATAGAATAGAAAAAGAAGAAAGATAAACAATAGGAAATAGTTTGTTTTTCCTGATTGGGATATGATAGGAGAAAAAGAGGTATGGTTTATAGAGTTTTGAGCAGAACAAATGCTTTGAAAGGCGTACAGGAGACGTATGTAGTGGAGCCTGGATATACTGTTTTGGCGAAAGAAGCATTAAAAATAATATTAAGCTGAAAAACCTGTACCTTACATGGGCGGTTAAGGTAGGAGATGGATTTGGTTCAGGAGCAGTAAGTTCACCAATTTTGGTAAATGGAAATCTGTATTGCTTTGCAGGGGATTCCATTTTGAAAGTTGACAAAGAGACAGGTAATGTTTTAAGAAGTGGGAAAATGGCAACATCCAGTTTCTTTGCCATCAATCCTCCATGTTATGCAAATGGAATGATTTTAGTTGGAATTGCAGGACAAATTCAGGCATTTAATGCAGATACTTTAGAATCTCTATGGATTTATAAAGATTCGCTGGGAGGACAGACGAACTGTACAATCCGCTATTCAGACGGATATTTGTATACGGGCTTCTGGAATGCGGAAAATAGAAAAGCGAACTTTGTATGTCTTTCTGCTACAGATGAAGATCCTTCTAATTCATTAGAACAAAAGACAGCAACCTGGAAACAGGAAGTAATGGGAGGATTCTATTGGGCAGGTGCTTATACAACAGGTGATGTGGTAATGGTAGGAACCGATGATGGGGATCGTGGTAATACCAGTGATACTTCTTATGTGTATGTGATGAATAAATATACAGGAGAAGTTTTGCAGAAAGTTGGCCCACATCATGGTGATATTCGTTCTGATATTTCTTATAGCAATGGAAGAATCTATTTTACATCCAAAGGTGGATATTTATACTCTTATGCCCTTGGAAGCATGAGTACCGGTACACCTGCAATTGAATAAATAAGAAAAAGCAGTCTCAAAAGGCTGCTTTTTCTGTGGGAAAATTCATTTATAAAACTTGACATTTTTTTGTAAGGAGAGTAAAATGCGGTTGTATAATTCCATAAGACTATTAAGTGTCCTGCGTTCAAAACGTGGGAGAAAAGGGAATCAGGTGCGAGACCTGAACGATCCGGTCACTGTATTTGGGGAGCATGCCATATAAATCCATTGTACTGAATAGTATGAGAAGGAATGGTCAGGCGAAGAACCATGAGTCAGGAAACCTGCTTAATAGTAACAAGGCAGAAACTTCCGTGAAAAGTTTAACTCCTACTTGTTGTTAGTAGTACAACAAATACGTCCGCTTTCCTGTAGTTTACTGTGGGAGACGGGCTTTTTTTATGGAAAATAGGAATGGAAGTCCTTGAGTTATAGAGTTATGCACAAATAAATTGCATAAGAAAACAGATACGATGAGGAATGTTTGATACAGGAACTCTTAATTCAAAAGTCCGGTGAAAGTCCGGCACAGATTGCTGTGAGTGTGAAACACGAGTCAGCAGGAATCGTGTCCCCAAAGAGGTTCTGTATAGAAAGGTATTCTGTTTTAGATGATAAGATGTTTATTCTATATAGGATAAGCATTTTTTATTTGTAAAAATAGTTAAAATATGCAGAACAGTGCAAAGACATGATAAGAAAGGATGAACGGGAAAATGAAGAAAAAATTTGTAATCAAATGGATGGCAGGGATGCTTGCAGTAGGGATGACGTTATCTATGGGAGCTTGTGGACAGGACAAGGGAAATAATAGTGGTGATCCCAATAGAAAAGATGCTTCTGCAATTATAGAAGATAATAAAGCAGAAGAGACAGAAAAAGAAGTAGGGACAGAACAAGAAATAGAAAAAACGAAGAGTACAGAATATCCACTTACCATTACCACCTATGGATCTGATGGTACAGAACTTACCACAACATATGAAAAGGCACCGGAGAAAGTTTTGGCGGTTTATCAGGGGTCAATTGAAACATTACTTGCTTTAGGACTGGAAGATCATATTGTAGCAGCAGCGGGACTGGATAATGAAGTTCCTGATGAACAAAAGGCAGCTTTTTCAAAACTGAATTATTTAGATGAATTTACACCGTCTCTGGAGACAGTTACTATGCTGGAGCCAGATATGATTTTCTCATGGGGATCTCTGTTTGGAGAGAAGACATTAGGAGATGCAGCCGGATGGGTAGAGAAAGGAACTAATACCTATATGAATAGTAATACACATCCGAAAAATGGAGATGTTTCTTATAATAAAACCCTGGAAAATGAGTATACAGATATTTTAAACATGGGAAAGATTTTTGATGTACAGGATCAGGCTGAAGCTATTGTAAATGAAATGAAAGATACTATTGATTCTGTAAAAGAGAAGACAGAGAGTATAGAAGAAAAGCCGAGTGTTTTGATTCTGGAGTCTGGGAAGAATGGATTTACCAATTATAATACTACATCTCTCGGTGGTGATATGGTAACACAGCTTGGCGGTGTACTGGCAAATCCAGATGGGGGAAGTCTTGGAAAAGAAGATGTTATTGCAGCAAATCCAGACGTGATTTTTGTAGTTTATATGCCTTATTCCGGAGATGACCCAGAACAGTTAAAGCAGGAAAAATTAAATGTGATTCTAGAAGATGAGGCTTATGCAAGCCTGGATGCTGTGAAGAATGGAAGAGTAGTTCCAATCATGCTTAGCGAGATGTATGCAAGCGCTACGCGTACAAAGGATGGAATTGTAACGTTTGCAAAAGGATTGTATCCTGATTTAACACTGGAATAATGAGGTAAGAACGTTGAAAAAGATACAAAGGAAAGGGGAAGGGTCTTCTGTATGGAAGACCTCTTTCTCTATTGCGGTTTTTATAGGGTTGCTGATTCTTTTGCTTTTTTCTATTTTGGCAGCAATTACTTTTGGAAATGCAGATATTTCTATAAAAGAAGTTTATCAGGTGATTTGCTATGAATTATTTCATATAGGTGAGTTTTCCACCTATGGAGAAGGCGCTGTTCACGATGTAGTGTGGCTCATTCGTTTCCCTCGTGTTCTTCTTGGGGCAGGTGTGGGAATGGGATTGGCTGTTTGTGGTGTGGTGATGCAGGCAGTTGTAAAGAATCCATTGGCAGACCCGTATGTGCTTGGGATTTCTTCGGGAGCTTCCTTGGGGGCAACAGCAGGAATCCTCTTTGGATTTGGCACCTTGTTTGGAAGTAATTCAGTTGGGATTATGGCATTTTTAGGCGCTATGGGGACATCTTTTGCAGTGCTTTTTATTGCAAATATGGGAAGCAGAGCCAATGCAGGAAAACTGATTTTGGCGGGTATGGCGGTGAGTGCAGTATGTTCAGCTTTTTCCAGTTTCTTGTTGTATATTGCCAATGACAAGAATGGAACAGCAGAAGTGACTTATTGGACTATGGGCAGTCTTGGAGGGGCAAAATGGGAAAATGTTCAGGTGATTTTGCCAGTCATTCTCATAGGAACCCTAATTTTTTGGAGTCAGTTCCGAAATTTGAATCTTATGCTTCTTGGAGATGAAGTTTCTATTACATTGGGGACGGATTTACATAAAGCCAGAACCATCTATATGATTTTATCCTCCCTGATGGTAGGCTTTGCAGTATATTGTGCTGGAATGATTGGATTTGTAGGGCTGATTATCCCCCATGTTATTCGTATGTTATTTGGCACAGATCATAGAAGAATGATACCGTTTAGTGGGATTTTAGGGGCGATTTTTCTTATTTGGGCAGATGTTTTTTGTAGAATTATCCTGGAAAATTCTGAGATGCCCATTGGAATTTTTGTTTCTATGATTGGAGCACCGTGCTTTATTTATCTCATGGTACGCAAATCATATGGATTTGGAGGAGAAAAAGGATGAGGGCAGCAGCAGAACAGATAGAAGTGAGCTATGGGGCAAAAAAAATTTTAAAAGAAGTTTCTCTAGAAGCCAGAAATCGTGAATTTGTTGGAATTATCGGACCAAACGGAAGCGGTAAATCTACATTGTTAAAATGCATTTACAGGGTATTAAATCCAGAAAAAGGATGTGTTTATCTGGATGAAACGAGAATGCAGAATATGAGTGTGCGTGAATCAGCCAGAAAAATGGCAGTAGTTGCCCAACATAATTATTACAATTTTGAGTTTTCAGTGAAAGAGGTTGTACTTATGGGGCGGGCACCACATAAGAAAGCATTAGAACGTGATAATGCCAGAGACTATGAAATTGTAGAAAAAGCGCTTCAAACAGTTGGAATGTCTCAGTTTAGTCAAAGGAGTTTTTCTACGTTATCCGGAGGAGAACAGCAAAGGGTGATACTGGCAAGAGCATTGGCACAACAGACACCATGCTTGATTTTAGATGAACCTACCAATCATTTAGACATTACCCATCAGATTCAGATTATGAACTTAGTGAAACAGTTAGATATCACAGTAATTTCTGCTATTCACGACTTGAATATAGCAGCAGCTTTTTGTGATAGACTATACGTGTTAAAGGACGGTGAAATTGTAGGTCAAGGAAAACCAGAAGAAGTATTGACTCAAAAATTTATCAAAGAAATTTATGAAGTAGAGGCAGAGATTACGAAAGATAGTAAAGGTAAAATGCATATTTTGTTTTTATGATTTTCTGCTGCTTTCTAGTTGTGTATGCTCCTTTTCAAGTGTATAATTGAAAAGGAGTTTTAATTATACACTTGAAAAGGAGCAAAGGGTGAGAGAACACACTTATATTGCGCTAAGGCAAAGACCTAAATTAAAAGAGAGAGCTGCTGCATGGTTCAGGGATTCAGCTTTTCAAAAATGCTGACCGTGAAATGAAATTGAGATTACTAAAAACACAAACATATAATGGTATGACAGATTTAATCTATACACGAAGATAGGGAGTTCCTCGATTGAAATCATTGGAAAGATATGATAAAATTGAAATGATAAACAAAGGCAGTATAAAAATAGAAAATAAGGGCGAGAAAAGCCTATAAATACGGAGGTTTTATAAGATATGGAAGCATACAAGAAAGAATTTATTGAATTTATGGTAGATAGTGATGTCTTAAAATTTGGTGAGTTTACTTTAAAAAGCGGCAGAAAGTCACCGTTCTTCATGAATGCAGGAGCATATGTCACTGGTTCCCAGTTAAAGAAACTTGGCGAATATTATGCAAAAGCGATTCATGACAAATATGGTGATGACTTTGACGTACTGTTTGGACCAGCCTATAAAGGGATTCCTATTAGCGTGGTAACTGCCATTGCTTATAGTGAATTATACGGAAAAGAAGTCCGCTATTGCTCAGACCGTAAGGAAGAGAAAGACCACGGTGCAGATAAGGGAAATTTTCTGGGAAGCAAATTAAAAGATGGTGACAGAGTTGTGATGATTGAGGATGTTACAACTTCTGGCAAATCTATGGAGGAAACTGTTCCAAAGGTAAGAGGGGCTGCAAATGTAGAAATTGTAGGACTTATGGTTTCCCTAAATCGTATGGAAGTTGGAAAAGGCGGAGAAAAAAGCGCCCTGGAAGAAGTAAAGGATACCTATGGATTTGAAACCAATGCTATTGTAACCATGGAAGAAGTAGTGGAGCATCTTCACAATAGAGAATACAAAGGAAAAGTTGTTATTGATGATACACTGAAACAGGCTATTGATAAGTATTATGAGCAGTATGGTGTAAAATAAGAAGAAGGAAGTGTTCCTGTTATGAATGAAAAAATTTATAAAACCATGGCAAGATGTGGTGCAGGCAGCATTGCACTTGGAATTATCGTTTTGGTTACTGGTGTGGCATCTGGGATTTTAATGCTGGTAAGCGGCGCCAGATTACTAAAAAGAAAGGCAGAAATTACATTTTAGTTTAAATGGTAATACAAAGAAGGGGCTGTGAAACAGCCCCCTTCTGCATTTCTTTTGTGGAATGAGGTTAGAATATTGAATCGGGCAATAAAAAAGAAAATCAAAACAGCAGGAAGTCTGTTGTTTGTAGTCTATATTATGGCATTAATTTATTTTCTCTTTTTTGCAGAACGTTATGGACAAAGGAGTTTTGAGGAGAGGGAATACCACTACAATCTGGTTTTATTTCAAGAAATTAAGAGGTTCTGGACTTATAGAAAGCAGCTTGGAATTTGGGCTGTAATGGCAAATCTTTTTGGAAATATCCTAGGATTTGTTCCCTTTGGTTTTATACCGCCGGTAATTAGTTCTAATGCAAGAGGTTTTTTCTTTATTGCTTTTTCAGGATTTGCATTAAGTCTTTGTGTGGAGACAGCGCAGCTTATAACAAAATTGGGATGCTTTGATGTGGATGATTTAGTAATGAATACCCTTGGCACAGCGATTGGCTATGTGGCTTTTGCTGTATGCCATTTTCTATACAAGAAGATAAAACGAGCAAAGAGAAGGAGGAACTAATGGCAAAGAAAAAATATAAATATGCTTTTGCAAGGCAGAAACATTCTCAAAAGGGAATTATATCCACTGTGTTTGCAGGTATTTCCCTTGGCCTATTTGGGGTTTCCAGCTTATGTTCACTTGTTTTTCATGGCAAAGGCGGCATATATCTTGGGGCTATGGGATTGGCAGCCATGGTGCTTTCTATTTATGGATTTGTGCTGGGACTTCATAGCTTTTCTCAAAAAAATAGAAATCAGTTATATTGTAAAATCGGTGCAGTAGCTAATGGAAGTCTGATGGTTATTTGGTTGGCATTGTTTTTAGTAGGGATTTCATAGAAATATGTACGAGAAAGAAGGCGAAAAGAATGGATGAACGGTTGAAAAAACAAATGGATTTTTTGCTGGAGGTGGATAAATTAAAATTTATTTACCGACAGACTTATCTATCAAATGGAGAACGAAAAGAAAATGATGCGGAACATTCCTGGCACTTGGCACTCATGGCAGTTTTGCTTCAGGAATATTCCAATGAGCCTGTAGATGTGGTAAAGGTGATGACCATGGTGTTAATCCATGATCTGGTGGAGATTGATGCAGGTGATACCTATGCTTATGATGCAGCGGGGAATCAGTCTAAGAGAGAGAGGGAAGTCAGGGCAGCAGACCGCATTT
>ENA-ORMO01002359-ORMO01002359.1-human-gut-metagenome-genome-assembly--contig:-NODE-2359-length-15281-cov-2.928872_pt1 | contig 15281 bp, 15 predicted proteins | sample MGYA00242106_ERZ509001 | MGnify/ENA primary metagenome ERZ509001 (study PRJEB26280, sample SAMEA2338736) | human gut metagenome | biome: human gut; feature: human-associated habitat; material: faeces... | reverse complement strand
CCGGCGTAAAGCTCCCCCAGCGGGACTTCGTCCTGGGCCTGATCGAGCAGGCGCTGGCGGAAGCCGAAGCCAGCCTGGCCCCACAGGAGGCCCCTGAGAGCACCGAGGAAGCCCCGGAGGACAGTGGAGCCGCCGGTACCACCCCAGACGCCAGCGAGGCCAGTGCGGAGGCGGAGAGAGACACAGCGGACATCGAACAATAACACAAGGAGTCAAAGTAAGGGGCCGGAGAACACATCTCAAGCGGATGTGTCCTCCGGCCCCTTTTTTGCAAACAGCAGAAAGGACGCGCTTTACAGAGGCTGAAATGGCCACTGTCCGAGACACGGACCTTCCGGATCTGTTGATCTCCCTGGGCTACCAGGTGAAGCGGATCGGCAGGTACTACACCACGCAGGAGATGGATAGCATCCGGATCAAGGACAGACGTACCTGGTTCCGCTACTCAGAGGGCATCGGCGGAGATGCCATCACATTCCTCCAGCGGTTCTACAACAAAAGTTTCCCGGAGGCCGTGGAGTACCTGCTAACCTGGCATGGCCGCGCCCGTGACTCTCCCCCGGCGAGCACTCCGCGGCAGACCAAGGAAAAGGAGGAAAAGTTCCCCTTTACTCTCCCACCTGCCAACGTGGATCACCGCAGGGTGTTTGCCTATCTCCGCAAGCGTGGGATCGCACCCCAAGTGATCCGGGGCTTTGTGGAGGCTGGATTGCTGTACGAGGACGCCCAACATCACAACTGTGTCTTTGTTGGCCGGGACCAATCAGGAGCGCCGGTATTTGCCAATCAACGAGGAACCTATGATTGGAACGGCAGCAGCTTTAAGGGGGATGTCCCAGGCAGCAATAAGGATATCGCATTTCGACTTCACTGCAGCAAGAAGCATGATGCAGTTCTTGTCTTTGAGGCCCCAATCGACCTGATGAGCTTCTGCACCCTGCACCGGAAAGTAACCTCCAACGCGGTGGCACTGTGTGGGCTGTACGAAGGAGGACTGCGGACCTATTTGCGAGACAACCCACACATACGCCGGATTATTCTGTGCCTGGATAACGATGAACATGGTCGGCAGGCAACCCAAAAGCTCCGAGAAATGTTCTCCGCAGAGGACTATGAGGTGTCTCAACAACTTCCGCCACAGGGAAAGGATTGGAATGAGTATCTGCTGCAACGAAATGTGCTCCGGGAAAGGGGGTGACAATTTCCAAAAGAAGAAATAACAATATCATTTCCGGCAAATCAAAAGAAAAATTGTTGTAGGAGGAATCCAGTATGAAACGCATTTTGACTACGATGTGCGCCCTGACCCTGCTCCTGGCGGCATCTGTCCCTACTCTGGCCGCTGAACCGGAGCAGAGTGCCAGTTACTACCCCACATCGGTGGAGGAGTATATGGAGGGCGACAGCCCCAGGATCAAGAAAGTGTACCAGCTGTCCCTGGCAGATGACCCATCCCAGATTCCCACCGAGGATTTTGAGCGGGATGGCCGCCTCTATTATCTGCTGGATATGACGCGGAAGGACGAGGTTGGGGTGGACATCCAGACCATCACCCAGACCAAAACTCTGGCCAGTGAAACCAACAATATGGAGAAGATCCTCCAGAGTCTGGAACCGCAGATGGAGGTAACCACAGAGGACGGTTATACCGGCACTCTGACACTGGATCATACCACTGTCAAGGTAGCGGCAGACGGTTATGCTACCCGGACAAAGGATCTCTCCGCCACCCGCACCTATCCCAATCTCTCGGAGGCGGATCTATCTTTGATTCCAAAGAGCATTGAGGACAATGGAAAAAGCCTGACTCTGGCAGACGTCCAGTGGGCCGAGACCAGTGAAGCCGGGGCAGATGGGGCCGTCACCCGATATACTGCCACCGCCAAATATACCGGCACTACCAGCAGCACCTATGCTACCGGCTACACTGTTACGGCAGACTATACCGGCCAAGTTTCCAAAACCAACTGCTCTGTGTTGACCTATACCGCCATTTTCGGCAGCATGGAGGTCCCCGAGGCGCAGACAGACCCGGCCCCCACTAATACCCCTTCCAGCGAAAACTCAAATGGGGCCACGGCAGAGATTGACATCAAACAGCCCCTCCTGATCGGCGGCGCGGTTCTCCTACTGACTGCAGGTGGGGTTTTCCTGTTCAAGCGGTACAAAGGAAGGAGCTGATTCAACTGAAGCTGAGAGCACTTCTGCTGGCCACCATGTTATGCGCCCTATGTGTGGGCCAGGCCAGCGCCCTGGAATATACCATGGAGGCCCCGGACGATTACCTGTTCGGCAGACCCACCAGCGATGACACCATCTACGAATGGGAAGATCCCAATGTAGACCGGAGTAAGAACACCGCCCTGATCCCGCCTGGATTTGGCACACCTACCAGTTACCTCCCGGGTAGCGGCGACCCTCTGACGCCCAATCTCATCCCCGGCGCTCTGGATGGCGGCGGGCTGGTGTCCCAGACAGGGAGCGTCAACTATCCTGTGATCGACACAGGAAATGGGGGCAGTTCTGGCCAGGACGTTGGCTATACTGCCGTCACCAGCGATCTCTACTACTCGGGCGGACATCTGGGGACGCTTAAGATCCCGGCCATTGGTCTATCTACCAAGGTCTACGAAGGGACAGACAGCAGCACTCTGGCAAAAGGGGCCGGTCATTTCCCTGGCACTAGTGTCTGGGACGGCAACTGCTGTATTGCGGGTCACAACCGCGGTGTCCGGGATGATTTTGGAGACCTGCATACCTTGGAGCCAGGGGACTCGATCACCTGGACCACCAAGCTGGGCACACGGACCTATCAGGTAGTCAGCGTGGAAAAGGTACTGGAGACAGACACCAGCGACACAGCCTCTACCACCGACAACCGCATTACCCTATTTACCTGTGTCCGTGATCAGCAGGAATACCGCTGGTGCGTCCGGGCCGTAGAACTTTAAGCGCAGAGCGTTTTCTCTCAACACAAGGAAACGCACTGCGCTTTTTTCTTTGCTTATTCTGAATCTTAACTAAATCATGTTTAGAAAGAGGTGGTGAGCAACGTATGTTCAACACCTCTTTCCGCCCATTTTGAAGGAGGCGCTATGAAAAAACTGCTATCCCTGTTTTTGGCCTGTATCCTGCTGCTTGGCATCCTACCCACATCGGTCTTTGCCGCAGACAGTGTGGAAGAAGCCCTAGGCGAGGTCAACATCTACAATGGAGACTATGAACTGGGCTATCTCTCTATCAACGGAGCAGTCAAAAAGCAGACATACACCTACTTTTTGTACGAATCCAATGATGGAACAACAAAGGAGTCCCCAGCCTACTGCGTCAACCCCACCACCCCCGGCGTCCCGCAGAGCGTAGGCCCTGGTGAGAGCATCAAGTACCTGGCCGAGGAAAAGGCCAGCGACCCCAAAGTGGTGGGTATCATCTCCAACGGCTACCCTCACCGCAGCCTGGGGGAGCTAAACCTGGACAACAAATATCAGGCATATTACGCCACCAAAATGGCCCTTTGGTGCTACCTGCTTCCCAACTGGAATATCGCCAATCTGAAGGTAGCCCCCGGCCTGACCGGCTCTGAACTGGACATTGGCAATCGCATCCTAGCCGCTGCCAAGGACATTTATAAGCGGGGTACGACCTACAACTATATGCTCTCTCCCCGGATGACCGTCACAGCGGACAAGTCTACGGCCTACCCCGTGACCATCGACGGCCAGGCATACTTGCAACAGGTATTTACTGTCTGGAGCGAGACCTGGGTGTACGACTATGATGTGACCGTATCGTTCTCTGATCCCGGCAGTGTTCCGGATGGCACAAAGATCGTGGATGCCAACAACAACGAGATCACCGCCGTTACCACCCAGCCCACCTCGGATGGCTACGCGGGCACATTCAAGGTGCTCTATCCCGCCAGCAGTGTGGAGGGACAGTCCGGTAATGTGCAGCTCTCCCTTTCCGCACCGGTAGCCCAGTATGCTGCCATGTACGCTGTGTGCCAGGAGAAGGACAAGTACGGCGAACTGCAAAACTACATCTGCGACCTGGACAATAATGTGCGGCTGGATGTGGCCGCCATCAGCAGTTATGCGAACGGCGGGGAACCCGGCCCGGACGAGACGGCCCTAAAGATTGTAAAGCTGGAGGAAGGGACCGAGCTCCCTCTGGAAGGGGCTGTATTCTCCATCTATGACCCGGAGGGACGCAAGGTAGGCTCCTTCTCCACCGGCCCGGACGGAACCGTGGTAATCCCCCTGACCCTTGAGGGCCACTATACCGTAACCGAGGAGATTCCGCCCCGGTATCACTTACTCCCGGAGGAGCGCACCCAGCACGCGGATGTGGAGTATGACAAGACCGCCACTCTGACGTTCTGGAATGCCCCCTATGGTTCCCTGCGGGTGGAGAAGCGGAGTGACACCGGTGACGCTCTCTCCGGCGTCACCATCCAGATTAAGCACATCGAGACTGGCGAGACCCGGACAGGCCAGACCAATAATGGCGTAATCGTCTTCGATGAGTTGGCCCCCGGCGGCTGGGAGGTCCGGGAACTGGCTGGCATTGAGGGTTGGATCGCGGACACGGACACGGTACAGACCGTGGCGGTCGTGACCGGGGAGGAATCCACCGTCACAATTATCAACCAAGAATTGCCCGGCCTGCGGATTACCAAATATGAGCGAGGCAGCATGGAGCTCATGCCCAATGTCTCCTTCGAGATTTTCCGGGACGCCGAAAGCCTGGGCATCTTTCAGACGGACGAGTTTGGCCAGATCCTCCTCACCAACTGTCAGCCCGGCACCTACCGGGTGGAGGAACGGAATACGGGCGGAGACAGCCATGTGCTGGATACCACTCCCCAGGAGGTGGAGTTGGAGGCCGGAGATGGCATCAAAGACCTGGTGTTCTTCAATGACCGCCTGCCCGGCATCCATCTTATCAAGGTAGACAGTTCCGACCTCTCCCAGCCTATCGCCAACGCCCGATTCCGTTTTGAGGCAGTGGATGGCAGCTTCGGGCCGGAGGAGTACACCACTTCCGAGGACGGGACCATCGACCTCTCCAAGCTCCCCGTGGGCACTTATGTAGTAACGGAACTGGAGTGCCCCGGCTATGTGGTAGACGATGCCCAGCGGATCATCCACCTGGACGGCGGTGACCAGGCCCAATTTGTGTTCACCAATTCCAAGCTGCCCTCTCTGCATCTATACAAAGAGAGTGCGGATGGGACACCCCTGGGCGGCGTCACCTACCGGCTGTCCAAGATCGAGGACGGCTCTCGATATTTGGATCGCATCACCTCCAGCACAGGAGAGATCACCTGGGATGGTCTGGAACCTGGCGTGTATTCCCTGCAAGAGGTTACCACAGTATCGGACCATATCCTGGACCCCACAGAGTATCATGTGCAGCTGTTCCCCGGTAAAGATGCCACGATTTGTCTGCAAAATGACAAGCGGCCCAACCTGACCATCTGGAAGCACGACGCCGATACCGGCGCGCCGGTCCCCGGCACCGTGTTCTTGGTGAAGGGCGCGGACGGACATTCTGTGGCCGAAGTAACCACTGGGCCGGATGGTTCTGCCACTGTCTCCAACCTCATGCCCGAGGTGTACGAGGTGATTGAAAAGTCCGTCCCGTCTCCCTACCTTCCGGATGCAGACCCCCAGTTAGTCACCCTCTATCCCAATCGGGACCGGGATGTGTATTTTGAAAACCACAAGCGGCCCACCGTCACCATCCAGAAAGAAAGCTCCGTCACCCATGACCCCATCCAGTACGCCGAGTTTCACATCACATGGTCCAGCAATAAGACGGAAACTGGGGAGCAGCGGGACCTGGGCACCTTCCAGACGGATGAGGCGGGCCAGATCGTCCTGGAGGGCATCGAGGACGGCTGGCTGACCATCAAAGAGACCAAGCCAGCCCCCGGCTACCAGCTCCCGGATGACCCTGTTACAGAGGTCTACATCAAGGGCGGCGAAAACAAGACTGTAACCATTCCTAACACGCCCCTGTCTGCATTGGTGGTTTACAAGCAGGATAGCGTGACTGGAGCTGGGATCTCCGGCTGCCGCTTCCAGCTGAAATACCTGGGTGGCGAGGTCAGCGGCAGCGGCGGCACTGTGATCGGTACGTACACGACTTCGGCCAACGGCTCCTTCACCGTCACCGGGCTCAAAAAGGGCTACTACATCTGCGAGGAGCTGGAGAGCGACAGCGGCCACGTGATTGACGCCGCGCCCCAGTCCTTCTATATCAGCGGCGAGGATCAAGACATCATAACCCTCTACTTTTCCAACGCCCCCAAGGGGGCCATTTTGGTGAAGAAGGTGTCCAGCGCAGACAACAGCCCCTTGAGTGATGTAGAGTTCCTAGTGACAAAATCGGACGGCTCCGTGGTGGGTGATGCCAACGGCAAGTTCGTGACAGACAGCACCGGCACTTTCCTGGTGAAAGGAGTAGAACCCGGGACCACGCTGATCATCAAGGAAACCCGTGCCAAGCCAGGCTATCTGCTGGACGATACCCCCCAAACCGTCCAAGTCAAGGAAGGCCAGACCGTCACGGTGGAGTTCCGCAATCAACCCCTGGGAAATCTTATCATCCATAAGCTGTCCAGTAAGGACAAGACCCCGCTGGAGGGGGTGCAATTCAAGATCACCTATGCGGACGGCTCCTACCTGCCGGACGAGGGCGGCAAGCTGTCCTCCAACGGGTTGTACTGGACCAATGCGGAGGGGCAGATCGTCCTTTCCGGCATCACCGGCATAGTGGTAGTAACTGAAGTGGAAAGCATCCCTGGGTACACCATCGACCCCAACACCCAGAGCCAGACGGTGGTGGTCAACCCGGACGATACACAGGAACTCTGGTTCTACAATTCGCCGGTAGGCGGTGTGGAGTTTACCAAAGTCAATGAGGCAGATAAAACGGAAACCATCTCCGGCGTCACCTTTGAAATCCGCCGCGTCAGCGACGACGCTCTGGTGGACACTGTGACCACCGGGAAGGATGGAAAAGTGTTCTTGCCCTTGGAGGCTGACAACTACTATGCCGTGGAAACCGATTGCCCGGATACCTTCAAATTGGACCCCACACCCATCTACTTCACCGTAAAGGATGGGGAGATCACCAGAAAGACTGTGACCAACAAGGCATTCTCCGGCATCCTGCTGCACAAGATCGACGCAGACACCCAAAAGGGCATTTACGGCGTGACCTTCCTGCTCTATGACAGCAACATGAATCCGGTGGATCAGTTCACCACCGACCAGAACGGATACGCCTACATTGACACCCTGGAGCTGTCTGGCAAGGTGTATCTGCGGGAGCTGGAGAACGAGGGCTACATCGTAGACGAACAGCTGAAAACCGTCTATATAAAGCCTGGCGAGACCACGGAAATCACCTGGGAAAACCGGGCCATCACAGGCCAGATCCAGATTGTCAAGAAGTCTGCCGACTACAACCCCACCAACGGCCTGCCTGCCGGAACGCTGCTGGAGGGGGCCGTATTTGAGATTTATGATAAGGCGGGTAATCTAGTGGACACCATCCGCTCTGACAGCCGAGGGCTGGCCGTGTCCAAACCTTTGCCTCTCTCCCGCTATACCATCCGGGAGGTCAAGGCTCCGGCCAATTACGGCGTAAATGAAACGGAACTCACCGCCTATCTGGAACATGAGGGACAGATCGTCAAATTTGAGGTGACCAACAAGAGCCTGACTACCGGCGTGTCCATTACCAAAACCGGCCCCAAGGAGATCATGGCGGGCCAGCCGGTGCGCTATACGTTCTCCGGCATTGCCAACAATTCCAACGTCCGGCTGGACAACTTTTATTGGCGCGATACCCTTCCCGCAGAGGTTCGGTTGGATACGGTAGTCACCGGAACCTATAACTTCCCCGGCACCTATAAGATCACCTACCGTGTGAACGGCGGCGAGTATCAGACACTGGCAGACAACCTGTCCACCAGCAAGAACTACACCCTGGCTGCCTCGGCCACCGCACTGGGCCTTGCCAGCAATGAACGGGTCACAGAGGTCATGTTCGTCTTTGGACAGGCCCCTGCTGGCTTTGCCCAGGTAGAAAAGCCGTACCTCCACTGCACCGCCGTGGCCAACCTGGCCTCCACCTCGTTTGTCAATGTGGCCGACGTGGGCGGCGTCTACAACGGCCAGTGGGTGCAGGCTGTCAGCCGCTGGGTGACCACGGTGTACGGCAAACCTGTCATTCCCACCCTGCCCCGGACGGGGTATTAAGCCCTTGGGGGACTCACAGAAGCTGTGAGTCCCCCTCTTTCTTACAACCAATTATTCTAACAGAAAAAGGAGAAATGAACGATGTTGAAGATCACTGCCACTGGAAATCTGACCAATGATGTGGAGCTGAAGATGAACGAAACCACGGGCAAGCCCTATGCCATCCTGCGCATCGCCTCGGACCGCCGCTATCGGGATCAGGACGGCAACCGGCTCACCGACTTCATCTCCATCAAGGTGCGCGGCCCCCTGGCCGAGTTCTGTGCCGCCTATGCCTGGAAGGGCTGCAAGATGGCCGCCTCCGGCGACTTTGAGACTATCTGCTTCGCGGATGACCCCGACCGCCAGCCCGGCTTCCTGATCAAGGCTACGGAGGTGGAGCTCCTCTCCCCTCGTCGGGCAGAGGAGGCGACCGCTGCCGAGCAGAACCAGTCCGAGTGTGAGGCCGCCTGATGAAGAACACTGGGATCATTTACAGCAGCACAGAGCACACCCCTGTTGTGCTGCCTGAGATGGCCGAGCTGCTCCCACCTTTGAGCTAGGAGCAGCTCGGCGCGCTGGAGACGGACCTCCTGAAAAATGGGTGCTATACCTCCATCATCGTCAATGAGGATCTGGTCGTCATCGACGGGCATAACCGAAAATCCCTGTGCGACAAGCACGGCCTGCCTTATCAGATGCTGGTGTTCGCCTTTGACGATCTGCTGGAGGCCAAGCAGTGGGCGCTGGATACCCAGAAGGGCCGCCGCAACCTGGACAAGTGGGAACTGGGCAAGATTGCCCTGAAGCTCAAGCCGGAGATCGAAGCCAGGGCCAAGGTAAACCAGGGTACGCGGACTGACCTTTCGGCAACATTGCCGGAAAGTTCTCCTCCCGTGGACACCCGCAAAGAACTGGCAGACTCCGTTGGTCTGGGTGAGCGGACCATGGGCAAAGTGATGCAGATCGACGAGCACGCCCCCGCAGCGGTCAAGGAGGCGCTGGACAAGAAGGAACTGTCCATCAATCAAGGTTACCAGATCACCAAGCAGGTGGAGGATCTGCCGGAGGAGCAGCGGGAGCAGGCCGCCCAGGAGGCGTTGGACATCCTGAGAGCAAAAAAGGAAATCCAGGAAAAGGACGCGGAGATCGACCGAGAGGGAAAGATCGCCGGAGTCTTCTGCAAGGCGTATGAAAAGGCGGTCCTGCTGGACCCCACAGAGGAAAATGTCCGGATCTGGGCTAAATGCACCCGCATGACCAGGGACGAGATGGAAGATACGGTGAAAGAATCCCGTGAATTGGCGGAGGTGTTTCGGACCATTGCCGACCTCATGGAGCGCCTCCTGCCGGAAAGGGGGACGCTATGACGGAAATGAGTGTCCGCCAGTGGCAGGAGCGATTTCGTTCTGGGGATTTTTCCTCGAAAGATCGTGCCGTTCAGTGTGAGGCCGGGTGGTATGACTGGTTCTGTCAGGATGACGCGCTGGCCGGACGGCTCCAGAAGTTGAGCAAGGTGGTCATGGGGATCACCGACCCCTATATCCTGGACAACTACTATGTGTGGTTCAAGAACAACTGCCCGCTGTCCGGCCCGCTCTATGATGACGTGCGGTTTGAACCTCTGCGTGGCGACCGCAACGGGAAGTATTTTGTGGTCATTCGGGACAGTCCCCATGAGACCCATAAGTGGACGCTTTACACGGAACGCCATGGGTTTGAGCAGCCGGAATTCACCTGTGCAAACGTGCGGGATATGCTCCGCCATATTAATTCCATGGCTCCAGAAACCTGGCGCGGTGATCCGCAGCCTGCAAAAGCACCGCGTTCCCCTCAAAAGAAGCGAAAGGAGGCAGAACGATGAACCGGGAAAATGAGGGTGCCAAGCCGACTGCTCCGCCCAGACTGCCGCCAGAGGCGGAGCAGGAGATCCTGGAGGCGTTGTTCGAGGGAATGGAGATCCATTCCAGCGAGATCGCCGCGATCCTGAAAAAGCATGGCGTGTGCGGAGATGCAGAGGCCCTCCAGGACAGCTACCGCAAGCGCCTTGGTCAGCGTCTCATGGCCAGTCTCCGGGATGATACCGGGCGGCGTGAGGTGCTGGCCAACGGAAAAGGCAGCTATGTAGTGCTGGAGGGCTGCGGCGACAGGCGGCAGCTCAAGCAGATCCACCGCCGTATCCAAAACCAGATGAAAGGACTGGATCTCTCGGCGCGGAAAGTGTCCGGCAGGCTGACTGTTCTGGAACGGCTGACCCAAAAGTGGAGAGGGGCTGGTTGAGATGGACGCAAAGACATTCTATGAGCAGATCGCCCCAGAACTGGACCCAGGGGGCTTCAAGCTGTACTTCACAGCCCAAAGGCTGACAGGCTTTGAGCTATATAAGCAGTTCCCTTATGAGGACTCCCGCGGGATGTTTGAAATGATGAACGGTCATCAGCTCATGCGCTATCTGCTGGCGGATCAGTTCCATGCCATCCGCTGGGAGATCGTACCTGGAACCTGCTACGAACGGGCCGTCCTTCTCCCTATCGACCGCACCACACCGGCATATCGGGCATTTGAGCAAAAGCTGTACACAGCGATACTGCAAAACTACCTTCTAAATACTCAGAAACAACATGATCGGAAGGAGCACGATACCAGATGAATGATGTAATTGTGATCGGCGTGGATCATGGCTATGCAGCCATGAAAACTGTCCACTTTTCCTTTCCCACCGGGTTAGTGGAGTACGAACATGAGCCGTACACCCAGAAAGATGTGCTGGAATACGGCGGCAGATACTATGTGGTGGGCAGCGGTCGTCAGCCCCTTCAGAGGGATAAGACCCAGACGGAGGACTACTATCTGCTTACCCTGGCAGCCATCGCCAAGGAGCTGGAGCACCGGGGTGCGGAGCACACCGCCAGCATCCACCTGGCGGCTGGTCTGCCCCTGACCAGCTTTGGCCGGGACAAGAAGTCCTTCCATTCGTATCTGTACCGGGATGGGAGCGCCATTCCTTTTCGCTATGAGGGGCAGGACTATACCATCACCATCCAAGAGGTGTCCCTGTTTCCCCAGGGCTATGCTGCCGTCCTGACCCAGACGGAGCTGCTGGACGAGCCGTCCGTCATCGTGGCCGACATAGGCGGCTGGACGGTGGATCTGATGCGTCTGGACAACCGCATCCCCAACGCTGCCTCCTGCCGGAGTCTGGAACTGGGCATGATCCGCTGTGTCGATGAAATTAGCGAACAGGTGCGCCGGTTGTTCGGACTGTCCATGACGACCGCTCAGATCGAAAGCGCCCTGCGGGGCAGCTCCGGCGGGATGGACGAGCGGATCAGAGCGGTTATCCATGCCCAGGCGAGCAAGTACGCCCGAAATCTGCTCTCGGCAGTCACAGAGAGCGGCCTGGACATCCGAGCCATGCCCGCCATTTTCCTGGGCGGCGGAGCGGCGCTCTTAAAGCGCCACCTTTCGGCCACAGACGGCCTGTGCCGCCCGCTTATCCTGGATGACGTATCCCTGAACGCTAAAGGATATGAGCGCCTTGTGGGGCAGATGTCGCGGGGTGTCGGCAATGGCAGGTAAGCGGCGGCTCAACCTTTCTTTTTCTCTGACATCACCCCAACAGCGTGATGCATGGCACATTCTCAGCTCCATTCCTGCCGGGAAACGGACAGACGCTGTGTGTCGGATGGTGTGTAAAGCCCATGAACAGGATGCCCTCCTGTCTGCCATCCGTGGGCTGATTCGGGAAGAGTTGCGCAATTTGGATCTGACAACAGAAAAAAGCCAGCAGGCACAGGCCGAGGACATGGATGAGAATGTCCTCGGCTTTCTTCTTGCCCTGCAGCAGGAAGGAGATAAGATCACCTGATACGCCATTTTGATATGTTCGCCGGGATCAGCGGTTTTCGAACGGATACAGTGTTTACAAGGTTTTGAAACATCTTTTAGAAGGGAGCAGTGACATGAATGAAGTAGGACTAAAAGATCAGTGCTTCGGCGTGGAAGTGGAACTGACCGGAATTACTCGTGAACAGGCGGCCCAAGCCTTGGCAGATTATTTTGGTACAGAGCCTCGCCGTGGCGATGACTACTACGACAGCTGGTATGTGCGGGATGGGGAGGGAAAAGAATGGCGGCTTATGAGCGATAGTAGTATCCGTGGAGAACAAAAAGTGGGTGCCAGATACACCTCCACCTCAGATCCGAGGTATCGTGTGGAAATGGTCACGCCCAAACTGACCTATGCGGAATTGCCCAAATTTCAGGAATGCGTCCGCCGCGTCCGCACTGCAGGGGGAAAAGTCAATTCCTCCTGCGGTATCCATGTCCATGTGGATGCTGCAAACCACAATCGGCAGTCGCTAAAAAATCTCATCGGGATCATGTATTCCAAAGAGGATATTTTGTTCAAGGCATTGCAGGTCAATGAGTCTCGGGCCTCCAGGTGGTGTCAGAAGGTACGGGAACCCATGCTGCAAAAGGCACGCAAGCTTTCATCCGAAGAAACCAAAAACCTGACACAGCTGGAAGCCATCTGGTACGAGGGGGACAACGGCAGTACAGAGCACTACAACTGGACGCGGTACTATGCGCTCAATCTCCATTCTGTGTTTTACCGAGGGACCGTGGAATTTCGCTGTTTTAACTCCACTCTCCATGCGGGCCGGGCTGCCGCTTATGTGAATCTTTGCCTTGCCATATCGGCCCAAGCCATCGCCCAGCGCAGCACCGTTATGCGCAAGACGCAAAGTGACAACGAACTGTTCACCTTCCGGGTGTGGTTGGTACGCCTTGGGTTGAATGGACCGGAGTTCAAACACACGCGGGATCATCTTCTGGCCAACTTGGACGGGGATCGGGCATGGCGCTATGACAAGGACAGTTACGATGTCAATAAGAAAAAGAAAAACCGAAGCAGTGAGGTGGCACGATGAAAATACGCATTGAAGATACCGTGTACGAGGGTACCGGGACAGAAATCATGGACCAGCTTCGGAAAGCTGCCTTTGATCCTACGGAGTTTCCGGACACGGAGAGCTATATCTGGCAGCTTCGCAGCAATTTCATCCGCATGACGGATCAGGACTGCATTCTGCCGGATCGCGGTGTGGAGGCGCAGGCGCAGACCATGATCATGGCGCTGGCGAAGATCGGCGCGCTGGAGGTGTTGAACCATAGCTGAAGATAAATTGTATTTCGCCTACGGCAGCAACATCAACCTGGATCAGATGGCCTACCGCTGTCCCGCGGCCCAGGTGGTGGGGCCGGTCGTGCTGGAGGGATATGAACTGCTGTTTCGCGGCAACGCAAGCGGAAATGGCGTTGCCACCATCAAGCCCAAGGAAGGGCAGCAGGTACATGGCCTACTTTGGCGGATCACACCGGGCTGTGAGCGGTCTCTCGATCTCTATGAGGGATATCCCCACCTATACGAAAAAGAGTCTGTTGCTGTGCGGGATAATGCAGGGCGGCAGCTGACCGTCATGGCCTACGTGATGACAGATGGGGATCGGTGGCGCTCTCCCGCCCTGCCCTCGGAATATTATTACCAGGGCATTCGGGATGGCTACCGCCAGAACGGACTGCCACTGTCCAAATTAAAACAGGCATGGGAGTATTGTGCTAAGGAATTGGATCAAGCGAGCAGTAAACTCAACCGTATCTGCGGCGGGCAGGCCAAATTGCCCAAGAAGCAACGTGGGAAAGAGCGATAGGGGGAATGAGCGCACATGAAAGTATTAGTTGTAGAACCGCAAAAGCCCTGCCGTGTGCAGGAGATCAATAGTCTCGCAGATATGCAGCGGATCGTAGGCGGAGATATTGAAGCCGTGTACCCGTTCCAAGAGCTGGTTGCCCTGGTGTGCAATTCTGAGGGAAAGCTCCTTGGTCTGCCGATGAACCGCCCGCTGCTGGATGAAGATCGCCTGCCCTATGACATCATCTGCGGCACCTTCTTCATCGCTGGGCTTGGTCAGGAGGACTTTGTTTCCCTGACGGATGAGCAGCTCCAGCGGTACAAGTCCCTGTACGACAACGTGCAGATCCTTCCTGTGCGAACGGCAACCGGAGAACAGGGACGGATCGTTGGCGATCAACACATAAAAAAGAAAGGGAAAACTGACTATGAGAGATAAATACATTTTGACTGCGGAGTCTGTTACCGAGGGTCACCCTGACAAGCTCTGCGACACCATCGCGGATTCTGTTCTGGATGCCTGCCTGAAGGGTGACTCCTCCGCCCATGTGGCCTGCGAAGTACTGGCCACAGCTGGCAAAGTGCTGGTGGCCGGAGAGATCTCGGCAAAGATCATGCCGGATATCCCCTCCATTGTCTGCCGGACCATCCGGGAAGCTGGGTACACTGGGCTGGACTATGAGATCGAGGTCATCACCCACGATCAGAGCGACGATATTGCTCGCGCTGTGCGGGAAGGAGTCCAGACCGGGGCTGGCGACCAGGGGATCATGTATGGCTTTGCCTGTGATGAGACAGAATCCTATCTTCCTCTGCCGGTGATCCTGGCCCACCGGCTCACCCGGCTGCTGACCAACGCCAGAAAAACCGGGATGATCCAGGGCCTGCGTCCGGACGGCAAGGCGCAGGTGTCTGTGGAGTACAACTTCGATATCCCCATGCGTCTTGCAGCGGTGGTTCTGTCCTGCCAGCATGACCCGGAGAAAGATCTGGACCAGCTGCGGGAGGCGGTACGCCCGGATACGATCCTGGTGTCTGTGATGTACGTGAATAACGAAGTGGGAGCTGTGATGCCGGTAGAAGAGATCGGAAAGCTCGTCCACGAAAAAAGCCCGAAAGCGCTTTTCCATGTAGATGCCATCCAGGCTTTCGGAAAGTACCGTATCTATCCGAAAAAGCTGGGAATCGATCTTTTATCTGTAAGCAGTCACAAGATCCACGGACCAAAAGGCGTGGGCTTCCTCTACATCAACGAAAAAGTAAGAGTACAGCCACAGATCCTTGGAGGCGGACAGCAGAACGGCATGCGTTCCGGAACAGACAATGAACCGGGA
>ENA-ORMO01002354-ORMO01002354.1-human-gut-metagenome-genome-assembly--contig:-NODE-2354-length-15329-cov-8.126882_pt1 | contig 15329 bp, 13 predicted proteins | sample MGYA00242106_ERZ509001 | MGnify/ENA primary metagenome ERZ509001 (study PRJEB26280, sample SAMEA2338736) | human gut metagenome | biome: human gut; feature: human-associated habitat; material: faeces... | reverse complement strand
TTAGCACATTCTGTTCTTTAACACAATTTAATAAAAATTATTTATTCATTTCTTATTTTACAGACGTTTTCCTTTTTCTGCTGCCCCGGTCAGCGCCTCAAACACTGCACTTCTCATTCCGGCTTTTTCCAGAATCCTTACGCCTTCAATGGTACTTCCTGCCGGAGAGCAGACCATATCTTTCAGTTCGCCGGGGTGTCTGCCCGTTTCCAGCACCATTTTGGCGCTTCCCATAACTGCCTGAGCCGCAAAGGAATATGCCTGACTTCTCGGAAGTCCCTGTGCCACTGCTGCATCAGCCATAGCCTCGATAAACATAAATACATATGCCGGAGAACAGCCGCAGACTGCACTGAATGCATCCAGAAGTCTTTCCGGAACAAACTCAAATCTTCCGAAGCTGCCTGCGATCTCGCTGATCTTCTGCGCTTCTTCCTCTGTCACACGTTCATTGCAGCATCCGCCGGTCATTCCTTCACCTACCTGAGCCGGTGTATTCGGCATCAGCCGGATAATTTTCACAGGACGTCCGCAGGTATCTTCCAGCCATTTCATTGTTTTGCCCGGAGCAATACTTACCAGAAGCTGTTCTTCTGTCAGAAGATCCCGTACCTCAAGAATCACTTCCTCATAAAACTGAGGCTTCACTGCCAGAAAAAGAATCTCTGCTTTTCTGGCAACCTCACGATTGTCCATAGTTGTCTCTACGCCCAGTTTTTCCCTGCTGCGTTTTGATCCTGCTTCTGTCAGATTTGATACAATAATTTCATTCTTCTGAACAATCCCCTTTTTCAGAATTCCTCCAATCATTGCTGAAGCCATGTTTCCACAACCAATAAATCCTATTTTCATTTACATTCATCCTCTCTGTTTTTTTCTACATGATACCCTACTGCATCCACCTCTGTCATCAGATATTTGCGGATCGCAAACAAAATAGCAATGGCGATCACGCCAATCAGTGTCTGCATAGTTCCCAGATGCTCGACAACCATCTGCCGGGCGGTGGCGAACATCAGAACCTCGACAACCGTCTGCGAAGAGTGTCTGCACAGCATTTTTACAAATTCCACGCCGACAACCAGAGATAATCCACTGGAAAGAAATTCTGCAAAAAATCCGGAATCCATATTCATAATGGAAGTCCCTGCCACATCATAGATCAGCCTTATCCCGGCAAATGCGATCACTACCAGAATCACAACAGACAGCAGAATCTCTGTATAGCGGGCGATATTGTAGATAATGTCATTAAAGCGTTTCCTTATTGCATGGTTTACTTCTTTTTTCATAGGTTCTCCTTTCACCTTCGTACCTCCTTTTCCCTATCATACATGGTTCAGACACCGTCTTCAAGAAGTTCCGGAAAAGTTTCTGTCCACAGCCCTAAAAACAGGAAAACCATTACAGAATGTACCACTTTCCTAATAAATAAAAAAGCGTCCCTGCTCTATGATAAAACAGGACGCTGTTCTTTGCAGATGATCCGAACCGCAGTCAAAGACTATATCACGGAATATCTGTTTTAAAGCAGATAACGGGAATCGAACCCGCCTCCCCAGCTTGGGAAGCTGGTGTTCTACCGATGAACTATATCTGCATGAGCCTATTATAGCACTGTAAAAATTGCTGTGCAAGGCACATCACAAAAAAAACACACTTTATAAAATATAATAAAGGGATTCTTTACAAAAACGCCCCGGGAACTGGTTCCAGACCAGTCCCTGAGACATTTTCTTCTTAACGGCCGTACCGTTTTGCAAGCGCTTTCATTTCTTTTTGAAGCTCTTCCGTAAACTGTCCCGGCGTCAGTCTCCACTTCCAGTTTTTGCCCAAAGTGGACGGCTGGTTCATCCGGGCAGAGTTATCCAGATAAAGATAATCCTGCATAGGAATCACGCAAAGCTTTGCCACACTTCTCATGACCAGGCATATCAGATTCTGACAGATCTCCCGATCGGAGCTGTGAAAATCATTCAGATACTCTCTTACCTGTCTCCGCTCCAGAGGACTGATATCCCGGAACCAGGAGAGCAGCGTCTCATTATCATGGGTTCCTGTATAAACCACACAGTTTTCCGGATAATTATGCGGGAGATAATCGCTGGCATTTCCTGTATCTCTCTCGTCAAAAGCAAATTCAATGACCTTCATATTCGGGTATCTGCTTGCCTCCACAAGAGCCTTGACCGAATCTGTCATATAACCCAGATCCTCTGCAATGATATCGCGCTGTCCCAGTCTGGCAGAAATCGCCCGGAAAAGCTCGATCCCCGGTCCTTTTTCCCACCATCCGTTTTCTGCTGTTTTGTCCCCGTAAGGAATAGCGTAATACTCGTCAAAACCGCGGAAATGGTCAATACGCACCACATCATAAAGGCGGAAACAATGTTCAATACGGTGGATCCACCAGTCAAATCCTGTATTTCTGTGAACCTCCCAGTTATAAAGAGGATTTCCCCAGAGCTGTCCTGTAGCAGAAAAGCCATCCGGCGGGCATCCGGCAACCTGGGTCGGACAGTTTTTTTCGTCCAGCTTAAACAGCCAGGGACTTGCCCAAGTATCTGCGCTGTCCATGGCGACATAAATGGGAATGTCTCCAATGATCCGGATTCCCTGTTCATTGGCATATGCCTTCAGTTTCATCCACTGCTGGCGGAACTTAAACTGCATATATTCCTGAAATTCAATTTCAAAATACAGTTCTTCCCGGTAATAATCCAGTGCATTCTGCCATCTGAGACGGATATCCTCCGCCCACTCGCTCCATGGCTTTCCATCAAACCGCTGTTTCACAGCCATAAAAAGAGCATAATCCTTCAGCCACCATGCCTCTTCCTGCTGAAACTGCAGGAATTCTTCGTTTTCTGCTATATTGCTGCGTTCATATGCTTTTCTCAGAAGCGCGGTACGGCTTTTGTAGATCTTTGCATAATCCACGCTGGAAGGATCCTGCCCAAAATCCGCTGAATCGCACTCCTTTTCAGAAAGCACACCCTCCTCAATGAGATCTTCCAGACTGATAAAATACGGATTTCCCGCAAATGTCGAAAAACTCTGGTAGGGAGAATCCCCGTAGCTGGTAGGACCCAGAGGCAGAATCTGCCAGCAGTCCTGTCCCGCTGCCTTCAGTCCGTCCACAAACTCATAAGCGCTTTTGGAAAAGCATCCGATTCCATATTTTGACGGCAGGCTGCTGACAGGCAGCAGCACGCCGCATTCTCTTCTATCTGACATAATCTTTCTCCTTTTTTGTACTTATATTTTATAGTGTCACAGGAGAAAAAAAGTGTCAATGTTCATTTTTTTATATTTTTATCAAAATTTTAGTCACTTTGCCGCTTTTTCTGCAAACTCTGTTGTTACAAGCTCCTCATAGGCAGCTCTTTCACTGAGTTCCCCTGCACCCTCCAGAATATCCTGCAGAAGCTCAAAGCTCGCCTGTTCAAATATCAGATTTTCTTTCCAGGTATCCTGATCATAATAACGTTTTACAATCGTCGTAAGTGTATCCGCATCTGTCTCCGGAAACTGCGGAGCGATCACAGCCGCAATCTCCTCCGGAGTATGCTGCCGCACAAACTCCACGCCTTTCTGAAGACCATTGACAAACCTCTGGATGATCTCAGGATTTTTCTCTATATAGCTTGTTCTGGCACTGTAGGAGGTATAAGGAACATAACCGGAATCTACCCCCAGAGAAGCCACAACATGACCGGTTCCTTCTTTTTCAAGCGCTGTCGCAGAAGGTTCAAACTCCACTGTGAAATCAGAAGAAGGATCTCCTGCAAAAGCTGCTGCCGTAGAACCAAAATCAATGCTCTGGTCAATGGAAAGATCCTTCTGCGGATCCATACCGTTCTGTTTTAAGATATACTCAAAAACCATCTCTGGCATACCGCCTTTTCTTCCACCAAGCACTTTCTTTCCTTTCAAATCTGTCCACCGGAAGTCGGGCATTTCTTTTCTTGCAACCAGAAAATTCCCGGCTCTCTGGGTTCCCTGGGCAAAATTTATTACCGGATCAGTAGCCCCCTCCTGAAAAGCATAAACAGAAGCCTCCGCTCCCATAAACCCAATATCTGCTTCTCCTGAGATCAGGGCGGTCATCACCTTATCAGCGCCAAAACCTGTCACCAGATCCACATTCAGCCCTTCCTCCCGGAAATACCCTTTTTCCAGAGCAACATACTGAGGAGCATAAAAAATAGAATGCGCAACCTCGTTCAAAGTAACCTTTATAAGCTTCTCTTCTTTTTTCTCTGCCATAACTGCACATGGAACGGCTGCCACTGCCAGGAGAACGGCAAGAACTGCCGCTGCCAGTCTTTTTCTTATTTTCATATGGAATATACTCCTTTTGCCTTCCCTCCTAGCATATGAAAGAAAAAAGAAAAGGTGATGCCGCATCTGGCTCATCACCTTCTCTTCTGCAGAAAATTGTTTTGTATTCTACGATACCGTTCATTTAATTAATTATTTTATATTGGATCTTTAACAAAATCTTTTCTTTCCTCCACTGAAATTCCCTCTGGAATTTTTATCACCGGTTCTTTTCCCTGCTCCATGCGGATTTCTATTTTTCCATAAGGCGTCGGAATTTCCATTTCTGCAAAATCCAATCCATAAAGAGCTGGGGCCAGTGAGATTTTTTTAAATCCAGGTTCCAGAATCTGAAGTCCGGAGAGTTTTGACGGAAGCTGATAAGTAGGTGTTCCTGCCCATACATGGCTGTAGTCGAATCCATAGCCTGACATATCGTACCATCCTTCCTGCAGTCCCTTTTCAAAATCCGTCATTACTTCCCAACGCCGCAGCTGCCGGATACCATATTTTTCAAATAATCCTGTTTTATAGACGGCTTCCAGCACAAAATGCATAAAATACGGCTGTGGATTGATCAAGGTCATATCATTCAAGATCGTCTCCATAATCTGAATCTGCTTTTCCTTTGGGGCAAGATCATAAAGAACTGCAATAACATTCGTATGCCAGGAAAAATATCGCTTGTCTGTATTTGGCTGCATCCATTTGCCAGACCAGTGTTTAAAATTATGTCCGTCAAAATAAAGTCCTTTTTCAGCATCGTAAAAATTCTCCTGAAAAGATTTTTGAAGAACTGCTGCCCTGTCATGATACCGTTTCTGCATATCATATTTTCCCATAATTCCCATAAGCTTTGCCGCCATATTTAAGCCCCCAAAGTAAAACGCATTCAGCACTGCCTGTCCAAGGGCTGCCGGAGGATGATGAAGGCTGATCCCGTCCACTACCAGCCAGTCTACAAACATGTAGCTGGGCGGATCATTGATAATCTCATCTGTTCCTGCATAAGAATGCATTTTTTCCATCAAAAGCTCTATCGCTTCTGATATTTCCGGAAAAATGCTGATATCTCCACTGAAAAGATAATAATCATAACCCATCATCAGCCAGATCATACTGTATGTAGTATGGAACATATATCCTTCATAAAGTTTCAGGCAGTCTGCAATTCTTACAATGTCCAGACGGGTCAGTTTTGTATCTCCATCTGTAAAAAAATTCATCAGACTGGCGATATAATAATCTCCGCAGCATCCCAGGTTCTCCTGATGCCATGGACTGTCTAATTCAATACTTTGACGACAGATCTTCAAGGCATGTCTTCCCATGCGGAATATTTTGTTAAATACTTCATCTGAGCAATGGAAATAGCCTTCATTCATAATGGGATAATGTATAAATAAGCCTGCTGCCTTATTCACCCTTAATGGCTTTTCTCCTCCATTATATACAAAAAGTTTCATTCCTCCAGAACTTACCATAGATATGCCCCGGAATTTTACAGAAGAATTTCCTGTTATGGTATCTGTAAGATTCACATTTTTTTGAAAATCCCTCTCAAAGTCCCGGATAAGAATCGTATATTCTCCATATGCTTCCACTTCCAGATAATGATAGATTGAATATATCTTATCAAACTCACAGACAACTTCTTTCATCTCACCTGGCGCTACACTAAAAGGAACAAAATCTTCCGGGATTATCTCCTCTTCTTCCAGCATAAGGATGTCCGGTTTTTTTAAATTCCATACAGGCTCTGTTTCCTCTGCATAATTCCACCTGTCGCTGCATAATGTCAGATCAACCTTATTCTGTGACAAATAGGAATTGTTCCTTCTGGACAGCCAGCTGGAATCTGAGTAAACCATCTCTTCACTTCCATCTTCCAGAATACATTTTGCAGCCAGAATCAGCCCGTTTTTTCCCTGGGACATATCACAAAGAACAGACGGTACATTCTGTACCATAACATAAAACTCCACAAAATCCGTGTCCGGTTTTACGACATAAGTATTATAATACTGTACAGGCATTGAACGATCGATCTCATAATCTCCTCCGGCTCCTACCGGACCTGTTCCTACATATGCATCATTAACATAAAGCCAGAATTTTACATCTCCACTGATTTCTATTTTGATTTCCTTTATTTTTTTCTCAAATTCAACTTTCTTTTTAAATTCTGCCACTGCAAATTTACAGTCTGTACTATACGGATCAAACAAGGATATTGGCGCTTTCTGGTAGTCTTTATATTTTTTCTCATCCAGCCATATCCATTTTGCACTATGGATCATTTTTTCTCCTTTCTGCCTGATGGTTCTAAATTTCAACACAATCGCAGCGAATCTTAAATACGATTTTTTTCATTGGAAGACTTTCCTTTACAGAAATACAGGGCATATGTCCATCTGTAGGAAAATAGAACCCAAACATTCCCTCTTTTAATAAATTTCTGTCTTTTACACTTTTCCCATCATAAAAAGCAATATCTGCCTGCGGATGTCTGTCTTCTTTCAGCTCTAATTCATCCAGAAGGCTCCAGTAAATATATTCCTCACCTTTTACAATGTACTGAAGATCTGCATATAACTGATGAGCTTCAACCTGACCTTCCGATATGTCTTTTGTATAATAGCTTTGAACAAGAGCAAACACACGGTCTCCATCCAACTCATAACGACCGTCTTTCAGATTTTCCTGTTCATCTCTTTTAATAAAATCCCAAATGCTTTCTGCATACGGTTTAAGAACCAGATATTTTTCTATATTTGTAATTTTATCAGCAATCATCTTTCTTCCTCCAATACAAAAATTTCTTTTTTAGAAAAAAGGCATCAGAATAAAAGAAAATCTCCATTCTAATGCCTTTTGTCATTTTTTCTTTACATAAAATTATTCGGAATAAACATAATGATATCCGGAACATAAGTAACCACAAAAAGAAGTACGATCATGATCAATACCATGGGCAATATCTCTTTTATGACACCTACAATCTTCGTTTTTCCCAATCCGGATACAATGAATAACAGCATTCCAAACGGCGGTGTAGAAAGTCCGATCATCATATTCAGGCAGATCACAACACCAAAATGTACCAGATCTATGCCCAGTGCCGTAACAAGAGGCAGTACCATTGGTACAAACACAAGCTGGATCGTACTTACATCCAGTACGCAGCCCAGAAGCAGGAATACAATGTTTACTACCAGCAGAAAGATATATCTGTTATCTGTAAGGTTCAATACTACCTCAGAAATCATATTCGGAACCTTTGCCATAGAAATAATAAAGGAAAACAGATACGATGTTCCACACAAAAGTGCCAGAGTTGCCGTATTCGCAGCACTTGCCTTCAGAATCTTCCATAATTTTGCAGGACTTAAATTCTTATAGATCAAAACAGAGATCACGATCGCATAAGCCGCTGCAACCGCACCTGCTTCTGTAGGAGTACATACACCGGAATAGATTCCACCCAGAAGAAGAACCACTGTAAACAATGCCGGAACAGCAGAAACTGTTGCCTTCAAAAATTCTTTCTTGCTCATGATGATACCTGTAGGATATTTTCTCTTCTTGGAGATAATTGCACAATATGCTGACAACAGCAATGCAAGAAGAATTCCCGGGATCATTCCGCCCATAAACAGCTTACCAATAGAAGCACCGGAAAGCATCGCGTAAATGACCATTGGGATAGACGGCGGAAAAATAGGTCCTACTGTAGCTGAAGCTGCTGTGATCGCACAGGAAAACTCCGGATCATAACCTTCTTTTTTCATCTGCTCAATTTCCATAAGACCAATACCGGAGGCATCTGCAATAGCAGAACCTGTCATTCCAGAAAAGATCAGAGATGCCGCTACATTTACCTGAGCAGTACCGCCATGAAATTTTCCTAAAAGACCATTACAAAAATCAAACAGCTTATCTGTTATTTCTCCTTCATTCATGACATTTGCCATGAAAATAAACAATGGTGCTGCAAGCATGGTATAACCGGCATACATATTTCCGGTAACAACACCAAATACATTTGACAGTTTATCAAAATCTGTTAAAACAAAAAATACAATGCTGGCTGTAAGCATGGAAAAGGATACAGGCATTCTGATAATAAAGCAGATTGCCATGACAATAAACATAATTATAACAGCCTGGGTCGGTGTCATCATAATGCCCCCTCCTTATAAAGTTTATGTACTTTTACCATTTCTATAATGGAGCGGACAACCATTTCGATCATCATATAAAGAAACGGCGCAAACACCAGTTTATATGGTAATTTCAAAACACCTGTGATCATCTTCTGTCCCATCCATTTGTCCAGACATGGAACAAATGCAAGTACAAGACAAAGAATCAGCAAAGAATTATACGCCATTCTGAACAGATATCTTGTCTTTTGTCCCACTGCATCATAAACCAGTCCAAATACTACATGAGCATCTGCTTCCATTGCCTTCCCGACACCGAAAAACATAGTCCACATATAGGCAAGTACAGAAATCTCATTACTCCATGTAATAGATTTTCCGAAGAAATATCGAGCGACCACCTGTGCTATAAATGTAATAAAGATCAAAGTAAATGTAATGGTCGGAACAGTTTCACCCAGAAAATCAAAAATTTTTTTAATTATCTGCTTAAATTTATCCACTTTAACCCTCCTGACTTAATGTGAATAATTATTTTCTGATTTATAAAAGAGGGCGGCGAGCCTGCCCTCTTTTTAATAATATCTTATTTTGCCAGTGCCTGGATTTCTTCGTAAAGATCCATATCCCAATTTCCTGTCAGATCATTATCAAAATAGTAAGCAGTTGTTTTCTCTTTGAACTCATCAATGTCCGGATAGGTAACAGTAAGACCCTCGTCTTCGAAGAATTTAATCATTTCCTCTTCTTCAGCCAGTCTTTCCTCATCGTTCCATGCAATGGTATCTGCAACTGCATCCTCCACAGCCATCTGCTGAGCTTCTGTTAAATTGTCCCATGCCTCTGCATTCACTGAGATCATCAGAGAATCAACAACATGGTTTGTAATAGCCATGTATTTTGTTACTTCATGAAATCCTGCATTCTTGTTTGATGCAAGAGGATTGTCCTGTGCCTCGATAGCACCTGTCTGAAGCGCTGTATAAAGCTCAGAAAATGCCAGCGGAGTAGGTTCTGCACCGAGAGCAGAGCCAAGCTGCATCCATGCGTCAGAGTTTGGCATACGAAGAAGGACACCCTTCATATCGTCATAGCTGTTAATTTCTGTTTCTCTTGTATTTATTACACGGCTTCCAAGATAGATTGATCCAAGAACTTTAATACCCATCGCTTCTTCTGCTGCCGGATAGATCTTTTCAGATGCAAAATCACTGTTCAATGTTTCATGCATATGATCGTAATTTTTCCAGAAATATCCGGATGCAAACATTTCATAAGACGGAACCTGTGTTGCCATAGTCGGGAAGGACAGGTAGCAAAGCTGCATATCGTTATCGATCAAAGCCTGCAGTTCGTTTTCAGAGGAATATAAAGTGGAATCTGTGTATACATCACACTTTACAGATCCTCCTGAATACTCTTCTACTTTTTCTGCAAATAAATGCATTGCTTTTGCATGAGTATCGGAAGACACACAGTTACCGGACCAGATCAGTGTTGCTTCCGGGTCTCCTGATGCGTCATATTCTGCTGCAAACACGGGTGTTACAGATGTTCCTACAATAGCTGTTGTTAATAAAGCTGCTGCTAATTTTTTAAATTTCATGATAGTTCCTCCTATTTCTAAATCTTTATTTTATCATTTCTTTTCCATATTAAGATACATGGTTAAAATATTTTTCAAATTCCGTCCGGGTACACATGCCATTTCCTGGCTTATGCAGCGTACCTTTCAGAACCGCCAGAATATAATCCATGATGTTCTCTTCTTTTTTACAGAGCATTGCCATACACATCCCTGCCATGATGGAAGCCAGTGCTCCGCAGTTACAGGCAGGATCCTTTTCGTAGGCCTTTCCTCTAATGATATTTTTTTCATCTGCCACCAGTACCTCATGCTGATCCGTATACACACATACCACGGCAATACCTTCCTGCAGAAGTTTCTTTACAGAAATATCCACTTTTTCCTCTGTATCCAGAGAACATCCTATATATTCAGCCAGAGAAAGCCTACTGAAAACCGCCGCATACGGAGTTTCCTTTAAACCTTCTTTTAATGTAGATCCTTCTGCACATAAAACTGTTCGGGATCCTTTTTGTTTTGCCTCAGAAATCCATGATCGGTAAATATCCTCAGGAACTCCGGCAGGAACGCTTCCTCCGATCACAAGCAGATCATCTGGCTTCAGCCCGGATATTACTTTTTTGCGTTTCTTTTCCAGATTATTCAATGCAGTCTTTGAAATCTTCCATCCTCTCTCCTTCATAATAGTTGAAGGATCTCCGTTCTTGTTTAAGATCTTCACTACTGAACGCATTTTTCCTTCTGCCTCTGCAAAATGAAAAGGAAGCTTCAGCATCTGCATAAACTGTTCCTGTGTTTTTTTATCTGTGGAAAATTCAAATCCCGTACAAAGAGAAGCATAACCGCATCCTGATAAAATCCTGCTGATCTCAATACCAAGTCCGCCTATGTCCGCGGTCATCGCATGCAGTTCGTTTTCCATTCCCGCTCTGAGCCCGTCAACTACCAGCGTCTCCGTCATGCAGGGATTTAACGTTAATGTTACAGCGCATCCGCTTCTCTCTTCCTGTTTTTCCATTGTACGATAAAACTTTTCCCACATAGTCTTTTTATTCTTCAGAATTTCCATATTCAAGTCACCCAAAAAAATTATTTACCAAAAAAAGTTTTTCTGAAATATTCTGTATGATCATGGAATTGCTCTACTTCAAGAAGCCTGTTCGGTGTAAGAAGCGCATCATCCTGTCTTCTGGATTTTGTCGTTATATTGACTCCTTCCAGTTTCATGTGATATTTACTGTTGCAGGGATAGACCTGACATTCAAATGTAGACGCCGCTCCCAGATAATTCATCATGATTTCTGCTCTTTCCGGTTCTTTGTCAAAGTTCCTGCAAAGCCAGACGTACAGATCCGGATGGAAATTAGCCATAACTCCGGAATATCCATGACATCCCATTTTCAGGCTTTCCAGTAAAGTTGCACCATTTGCATTAAAAATCTTCATTGGTGTACCCTTCACTGCCTCTACTTTTGCACGAAGCTGCTCCACATCACAGCATGTATCCTTCAGAAAAGTAAACTTTCCTGTCTCAGCACACCATTTCAACAGTTCCGGCGAAACAAGACGTTTGTAAGGATAGGGACATTCATAAATACCAAAACTTTCCGCGTCAATATGATCCAGAAGATACTCAATATTCTGTTTTGCAACATCTTCACTTTCATCTTCTTTTGCAAATTGATTAGAAATAAACACATAGGATCCAACACCTGCATCAATAGCCGCCTGTGCTTCCCGTATCTGATCCTCTACTTTTTCCGCACAATGACCAGATGCAATGATCCCGATATGTTTCGGAGTGTTCTCTACAACAAATCGGATGAGTTCCAGACGCTCCTGAGGAGTCAGTTCGAACATTTCGCTGGACTGGCACATTGCAAAAATACCATCTACACCCATTTTGTCATACCACTCAATAATTTTAAGTACACCATCATAATCAATCCTGTTATCCTCTGTAAAAGGTGTGATCATAACCGGCCATACTCCACTGGCAATTTCCTTTGCCATAGTACCTCCTTTCCTTCTTAAAACCATAATTGCTTTCTAAGAAAAAAACTTATATAATTAACGTGAATTAATCATACCATATTCTTTTTTTGCGTGCATTCAACATAATACTTCGTACGATTTTATACATTTATCATAAAAATGTTTTCCATTTTATATTTTTAAGGAGGTTTTATGAAGGGAACTGAAATTTTTGATCCATTTACCTGGTCAGAAAGTAAGAAGATCATCACAGCAGATCATCATCATATTTCAGGTCTGGCAAACATTGCTCATTGTACCATAAGTTCTGCTGATTTTGCCGCCCTCCACTACCATTCAGATATTATTGAGATCCACTGCATCATAAAAGGTCAGAGAACTATCCTTGTTTCTGAAAACGGTATTATGAATGAATATACCGCTCTGGGAAATGAACTGATGCTTACTTATCCATTTGAACTACATGAAACTGGCAACCATACCAAAAACCGAAATGAATACTATGCTATCCAGATCAGTGTACGAAAAGATATCTCCCTTCTGGGTCTCAACGAAGAATTCAGTGCTCAGCTTCGTAATGAACTGCTTTCTCTGCCTTTTCGTCATCTGAAAGTAGGACATACACAAATTTCTATGCTTCGTACAGCCTGGAATTTTTTCAGTCTTGGAGCTCATGCGGATCTTTACTTGGGAACTTCCTATCTGGTATGTTTTCTGCAAAGCCTCATTTATCTGGAACCAAAGATCAAAACAACAAAAAATCATATTGCAGATCCCATGCAGAATGTATTTACCTATATTAATGAAAATCTGGATAAAAAGATCATGCTCCAGGAACTGGCAGATATTTCCGGTTACTCCCTTTCGCATTTCAAATATATTTTTAAGGAATCCTTTGGGATCACACCTGCTGAATATATATCTCTTCAAAAAATCAGTTATGCAGAAAAAGAACTTATGAACACCGATATCTCCATTACAGATCTGGCACATAAGCTTAGCTTTTCTTCCAGCAATTATTTCTGCAGCGTATTTAAAAAGGTACTGGGCGTTACACCATCCGAATACAGAAAACTCAAATGCTGACCATGACCTGACAGCAGTGTTCCCACTTGCCCCTCTCCCCGTGATGTCTTATAATGAACCCATAGACAATTTTAACAAAAAACAGGTCAGGAAAGGAAGTACAAATGAAACTGAACCCATTCTGTATGTGCTGCGCACTGAATAAACAGGAACAAAAAATCCGTCATTATCCCGACATGGAAAAAAAAACAGAATACATGAAAAAAGTAATGACTCTGATCGCCAATACAGAAGAAAAAGACTGCGCTCCCAGTCTTTCTGTCGATATCCAGAAACTTTACAGCAGCTTCTGGGATTGTCCTATGGAAGATTTTACAGAGATTAAAAGAGAATATAATCAGCTTATGTTGAATATGGAAGATTCCCTGGAAGATAAGATTCGAAAAGCAAAGGATCCTCTGGAAAAGGCGCTTCTTTATGCACGGATCGGAAATTATATTGACTTTGCCGCCCTTTCCAATGTTGATCAGTCTACGGTCATTACTCTTCTTGAGGAAAAAAGCACAGAAGCTCTGGATGAAGAAGAATACAAAAATTTTCTTCAGGATCTTTCCTCCGCCCAAAAACTTGTCTACCTCACTGACAACTGCGGAGAAGTAGTTCTGGATAAACTGGCTGTAAAAATCCTGAAGGAACAGTACCCGGATCTGGATATCACAGTGATCGTTCGTGGATACCCGGTAGTAAACGATGCCACCATGGAGGATGCAGAAGAAATCGGCCTTACCGATTTAGTAAGGGTAATCGGAAACGGCAGCAATGTCGGCGGTACATGGATCCCCGGAATCACTTCGGAGGCTCGTGATCTTCTTTATGATGCAGATCTGATCATTGCCAAAGGACAGGGGAATTTTGAAACCCTGAACGACTGCGGCCTGAATATTTATTATCTTTTTCTTTGCAAATGTGATCTGTTCCAGAGACGTTTCCATGCAGAAAACCTTCAGGGCATGTTCCTGAACGAGCATCGTCTCATCATGGAACCGGTATAAATACGTCGTCAGTCAGAAACCGGCAGCCTGCACAAGAAACTTCGTCTTTTCGTCAATCTGTCAACAAACCTGCGAAATCTTTGTACGATTCTTCTCTGGAAGATACCCCTGCTTTTGGTTATACTGAGTACAGTTCAAAACAAGAGCAAAAACTATTTCATACAAATATTACCTGGAGGGAAATTTCAATGGCAAGTTTATCATTATCTCACATTAACAAAACTTATCCAAATGGTTTCGAGGCTGTTAAGGATTTCAACCTTGAGATCGAAGACAAAGAATTCATCATTTTCGTAGGACCATCCGGATGTGGTAAATCTACTACACTTCGTATGATTGCCGGACTGGAAGAAATTTCCAGCGGTACTCTTAAAATCGGTGACAAAGTTATGAACGATGTAGAGCCAAAAGACCGTGATATCGCAATGGTATTCCAGAACTACGCTCTGTATCCTCATATGACTGTTTATGATAACATGGCATTTGGTCTGAAGCTTCGTAAAGTTCCGAAGGATCAGATCGATCAGCAGGTTCGTGAAGCAGCAAGAATCCTCGACTTGGAAAAACTTCTTGATCGTAAGCCGAAAGCTCTTTCCGGTGGTCAGAGACAGCGTGTTGCCATGGGTCGTGCTATCGTTCGTAATCCTAAAGTATTCCTTATGGATGAGCCTCTTTCTAACCTGGATGCTAAACTTCGTGTACAGATGCGTATCGAGATCTCCAAGATCCACCAGAGACTGGGCGCTACTATCATCTATGTAACACATGACCAGACCGAGGCTATGACTCTTGGTACCAGAATCGTTGTTATGAAAGATGGTGTTGTTCAGCAGGTAGATACTCCACAGAATCTGTATCAGAAACCAGGCAACCTGTTCGTAGCCGGATTCATGGGATCCCCGCAGATGAACTTCCTGGATGCTGAAATCAAAGAAAACGGTGCTGATCTTGTTGCTAAGATTGGTTCTGATGAAGTTGTTATCCCGGCAGCTAAAGCTAAAGTCTTGAAAGACAAAGGCTATGTTGGCAAAACAGTTGTTATGGGTATCCGTCCTGAGGATGTTTCTGACTCCGCTAATGGCGCTATGTCTTCTGTAGTTAAGGTTTATGAGCTTCTCGGAGCAGAAGTATTCCTGTACTTCGATGTAAACGGAACTCAGATCACAGCCCGCGTTGATC
>ENA-ORMO01002345-ORMO01002345.1-human-gut-metagenome-genome-assembly--contig:-NODE-2345-length-15378-cov-2.846636_pt1 | contig 15378 bp, 17 predicted proteins | sample MGYA00242106_ERZ509001 | MGnify/ENA primary metagenome ERZ509001 (study PRJEB26280, sample SAMEA2338736) | human gut metagenome | biome: human gut; feature: human-associated habitat; material: faeces... | reverse complement strand
ACCTGTGACCCTCTGCTTGTAAGGCAGATGCTCTCCCAGCTGAGCTAAACTCCCACGACCTTGTTGTCGGCGGTGTTTGTTGAGCACCCGTGACAACGTAGATTATTATACTACGCCTCTTTTAAAATGTCAACACCTTTTTTGAGATTTTTTCAAAAAAAATATTTTTGCCAAAAATCCGCATGAATATGCCATCTGTTTGAGAGTCATACTAGCTTTGACACGTTTTTTGATGTGTCTTTGTCTTTTTTCTCTATCCTCATCCGAAAAAGAAAGGAGTGTTTTCATGCCGAAAAAACATTCTCTTCCTTCCGGCATCGGACACGCAGGCAAAAGAAGACGCCGCACACCGCTGCCGCCGTCCTTTGCCACCGTCTTTCCAAGGGTGGAGCCGCTCAACGACCTGCACCCGATGTATTCCGAAAAACTTTCCTCCCCCATCCACGCCGACTGTCTGCCGATTCGACAGTTTGAACAGCTGCTCGACCAGCAGGACCTTCATTCCATCCAGCTGTAACCTTTTAAGAGAAAAGTTCCTTATATAAGAAAAATAAAGGGAAGTTGGAAAATGGGAAAACAGCCCTCCGCTTTTTTTGCAGCGGAGGGCTGTTTTTATCCTGCGATGAACTGTTCCTTTATTCGGCTGAGCAGCTCTTCTCCGATTCCGTCGATTTCCAGCAGCTGCTCCATGTCGGAAATGCCGCCCTTTCGGTAAAGGTACTGTAAAATCTTCTGCGCGCGCTTTTCTCCAATGCCCTCCACCTGCATCAGCTGCTCTGCCGTTGCCTGGTTGATGTCCCACTTTCCTTGGTGAAGATTTATAACATTTTCTTTCATATTTATGTCTTTTGACGGAGGATTTTCTGCTTGAAGCTCAAACACCGTTAAAGGGTAGGGAGCCTTTGGTGAAATTGCCATAGAAACCGCTATACAAAGCACTGCCGAAACCACTGCCAAAACAGATAAAAAGCGCATCATCCCGCTTTTTTTCACTCCTTTCCCTTCTTCGCAATTCTTTACCTAATTATAATATAGAAATTCTCTTTCGTCTATCCCTTTATACAAAAATCCCTTCTTTTTTGCCGTTATGGATTATAAAGACTTTTATCACAATTTAACGTCCCAAATCGTTCCATTCTGACATTTATTTAAAGAAAACTGTCTACAATTTATCTTTTTGATAAATTGTTGTCAAAATCTTTGTGAAATAATTTAGGGCAAATCGTCATTCTGTCATGTTTTCTCCTAAAAAATAACATTATTTTTTCCAATATTCTTATTGACAATGTACAATCATTTCGATTATGATATAGTAGAAGAAAAATTCATTTCTGGTAAGAATGCAATTTTCCTTTTTGTTGCTAGCATTTTATAACGTTTTATAACACACACGCTGGCAGCAAGCGGAAAAGCACCATCGTTGCAAGGGGGCTACATGCACTTTTTCGCAAACAAACTTTTCGCAAAAATGACTGGGTGCAAAAGAGTGTTTGGGAATCTTTTTCAGCAGCCATTTTCGCAGGCTATCAAAAAAGGGTGGTGACAAAACTTGTTAGATGTACTCAGCAAAGTCAAGCAGGCCGAAGAGGCTGCCCAGCAGGTGTTGGGCGATGCCCAGCAGAAAGCAGCCGCAATCCGCGCGGATGCCAACCGTCAGGGCAAGGCAATCCTTGACAATGCAAAAACCGATGCTGCCAAGCTCTCTGAGCAGACCATCTCCCGTGCACAACAGGACGCAGCGGTGTGGCTGGAAAATTCCAGAACCGCCTGTGAAAACGAATGTCGGGCAATGGCACAAAAATCTCGGGATAAACTAACAGCGGCAGCAAACCTCATTGCAGAGAGGATTGTGAACACGTTATGATTTTGAACATGCAGAAACTGACTCTCATCGGGTTTCTTGCAGACAAGGAGTCTATCCTGCGGGATCTGATGAGAAAAAAGTGCGTCCAGATCGAAGGAGCAGAAAGCATACGGGACTATGACAGCATCTCTTCCATCACCGTTCCGGGCGTCTGCCAGACCTACGAGCTGGAGCAGGAGCTGACCAAGTTCAACGCGGCAATCCGCGCTGTCTCTCCGTACGAGCAAAAAGGCGGGCTGTTTGCCAAAAAGGAACGGGCGGAATTTTCTTCCATGTTCGACCAGAGCCTGTTTGCAGAATCCTGCCAGCTGCGCGACGAAATCAACGAGGTCAGCCGCCAGATCAACGAACAGAAAAGCTTTGTTGCACGCGCACAGCTGCAAATCACCTCGCTCGAGCCTTGGGCAGGGCTGGATTTGGACCTCGGTGTCACCGGCACCCGCTCCACCGCTTTGATGTACCTGACCGCCGGAGCCGATGTGGACCTCAACGAGCTGCAAAAACAGCTGGAGGAAGCCACTTCCCTGTGTATGGTACATACGGTAAGCAGTTCGTCGGAGCTTAACTGTCTGCTGCTCATCTGCCATCGCAGCGCACAGCCGCAGGTACTTGATGTACTCAAAGGCTTCAATACCAATCGTCCTGATTTTGGACAACTCAATGGTACACCGGCAGAAAATATCTCCCTGCTCAAAGGAAGAATCGAAAGCAGCACCAAGGAGATCGAACGCCTGACCGAACAGTTAAAGGTAGCTGCTACCTCTGCACTGCTTTTAAAGACCGGTTCGGACATGGTCGAGGTGCAAATCGACGACCAGAAGGTGCGCCAGAACATCTTCCAGACCCAAAGCGTCTTTGCACTGACCGGCTGGATTGTGGCAGACGATGCACCTATGCTGCAAAAGCTGCTCGACCGCTACCAGTGCTACTACACCCTGGCTCAGCCTGACGAACAGGACGACCCTCCGATCAAGCTGAAAAACAGCAAATTTGTAAAACCTTACGAGGTTATCACCGAGATGTACTCGCTGCCAGCTCCAAACGGCATCGACCCGACCCCGTTTTTGACCCCATTCTTCATCCTCTTCTTCGGCATGATGCTGGCGGATGCAGGCTACGGTCTGATTATCTTCCTGCTGTGTCTGATTGGACTGAAGAAGGCAAAACCGGACGAAGGATTCCTGAAAAACGCTATGCAGATCGGTGTATCCTGCGGTCTTTCCACCATCTTCTGGGGCGTCATGTACGGCGGATACTTCGGCAACCTGATTACCCAAATCTCCGAAAGCTGGTTTGGTAAAACGGTCACCGTCCCTGCCGTCTTCGATATGCTCAACGACCCGATGTCGGTCATGGTACTTTCGTTCATCCTGGGTGCAGTTCATCTGTTCACCGGTATGGCAATCAAGATTTACATGATGGCAAAACGCGGTCACCTGATGGATGGACTGATGGATGTCGGTCTGTGGTATCTGGTCCTGATCGGTCTGCCGATGATGATTCTGCCTGCTGTATCCAAAGTAGGTATGGTACTGGCAATCGCCGGTGCAGTCGGACTGATCCTGACACAGGGTCGCCACGAAAAGAACATCCTCATGCGACCAATCAAAGGCGTGATGAGCCTGTACGACATCACCGGCTACCTGTCGGATGTACTGTCCTACTCGCGTATCCTGGCGCTGGGTCTTGCCGGCGGCATCATTGCAAACGTCTTTAACCTTCTGGGCACCATGCCTGGCTTCAACATCATCGGCGTGATTGCCTTCGTGCTGATTTTCGTCATCGGTCACGTCTTCAACCTGGCAATCAGCGGTCTGGGTGCGTATGTACATACCTCCCGTCTGCAGTATGTCGAATTCTTTGGTAAATTCTATGAAGCCGGCGGACGCCCCTTCAAACCATTCAAAGCCAACACAAAATACACTCTCATTTCTGATAAGGAGGACTTTTAATCATGGAAGCAACTACTTTTTCTCAGTTCTTTTTTAACGGTAACTTTTTAGCAGTACTTGGTGCAGCTCTGGCTGTTGGTCTGGGCGGTATCGGCTCTGCAAAGGGCGTAGGCATTGCCGGTGAGGCTGCTGCCGGACTGATTGCAGAGGACCCTGACAAATTCGGTCAGACCCTGATTCTGCAGGCTCTTCCTGGTACACAGGGTATCTACGGCTTCCTGGTCGGCATCATGGTTATGCTCAACTGCGGATTCCTCGGCGGCAATGCTGCTCTGACCGCTTCCCAGGGTATGTACGTTCTGGCTGCTTGCCTGCCATGCGCACTGACCGGTCTGATCTCCGGTATCCATCAGGGCCGTGTAGCTGCTGCCGGTATCAATGTTGTAGCAAAAAGACCAAACGAAGTTTCCAAAGCGATGATCTACGCAGCAATGGTAGAGACCTACGCAATTCTGGGTCTGCTGATTTCCATCCTGCTGGTCATCAACGTTGGCAAAGTTGCATAACTTCCAAACTGTTTCACTGTAAGAAACCCTTACCAACAACTTGAAAATCGAGGTGAAACCGGTTGAACAACATTGAAAGCATTCTTAAAAAGATCGCTGATGATGCCAACGCCGCCGCACAGCAGAAGCTGGATGAGGCAAACGCCGAGGCACAGCAGATTTTAAAGGACTACCAGGCACAAGCCGACCAGCTGCGCGCAGACGCACAGCAGAAGGCTGAAAAGGAAGCGGCAGTCATTGCCGAGCGTGTGGAGTCCCAGTCCGGTCTGATGCGCCGGAACATGATGCTGCAATACAAACGCGAAGCCATCGAGCAGGCTTTCCAGAAGGCGCTGGAGGTGCTGTGCGCACAGCCGTCCGACAAACAGGTACAGCTGCTGAGCAGTGCTGCAAGCAAAGCCATCGCCGGTGATGTCCAGATCATCCTCAATCAGAAGGATGGGGACGCTTTTGGCAAACAGCTGGTAGACAGCATTCAAAAACAGCTTGCTGATGCAGGCAAATCATACACCGTTTCCCTCTCGTCCAAGACTGCCTCCATCGCCGGAGGCATGATCCTGGATGAGGGAAGGGTGGAAACCAACCTCTCCTATGAGATTCTCGTAAAAAATATGCGTGATGAACTGGAAGCGCAGGTTGCGCGCGTTTTGACCGAATAAAAAAACGAGGATACCCACAAGGGAGGTGCATGGTTTGAAAAAAACAAAGGATACACAGTATCTTTTCCTGTCGGCAAACATCCGCGCTTTGCAGACCAAGATGATCGGCACACAGGCGCTGCAGAAGATGATCTCTGCTGCCAGCCCTGAGGAGGCTTATAAGACGGTCAATGATGCAGGCATCGGCGCCGACATTGATTATAAGGATTTCGAATCTGCGCTGACACAGGAGCTTGCCTCCACCTATGAGCGGCTGGAAAAGGCGTCCGACGACCCGGAGATGTTCAAGATTTTCCGCTACAAATACGACGGTCACAATCTGAAAACACTCATCAAGGCGCACGTCAGCCACCTGGATGCCGAGCCGCTGCTGAGTCCTCTGGGCACAGTGGACTGCAAGACGCTGCGCAACGGACTGCGCGACGGCGATTTTGGCGACCTGAACCCACAGCTGGCTTTGGCAGCCGTACAGGCAAGGGACAGTCTTGCAAAGGCAAACGACCCGCAGATGGTGGATGTCATCATCGACCGCGCGGTGCTGCAATGTATGTCCGAGCTTGCCAAGCAGTATAAAAGCAGATTCCTCAATCAGCTGGTCGAAGCTTATATCGACATTGCAAACATCCGCTGCTTTGTCCGCATCAAGCGCATCGGTCAGGAGCTTAACTTCCTCAAAGAGGTGCTTGCACAGGGCGGCAGCATTCCGGTAGACCGTTACTTCGAGCTGTATCTGAAAAACTTTGATGACTTTTTTGAAATGCTCGACAGCACCGTCTACGGTCCGGCTCTTTCCAGCTCGTATGACGCTGTAAAGAACAAAGGCTCGCTTTCCGGCTTTGAAAAGCTGTGCGACAACTTTATGGTCGGGGTACTCAAACAGTCCCGCTTTGTGCCGTTTGGCATCGAACCGGTGCTTTCCTACCTGGTTGCCAAGGAAAACGAGGCACAAGCCATCCGAATCGTCATGGCTTCTAAAATCGCCGGTGTCGCGCCGGAAAAAATCACGGAAAGGCTGAGGGAAACTTATGCGTAAAAAAATTGCAGTTGTCGGCGACAAAGGCAGTGTCCTCGGCTTTAAGTCGGTGGGTTTTGAGGTATTCATGACCACCACACAGCAGGAAACCCGCGAGGTCATGCAGGCGTTGTGCAAAGCCGATTACGGCATCATTTTCATCACCGAGCAGGCGTATCTGCAGGTCCCCGAAATCATCGACGAGTACAAGGAACGTCCGACCCCTGCCATCATTCCGATTCCAGGCAAGGACGGCAACCTTGGCATCGGCATCAAAAATGTCAAGAAAAACGTCGAGAGAGCTGTCGGCGCAGACATCCTCTTCAATGAAGATTAGTGTTTTTGTTTTCCGCCCGGCTGGTTTGCCGGCGGAGATTGATTTAAAAGTAGGTGAAAATATTGAGCCAAGGCAAAATTGTTAAGGTTGCCGGTCCGCTGATCGTTGCAGAAAATATGCGCGACGCCAATATGTCCGACGTCGTTCGTGTAGGCAAGCAGAAGCTCATCGGTGAAATCATCGAGATGAGAGAGGACAGGGCATCCATTCAGGTATATGAAGAAACCGCAGGCATCGGTCCCGGCGACGATGTGGAAACCACCGGTGCACCGATGTCGGTCGAGCTGGCTCCGGGCGTACTGACCAGTATCTTCGACGGTATCCAGCGTCCGCTGACCAAGATTCGCGAGATTGCAGGCAGCAACATCACCCGCGGTGTCGAGGTAACCTCGCTGGACCACGAGAAAAAATGGGACTTCAACGCCACTGCTAAGGTTGGCGACAAGGTTGTCATGGGCGACATCTTGGGCACCGTTCAGGAAACCGCCGTTGTCCTGCACAAAATCATGGTTCCAAAGGGCGCCGAGGGCGAAATCGTTGAGATTACCTCCGGCAGCTTCAACATCACCGAGACCATTGCCAAAATCAAAGACAAGGACGGCGTGGTCCACGATGTATGTATGCTTCAGAAGTGGCCGGTCCGCGTACAGCGTCCGTACACCCAGAAGCTTTCCCCTGACTTCCCAATGATTACCGGTCAGCGTGTCATCGACACCCTGTTCCCAATCGCCAAAGGCGGTACTGCTGCGGTACCGGGTCCGTTCGGCTCCGGTAAAACCGTTGTACAGCACCAGCTGGCAAAATGGTCGGACGTTGACATCGTTGTCTACATCGGCTGCGGCGAGCGCGGAAACGAAATGACCGACGTACTCAACGAGTTCCCGGAACTGAAGGACCCAAAATCCGGCGAATCGCTGATGTACCGCACCGTTCTGATTGCAAACACCTCGGATATGCCGGTAGCTGCGCGTGAAGCTTCCATCTACACCGGCATCACCATCGCTGAATACTACCGCGACATGGGCTACTCGGTTGCCATCATGGCAGACTCCACCTCCCGTTGGGCAGAGGCTCTGCGTGAGATGTCCGGCCGTCTGGAGGAAATGCCGGGTGAAGAGGGCTACCCTGCTTACCTGACCTCCCGTCTGGCACAGTTCTATGAGCGCGCCGGTCGTGTCATCTGCGCAGGCTCTGACGGACGTGAAGGCTCGCTGACCGCCATCGGCGCTGTATCCCCTGCGGGCGGCGACAACTCCGACCCGGTCGTACAGGCTACCCAGCGTATCGTAAAGGTATTCTGGGGTCTGGACTCCTCGCTGGCATACAAACGTCACTTCCCAGCCATCAACTGGCTGACCTCCTACTCGCTGTACATGGACCAGATTGGCGAGTGGATGGATAAAAACATCGCAGAGGAATGGTCCTCCCTGCACCACGACGCCATGCTGCTGCTCCAGCAGGAAGCAGAGCTGGAAGAAATCGTCAAGCTGGTCGGCTACGACTCGCTGTCTGCTCCAGACCGCCTGACCCTGGAATCCGCACGTTCGGTTCGTGAGGACTACCTCCAGCAGAACGCATTCGACGATACGGATACCTACACCTCCAACAAGAAGCAGTACATGATGCTCAAGATGATCATGGCATTCTCCAAGGAGTGCCGCAGCGCACTGAGCAACGGCGTCAAGGTCGAAAAGCTGTTTGCCCTGCCGGTATCCGAAAAGATTGCCCGTGCCAAATATGTTCCTGAAGACCAGTTTGAAGCTTACTTCAAGGACACTCTGGCAGAAATCGAAACATCCGTTGCTAACGTAGTGTCTGAGGAGGTATCTGCATAATGTTAAAAGAATACCGCACCATAAGGGAAGTCGCAGGTCCTCTGATGGTCGTTTCCGGCGTAGAAGGAGTTACCTATGACGAGCTGGGCGAAATCGAGCTGCCCAGCGGCGAGACCCGCCGCTGCAAGGTGCTTGAGGTAGACGGCGACAACGCTGTTGTCCAGCTATTTGAAAGCTCGGCAGGCATCAACCTGCGCGACAGCAAGGTTCGTTTCCTGGGACACGGTCTTCAGCTGGCTGTATCCGAAGATATGCTCGGTCGTGTCTTCTCCGGCATGGGTCGTCCAATCGACGGCGGTCCCGAGATTATCCCGGACGAGCGCGTCGACGTCAACGGCGTTCCAATGAACCCGGCTGCCCGCGTATATCCAAACGAGTTTATCCAGACCGGCATTTCTGCCATCGACGGACTGAACACACTGGTTCGTGGTCAGAAGCTGCCAATCTTCTCCGGTTCCGGTCTGCCGCACGCAAAACTGGCTGCACAGATTGCACGTCAGGCAAAGGTACTCAACGCCAACGATAAATTCGCCGTTGTCTTTGCTGCAATCGGTATCACCTTTGAGGAAGCTGACTTCTTCATCAAGGACTTCACCAAAACCGGTGCAATCGACCGTGCCGTTATGTTCATGAACCTGGCAAACGACCCGGCAATCGAGCGTATCTCCACTCCAAAGATGGCACTGACCGCTGCGGAGTACCTTGCATTTGAAAAAGATATGCACGTTCTGGTCATCATGACCGACATCACCAACTATGCGGAGGCTCTGCGTGAGGTTTCCGCTGCCCGTAAAGAGGTTCCGGGACGCCGTGGTTACCCAGGCTACCTGTACACCGACCTTGCTACCATGTACGAGCGCGCAGGCAGAAAGATGGGCTCCAACGGCTCCATCACCATGATTCCAATTCTGTCGATGCCAGAGGACGACAAGACCCATCCAATCCCTGACTTGACCGGCTACATCACCGAGGGTCAGATCATCCTGTCCCGTGAGCTGTACCGCAAGAACATTGCACCTCCAATCGACGTACTGCCTTCGCTGTCCCGTCTGAAGGATAAAGGTATCGGCGTCGGCAAGACCCGTGAGGACCACTCCGGCACCCTCAACCAGCTGTTTGCCGCTTACTCCCGTGGTAAGGACGCAAAAGAGCTGATGAGCATTCTGGGTGAAGCTGCCCTCTCTGAAACCGACCTGCTGTACGCCAAATTCGCGGACGAGTTTGAGAAACAGTACGTTTCTCAGGGCTACTACACCAACCGCTCCATCGAGGAGACCCTCGACCTGGGTTGGCAGCTGCTCTCCATCCTGCCGGTAACCGAGCTCAAACGTATCAAGACTGAGATGATTGATAAATACCTCCCGAAAAAAGACAGCTGAGGAGGGGTTAGATTATGGCATTGATTAACGTCAACCCGACCCGTATGGAGATGACCCGACTGAAAAAACGTCTTGCCACCTCCATCCGCGGGCACAAGCTGCTCAAAGACAAGCGCGATGACCTGATGAAAAAATTTCTGGACCTGATTCGCAAGAACAAAGAGCTGCGCGAACAGGTCGAGCAGGAAATCAGCGACATCTATGGCGGATTTGTGGTTGCCAGCGCTGTGATGAGCCCACAGATGCTGGAGGAAGCGCTGATGCTGCCCAAGCAGAGCATCGACCTGGAGGTAGGCGAACGCAACGTAATGAGCGTCACCGTCCCCTCCTTTGAGTTCAACGCCTCTGAAAACTCGGACAGCGACATCTACTCCTACGGCTTTGTGGCAACCTCCGGCGAACTGGATGACTCGGTAGCTGCTGTCAAAAATGTGCTGCCGCACCTGTTGGAACTGGCACAGATTGAAAAAAGCGCACAGATGATTGCAGAGGAAATCGAACGTACCCGCCGCCGCGTCAACGCGCTGGAGTATGTACAGATTCCCGACCTGGAAGAAACCATCAAATACATCAAGATGAAGCTGGACGAAAACGAACGTGGAAACCAGACCCGTCTGATGAAGATCAAGGATATGATGCTGGAGGAGGCAATCGAAAAGAAACACCAGAACAGCACCAATACCGCAAGCTGATGATCTGTCGCTTGAGGACAACACCCGATAAAAAAGGCTGTGTATTCATTTGGAATACACAGCCTTTTTCTCTGTTTCTTTTTAATCGGTGGCAAAGCAAAGTTCACAGCGCTGCTGTACCGAGAAGGCGGAAAAATATCGTTCCTCCAGCGGAATCCACCGCTCCTGAAAGACCTTCAGTCCCTGCTGACCGTTGCGTATGGCAATCCTGCGCAGTTGCTCGGTCGGCTGGACGGTCAGAAAGATATGCAAATCATACCCTTTCCACAAAGCCGGATGACAGCTGTAAGAGCCTTCCACAAAGACGATAGAGGTCGGGAGCACCTCCACTGCATCCGTCAGCTGCTGCACCGAGCAATCGTAAGGGCGGTAAGAGAAGGAAACGCCCTGCCGCAGCGGGACCATCACCTGCTGCCAGAACCGCTCGTAATCGACATTGCCGCCCGGCTGTGCCAGCCGCTGCGGTGTGCGCTGGTGCAGCTGAAGGAAAAAATGGTCGAGATGCAGCACCGTATATCCCGTCTTTTGCTCGATAAAGGAGCAGAGGGTCGTCTTGCCCGAGGCACACCTGCCGTCTATTGCCACAATCACCGGTCTGTCCTGCATCTGCTGCTGCATTTTTTGCTGCTGCAAATGCTGTGCCCGCTCGATAATCTGCTGTGCCATCTGCTCTATCTTTTCTGTCTGCGCAAATTCCATCCTGTTCTCCCCTGTCTTTTTTTCTTATTATACCATCCTGCCGCGCATATTCGTCAAGTGTTTGTGCCTTTTCTTTTAAAATTACCCATCGCTAACACTTTTCTCTTGACATCCGCCGGAGGAAATGGTATCTTATAATCATTGATTAGCATACGCTAACCAATAATCAGGTCAGCTGATTGGAGAGGAAAAAGCGTTCCTCTTTTTCTTTTCTTCAACAGTTATCAATCACTAACTACTGATAAGGCGGTGCAGCTCATGTCATCCTTCGAAAAAGCTCTGGTCTACCATTGCTCCCCTACCCTGTGCGGACTCAAACCGGCAAATCTACTCTCCCTCTCTAAGGATGAGTACCCGCATCTGCCGCAGCTGGCAACTGCCTACGCCCGCCTGCTGGAGGACAAGGGCATCCGCCTGACCATCCTCTGCTCCTGCGGCTGCCGTTGGCTGCTGCTGGTCTACCACCAGTCGATGCTCGCAGCACAGCTCAAACAGCCTGCGGTCGTCCGTCTGCTGGCACAGGCAGGCTATCCTGTGGAGGCACCCTTCTCATTGGAACAGCTGCTGCGGTGTTTAAGCCGCCGTCTGCGCCAATCGGAGGGCTTCCCGCATGAGATTGGGGTCTTTCTGGGTTACCCGCTGGAGGATGTCATCGGATTTTGCCGCCATAAAGGCGAAGGCTGCAAGCTGTGTGGCTATTGGAAGGTGTACGGCGACGTGGACCATGCAAAACGGTGCTTTGCCGCCTTTGACCGCTGCCGCGATGCACTGTACGCCCGCCTGCTGTCCGGCTCCCCTCTGGAACAGCTGGTGTCCGCTCCCGAATTTGCTGCCTGAATGATTTTTAGAAACGATATTTTTTACAGGAGGTTTTGTCGATGAATCGAATTGCTGTAATCTACTGGTCTGGAACCGGAAACACCCAAATGATGGCAGAGGCTGTTGCACAGGGCGCCAAGGATGCCGGAGGCGAGGTAACCTTGCTGTCGGTATCGGACACCGATGCTGCCGCTGCCGCCTCCTATGATGCGCTGGCGCTGGGCTGCCCGGCTATGGGTGGAGAGGTGCTGGAGGAATCGGAATTTGAGCCTTTCTTTTCTGAGTTGGAAGGCAAGCTGTCCGGCAAGAAGGTCGCGCTGTTCGGCTCCTATGACTGGGGAGATGGACAGTGGATGCGGGACTGGCAGCAGCGCACCGAAGCAGCGGGCGCCAAGCTGGTTGCTGCCGAAGGTTTGATTGTCCACCTCACACCAGAGGCAGCGGACCTGGAGCAATGTGCTGCACTGGGAAAAAACCTGGCAGAATAATCGGGAATTTTCATTCGGCTCCCCCTTGCCGGATGAAAACCAACCCACAAACTACTTCTTTTTTAAATTTAATGCTCTCTTTTCAAATTTCTCTCTTATCAAAATTTCCCCCAAAACAAACGCGGAGCCTTTTGTACAAAAGGCTCCGCGTTTGTTTGTTGATTCGTGTTGGAAGCTGTTGGCGTTTTAATAGGCATTGTCCAGTATCTCCAAAATATCCTGCTTACCGGCAGCCTTTGGGTTGACCAGCAGGGCGCCGTCCTCCAGCGCCTTCTGTGCAATTTTGGAAAAATCCTGTCGATGCACCTGCGCATCCCGCAGCCGGGCGGGAATCCCTGTTTTCTGATGCAGGTGGACCAGCATCTCCTCGATTGCTTTCACCAGCGCCTCTCCGCGCTTTTTCTCCGGGATGTGCGCATAGTACTCGGTCCCGCAAAAGGCAGCCAACAGCTGCGCATACTGCGGCTGAAGACAGTCCATCTGCCAGCGCATCACCCAGGGCAGCAACAATCCCACCGCCTCGCCGTGCGGTACCGAGCAGACCGCACCCAGCGCGTGCCCGATGGCGTGTACCAGACCGACCATCGAATTGGAAAATGCCATCCCAGCCATTGCCGAGGCGCAAGCCATCGCCAGGCGATATTCCTGCGAATCCGGCTGCCGCACCGCAGCAATCAGGTTTTTTCCAATCATCTCGACGGCGGTGCGGGCGTAAGCGTCGGACAACGGATTTTTCTGTCGGCAGGTATAGGCTTCCATTGCGTGTACCAAAGCATCCATCCCGCAGGCAGCCGTCTGTCTGGGCGGCAGCTTTTCGGTACAGCGCGGATCCAGCACCGCTACATCCGGCAGAAAGCGGTCGGAGATGATTTCCTGCTTGCACCCGTTTTTTTCGTCCATGACCACCGCGACCGCCGTACACTCCGAGCCGGTTCCCGAGGTGGTGGGCACCATGATAAACGGAATCACCCGCTGCGTACGGCTCATCCACTCGCTGCCCAACAGCCGACGCAAAGCGGTCTGCTCCTGCTCCAACAGCACTCGCACCGCCTTGGCTGTATCCAGCACCGAGCCGCCGCCGATGGCAACCACTCCGTCGCAGCCCTCTTCCCGCGCGTGCGCAGCCAGCCGCTCGACCAGCTCGAAGGAAGAATCCTGTGGGATGCCGCTTTCCAGCACCATCGGCATCGGTTCTCCTATCATCTGCAAAATCCCCTGTTGCAGCATCGTACCGCTGACCAGCATCAGCGGCTTTTTCACCCGCAGCCTGCCCAGCTCATACGGGATATTTTCCAGCGACCACTGCCCGCACAGCAGCTTGACCGGGTTATAGAATTCAAAATATTCCGGCAGCATCTATCCTTCCTCCTCTGCGCTTTGCGCCCGTCTTTTCTTCAGATGGAGCATCCGCACCCACACCCGCCAACGCCGGCAGGGAAGTTCCTGGTCCTCCGGCAGCAGCCGTCTTGCCATTGTCCGCGGAAAAAGATAGCCTTCCACCCGCTGGATGGCGCGCAGAAAGCGCATCGCCTGACCGATTTCTCCGCGGATGATGAGATCGTGTCTGGCATACGCCTGCTCGGCAGAGAGCTGTCCGGTCACCATCCGAAAGGCAGCCTCCACACTTTTAAAGCGAATCTCCAACATCTGCCGGCGGTCATACTCTCCGGCAGAAAAATGCTTTGCCAGCGCAGTCGCCGGAGGCAGCGGAATCTTCTGGCTTGCCGCAGCCACCGTTTCGTGCGCGCGATACAGCCCTGTGCGGCGGTTTTGCAGCACGATCGGAGGGCGGCTTCCGTACACACCCAGCACAAAGATGAAGTCCTCGGGAAAACCGTCAAACACCTCCCGCACCGGCTCATCCACACTGCGGCAGACCTTCAGTCCCCGCGCCAAAACAGAAAGGACCAGTGCAACCGTCTTTTTTTGAAAGGAGCGGCGCATCAAAATTTCCTCCTGCTGCTGTTCCATCGGTCTTTCCCTCCTTCTATCCTGCTTCTAAACTGCGACCGCTCCCGCATAGGATAGAGCATCCACATCCATACGCAGGAGGTGTCTTATGCGTTTTATCTCTTTCTTTCTTAAACCCACCCGCCGCAAACGGGCAGTTTCCATTGCGGCAATCACCGCAGCTTCCATTGTGGCAGCCATAGCGCTCATCCTTTGGCTGCTGCCACAACCCGAAGCGCCGCACCGCTTGCAGGGCAGCTGGCAGTGCGACGGATTTTTCCTGACAGCCGATGCGCAGAACCTGTGCTTAAACGGGTTGTGCTTTGCCTACGAGCTGTTGGAGCCACTGGAGGAAAACCCGCAGGCGGACTGTCCGCAGCTTTTTGTGCTGGATGCCGGCTCGATGGGTGTCCTGCGCGGCGAATATTACTTTGAGGAGCATCAGCTGCACCTATCGGTGGACGGGCAGGAGAAAATTTTTTCTCCGGTTATCGCTCCTCCTGCTGCGCAGGTGATACTTCCACAAGCTCCGAGGACTGTGCCGTCTGCAAAAAGCGGAGCTTCTGTGCAGAGGAACCGTGGATAAAGCTGTCCACCGAATAGCTGATGAGGATGCGCTGGTAGCCGGTGCAGTCAAACTGCTCGAGCTGCTGCTGGGTCATCCGCGCAGGGTCTAAAAAGCGAATCTCGGAATAATGCGCTGCCAAAAACGGAAGCACCGGCAGGATGCTGTCGTCCCCGACGATGAGCAGGGTGTTCTTGTTGCGCAGATTGCTGCGAATGGTGATGTCACCGGTGTTTCCGCCCAGCAGCACCTGCATCGGCTCACCCAGCTGCATCATCTGCTGCGGGTAGAGTGAGTCGTAGCTGTACGAATAGCCCTCGTTGTGTGTGACGGTGTAGGTGCGGTTGTTCTTCTGATAGCGATAGAGGGCGATGACATCCGGCGAAATCTCCTGATAGGTCGAGCGCCGGTAGGTCGGTCCATAGTAGTTGTGGGTAACATACTGGATATCAAAATCCTCCTGCGGCTTCGGGGTATTGTCCAGCCGCTGCGCCAGCACCTCATAGACACTGTATCCGCCCAGCGCTGTCAGCGACGGGGATGTCTTGTAGTACAAATCCTCCTCAAATTTTGATAACAGTACCTAAAGCGAGCGGTAATATGCCGCGCCTTAGTGTTCGA
>ENA-ORMO01002340-ORMO01002340.1-human-gut-metagenome-genome-assembly--contig:-NODE-2340-length-15413-cov-7.335395_pt1 | contig 15413 bp, 14 predicted proteins | sample MGYA00242106_ERZ509001 | MGnify/ENA primary metagenome ERZ509001 (study PRJEB26280, sample SAMEA2338736) | human gut metagenome | biome: human gut; feature: human-associated habitat; material: faeces... | reverse complement strand
CAGGATGATGGACATCATATCCCGCATAATGGAATTGACATCCGTTCCATCCTTGGATAACGTATAATTAATTTCGCAAATTCAATTTTATAAAAATAGACATGGTCTATAGCCGTTTGGTAGAATAAAGTTACCACACAAAATTCACCATAGGAGGTATAGAACCATGTCTGATAACATTATACAACTCAATGAAGATTTAATAAAGCACGATTTAAAGGATCTTGTCCGCAGCAGCGTCGAAGAAACTCTGAATGCTCTGCTTGATAAAGAGGCTGACGAACTCGTAAATGCCCAGAAATATGAGCGTTCTACTGACCGTCAGGGATATCGATCCGGCCATTACAAGCGAAATTTCCAGACTACTGCCGGTGACGTAGAATTAAAAGTTCCAAAGCTGAAAGGAGTTTCATTTGAAACTGCCATTATCGAACGCTACCGCCGCAGGGAATCTTCTGTTGAAGAAGCTTTGATTGAAATGTATCTGGCAGGCGTTTCCGTACGGCGTGTCGAAGATATCACGGAAGCTTTGTGGGGAACAAAAGTATCCCCAGGAACCATCAGTAATCTCAATAAAAAGGCATATGAGCATATTGAAACCTGGCGTACACGCCCACTGGTTGGCAGCTATCCGTATGTCTATGTTGATGGTGTCTATCTGAAACGCAGTTGGGGTGGCGAAATTCAAAACGTTTCTATCCTTGTTGCTATTGGAGTCAGCAACGATGGCTGCCGTGAGATTATTGGTGCAGCTGAAGGTATGAAAGAAGACAAGGAAAGCTGGCGTTCCTTCTTTGTATGGCTGAAAGAACGAGGCTTAACTGGAGTCCGCCTGATCATCGGAGATAAAAATCTCGGAATGCTCGAAACCATACCAGAAGTATTCCCGGATGCCCGTTATCAGCGCTGCACAGTTCATTTTTATCGGAACATTTTCTCTGTTACTCCACGTAACAAGATGAAGACTGTAGCCATGATGTTAAAGGCCATCCATGCCCAAGAAAGCAAGGAAGCAGCACGTGAGAAAGCCCGACAGGTTGCTGAAAAACTAAAGGAAATGAAGCTTAGCTCTGCTGCCAAAAAGCTACAAGATGGCATAGAAGAAACTCTAACCTACATGGACTTTCCAACCCAGCACTGGACCAGAATCCGAACCAATAATACCATCGAACGGTTAAACCGTGAGATTAAACGCCGCACGAAAGCAATCGGCGCTTTTCCTGATGGTCAAAGTGCCTTGATGCTCGTATGTGCCAGACTGCGTCATGTAGCCGGAACCCAATGGGGAACCAGGCGCTATATGAATATGGATCATCTTTCCAAACCAGAAGATGATCTGCTGTCTGATATCATAGCTGGTTAGCTGCCCTCTGCCGAACGGCAAGAATTAAATTTGCGAAAAAATCTTGACACTATCGTCAAAACCGTACATGAGCAAGACGCGAATGTTGCATTGTGTTATCTGCTTTTGACTTTCACACTGTGAATTTTGAAGAGGTGTGTTATAATGAAGTTAGAAAAACTGGTGTGGTATAAAAAAAGTTGACAGCTTATTCTCAATGATTTCATAATAAAATCAAGAGAATAAGGAGGTACTCAAAGTGGCACGTAAATATGACCATGAATACAAAGTACAGGCAGTAAAACTGGCGAAAGAAATCGGCGGCGCTAAGGCTGCTAAAGAATTAGGAATTCCCGAAGGAACCATCCACACATGGCTGAAAGCAGTGAGAGCTGGTAAACTGGATATCGGGGAAGGCTCTCATACCCCTGCCAGCGCAATGAGCCTGTCAGAAGAAATTACCATGCTACGCAAGCGTGTCAAGGAGCAGGATAAGGAAATCCGCCGACTAAAGGAAGAAAACGAGTTTCTGGAGGAAGCCAGTGCTTTTTTCGCCGCCAGCCGTCGGAAGTCAGCAAAAACCAGAGGATGAGCTTTCTAGCGCTCAAGACAGAGGACGGCAGGAGCAAAGGCAAAATCGCATTTTATTGCCGTATGCTTGGTGTCAGCCGACAAGGCTTCTATAAATATCTCGCAAACAAAGATCGTCCATGGAAGTACCAGGCTCTGGCAGATGCCATGAAAGAAATCGTCAGAGAGGATGAATGTAATGATACTTATGGACGTATCCGGATGTACCAGGCTCTGCTGCTGAAGCAGCCGGAGGGAGTCCCTATCCCTAGTGAGCGTACCGTGTACCGGGTCATGGATCAAATCGGTCTCAGCCACCGGCCAAAGAGAAAACCAAACGGGATTACAAAAGCTGACCGGGAAGCCATGAGATCTGATGATCTGTTAAAGCGGGAATTCCATTCGGATGCCCCGTTGGAAAAGTGCGTCACAGATATCACGGAGATTAAGGCATCCGATGGGAAACTGTATGTATCTGCGATTTTCGACTGCTTTGACCTTGGCGTCCTCGGCCTGGCAATGGAGACAAACATGAAAGCGGATCTGTGTGTCCATACATTGGAGAACGCTCTGACTGCTTATCCGTCTTTGGAAGGTGCCATTATCCATAGTGACCGTGGAACGCAGTATACCAGCGAGGTCTACCGAAAGGCGATCCGAGACTATCATATCCGTCAAAGCATGAACAGTGCCGGTGGCCGCTGCCATGATAACGCACGATGCGAGAGCATGTGGGCCCGGATGAAAACCGAGCTTCTCTATGACCGCTACGATACAGAACCGATGACGGTAGAAGAATTAAAGGAGCTCATCTGGAGATACTTCCTCAGCTACTGGAATAACCGGAGGATCTGCTCAGCTAATGGAGGCCTTCCTCCTATGATAAAACGAAGACAGTATTATGAGGCTTTGGAGTTAGCAACATAGTCAGTGATATCTTTGAGAAGAATGTGTCAACTAATATTGACAATATCAAACTGGTTTTGGATACCAAAGGTATCATTAAGAAAAAGGAGAAAATGTGGGAAAAGAAAATACAAAAGGAATGGGAATTACAGATATGCCTTGTACCAGTGAAGAGGAGGATTTGCTGGAGATTTCAAAATATGTGAAAGGTTTGGGAAAATTTATCAGGGAATGTCAGACGCCGATGTCTATTGCAATCCAGGGGGGATTGGGGAACCGGAAAAACATCCACATTAAATCTGCTAAAGAAAAATCTGGAAGCAGATAAGGATACGAATGGCATTAAATGCGTCTTTTTTAATACATGGCAGTATTCCCAGTTTAACATGGAAGACAGCCTGTATGTTTCGTTTGTACATAATCTGGTAAAGCAGTGCGGAGGAAATGATGAAATCTTGAGAACAGTGGCTGGTTTTGGTAAGCTGGCTTTCTTTAAAGCCATTGACTGGAAGTTTGGAACCAATGCTTCGGAAATTTTAGACGGTTTTGAAAAAGCCAAGAAGGATCAGATGGAAAGTGTCAGCAAGCTTCAGGAGGATTTTGCAGAGCTGGTAAAAAAGACCGGAAAGCGTTTGGTGATTTTTATAGATGACTTGGATCGTTTAAATCCGGAAGTTGCTGTGGAGCTGTTGGAAATCATCAAGCTTTTTGTGAATGTGGAAAACAGTATTTTTGTGCTGGCGATTGATTATGAAGTAGTGGTAAAAGGTGTTCGTAAAAAATACGGAGAAAACCTTTCAGAGGAGAAGTGCCGGAATTTCTTTGATAAGATTATTCAGCTTCCTTTTAAAATGCCGGTTGAGAGGTACAACCTTACAGAACTGGTCCGGAAAGCTGTCCAGGAGCAGACTCATATGACCGATGAGGGCGTTAATATTGTGGCTGAATTTATCAGCGATGTCATGGGAACAAACCCCAGAACCTTTAAACGTCTGGTGAATGCATTTTTCTTAATAAACAGTGTAAATGAGATTGGGGAAGAAGCCGAATCTAAAACGAAAGAAATAAACGATGTTTTAATGTTTTGCAGCTTATGTATTCAGATGTGCCTGCCCAAATTATATGAGCTGATGGTTACGGCCTCTACAAAAAAACAGCTGAAGGAATTATTAGAGGTGAAAGCTGCGGAGGAAATCAGAGCTTATGTAACAAACTATCTCATTGATATGGAGGGAACCGATAAGGAATTTAATGAAATCATCAAGGGAATCCGTCTGTTTCATGAGGAAGTACTGAATGCTGTTTCTGAAAAATTCAAAGAGGAGGTCGTATTAGAAACCCTGTTTGGCTTGCTGGCAGTGACTTCCATTACCATGGTTTCTGCGAATTCTGCTGCAAATTCAGGCAGAAAAGCGGCAACGAAGATCACTCATATTCGCATCAATGAGAAAGAGATTGCTGTAGCCAGTGCAAATGCTGCTATTGTTGAGACCTTTAGAGCGCTTTTAGGGAAGAATATGTCTTATATGGAGGAATTTATGCTCCAGAATCCGTCTTTTCTTACAAATGAAGAGACAAAGAAGGACTCCATGTTCCGGCAGCATAAGCTCCTTTTGAGAGACGGTGATACAGCAATTTATTTGGGGGTATCCAGTGGAACTGAGGCTAAAATAAAGCAGGTGGCAAAGCTGTGCCAGTTTTTAAAGGATAAGGGACAGATAAATCAGGTGAAATGGCTGAATGGAGAGGACGAACTCTTTTGTTTTTTACCTGAAATAGAAAACAATTAAAACGAAAGGCAGGACGAAGTGGATGCTTTTGTATCATAAAGTTACAGAGGAAGAAAAGTATCTTAATTGAAGCACAAGAAAAAAGGGAGGCATATGATATGTGGTTTGTATTTGCATTGTTGTCTGCGATATTTGCTGCGTGTACTTCTATACTGGCAAAGATCGGCATAGACGGAGTGAATTCGAATCTTGCAACAGCCATCAGAACCATTGTGGTTTTAGTTATGGCGTGGGGGATGGTTTTTTTAACAAACACACAGAGTGGATTATCAGAAATCAGCCGAAAAAGTTGGATTTTTTTGATTTTGTCAGGACTGGCAACGGGAGCTTCCTGGCTATGCTATTATAAGGCTTTGCAAATGGGAGAAGCCTCCAAGGTGGTTCCGATTGACAAGCTAAGCGTGGTAATTACTCTGGCGCTGGCTTTTGTTTTTCTGCATGAAAAGTTTACGATAAAGTCCTTGCTGGGCTGTGTTTTTATTGGGATCGGAACCCTGATGATGGTTTTGTGACTGTTTGATGTATGGTCAGGGAGAAGGAATTGCTTCTGCAGTCTGTGACCAATTAGAAAAAGCAGTTTCTGCAGACAGGATAACGACACATGCATCCATAACGGCAAAACCATTTTTTGAAAATAGAGGATACAGGACAGTGCGGGAACAGCAGGTGAACCGGAACGGGATTTTACTTACAAATTATGTTATGGAGAAAGATATGGACAGGAAAGAGGAGAAAATCCAGTGTATTTTTAGTGAACAGAATGAGCAGTGTATCAAAGAGAGATGCCCGTTTCATAAAAAAGAAAAGAAGAAAGCAGCATTTATATGCGTACATAATTCCTGCAGAAGCCAGATAGCAGAAGCGTTGGGAAAGCATTTTGCATCAGATGTATTTGAAAGCTATTCTGCCGGTACAGAAACAAAGGAGCAAATCAATCAGGACGCCGTTCGTCTGATGAAAAAGAGATATGGAATCGATATGGAAGAGACTCAGTATTCTAAATTAATTAATCAGATTCCTGAGCCAGATATTGCGATATCCATGGGCTGTAATGTGGAATGTCCTTTTATTGGAAGACCCTTTGACGAGAACTGGGGACTTGAGGATCCGACAGGAAAGAGCGATGCTGAGTTTGAAAAGATTATAGACGAAATAGAGGCAAATATCCTGAAATTAAAAGAGAGATTAGGGAAAGACGTTGAAGAATGCAGACCTGCGGAGGAGCAGAATGTTTGACGATATCAGGCAGAAGAGTGAATGGGAAAGCATAGAAAGAATTTCCAAAGGGTGGTCAGCGGATGAGAAATATTATATTCGCACCAGAGAGGGGAAATCATTGTTACTTCGATGCTCTGACATCGGAAAATATGAGGCAAAGAAAAAAGAATACGAAATGATAAAAAGGTGTTCTCAGCTGGGATTTTTGATGTCAGCTCCTGTTGATTTTGGAATCTGTAATCAAGGGAAAACGGTATTTATGCTGCTTACATGGATGGAGGGAGAGGATCTGGAGCAGGTATTGCCCCGATTGTCCGCAGATAAGCAATATATGCTCGGGAGGAAAGCGGGAGCAATTTTAAAGAAAATCCATTCTCTTCCAGTGGAACAGGCGGATATTCCCCAGGATACAAAAAAGGAAAAGAAATTAGCTCAGCTTTCCAGGTATGAGCAGTCACAGGTTCGTATGGAACAGAATCAGGCAGTGATTGATTTTAACCGCTGGAAGGTGGGGGATCCTTACGAGGAATTTTATAAGCTGGAGAGCTTCGGGACAGAGCTTAGCATTCCCTACTGCATCGGTCAGATAGACGAGTATTTTGATGATCATATTCCAGAGGCATTTTGGGCAGCTCATGCGGTGTATACAGCTCATGCATCGCTGCATTCGATTGTATGGGCAGAAAAGTTTGGCCAGCAGGATATAGACAGAATGAAGGAGCGATGCCGCCGGATATGGAGAGATTATAATGATTTTGCTTTAAATAAGCCAGGCTGGTATACTGAGAACTATAGAGCGTGTGTGAAGAATCCGTAACATAGATGCATGGCGGGAAAATAGTAACAGTTCAGCCATGCATGAATGGCATAGCGTTGGAGGTTTGGACAGATGTTTATGATTTTAGAACGGAATTTTGTAGAGGAGAAGGACAGATAGAATGAATTCAGTGAAAAGAGATACCGCGTATTACCATCTGCCCGGTTTGTTTGAATTTTATGAGCTGTATTCGGTGTTTTTGCCATTGTTTCGCAGGCATCGGGAATACTTTTACGAATGGTGCGAGATTGGCTCTATCTATGGAGCCCCAGCGGAATGTATCTGGGGCGGCGGAAGAGTTGGAGGAGGTGAGAGGAAGCCGGAGGAGGTTCTGGAACTGATGGAGGAATATGGGATTTCAGCCCGATTGACCTTCAGCAACTCACTGCTTGGAAAAGAACATCTTGCGGATCCACGGTGTAATGCACTCTGCGCTCTTTTTGAGACGGGAAAGAAAAACGGGGTGATTGTACATTCAGATTTGCTGCTGTCCTATTTAACTGCCAATTACCCCGGTCTTTATTTTGTTTCATCTACAACCAAGGTTCTGACTGATTTTAGACAGTTTCTGGACGAAGTAAACCGGGAGGAGTTTCTTTATGTTGTGCCGGATTTTCGGTTAAATAAGGCTTTAGATAAGTGGAGAACTCTTTCAGAATATCAGAAAGAAAAGGTGGAATTTCTGTGCAATGAATGCTGCTGGTTTGGGTGCCAGGACAGGAAATTCTGTTATGAAGCTGTCAGTCGGAGAAACCTTGGAGAAAATGCTTGGGAACACCGCTGCAAAGCGCCTGATGCGAAGGAGGGATATCGTTTTTCTAAAGCAATGGCCAATCCGGGATTTATCTGCACTAAGGACATAAAAGAGATCTATCTGCCTATGGGATTTTCTCATTTTAAAATTGAAGGACGGGGACTGGGAAGCGCTCTGATTTTGGAATTTTTGCTCTATTACATGACAAAGCCGGAGTATCAGCTGCATGTGCGGGAAAGCATTTATCTGGATAATATGCTGGATTTGTTTTAAATGGGAAGCAGAAGGAGATAGGAAACGATAGATTGAGGAAACATGACCAATAAAACTGGAAAATAAAGCAAAAGATTGTCACTCCAATGATTTACACAATTAACATAAAGTGTTATATTATGAACAGAAACCATAAAAATGTTCAAAAACGAGGGGGAAGCTATGATTACCAGGGAGAACACCAAAACTATTTATGATCTGGTGTGCAGCGCAGGAGACAGCCATGGAGACCACGTATTTTTACGCTATGAAGACAATGATGTAATTTATGAAGTAACATACCGTCAGTTTGTGGCTGACTGTATGGCAGTAGCCGCATGGGCCCAGGAGAAGAGCCGTGAACTGGGACATCCGGTGCGGGTAGGCCTTTTAGGTGGAAGCGGCCATCACTATCTGGCAGTGATGCTGGGTGTTATGGCCAGCGGCAGCGTGATCATTCCAATGGATGTCCAGATGGACGCAGATACTTTTTGTGACTGTGTCAGCAGATCAGATGAGGATGTGCTGTTCTATGACTGGGACTTCAGAACCCTGGCAGAAGAGGCAGGCAGCCGCTGTCCGGCTCTGGAGGAATGCATTTCCCTTCAGCACGGAAGACATGTGGCCTGCTCTGACAACATTCTGAAAAATTATGCAGGAAGACAGGTGGAGAATCTGGCGAAGCCGGAGGAGTGTGCAATGATTCTTTTCACTTCTGGAACAACTGGAAGAGGAAAGGGTGTTATGCTGTCCCACGGAAACCTGATTGATAATGTGTTCTGTACCATGGATACAGAGCATCCGGAAAATGAAATTTATCTGAATGTCCTTCCCATGCATCATGTATTTTGCATCAACGGAGATGTTCTTATTGTAATTCGTTATGGAAGTACCCTGTGCCTGAATCGGGATATGACAAAGCTGGCTGCTCATATTCTTCTGTTTGAGCCAACGGTGATGCGTATGGTACCCATGATGGCAAAGGGACTTTACAACAGAATTGCGATTATGAGTCGGCAGCAGCCTGGAAAATCTCTTTTCCAGATCAAAGAAGAGGTGTTGGGAAAACGTCTGCATAAGGTAGTCAGCGGAGGCGGATATCTGGCTCCGGAGCTGGCTGCAAACTACAGCCGTCTGGGAATTTCCATTGCTCAGGGATACGGTATGTCTGAGTGCTCTCCAAAGATTTCTTCCCCTGACTGGAACCGCCCGGATAAGGTGGCCAGTGTGGGAAAATTAGTAGAGGGCTGTCAGGTGAGAATTGTGGACGAAGAGATCCAGGTAAAGAGCCCGTCTGTTATGATGGGATATTACAAGGAGCCGGATAAGACAGCAGAGGCAATCACAGAGGATGGCTGGCTTTGCACCGGAGATATCGGATATCTGGACGAAGAAGGATTCCTTTATTTGACCGGCCGGAAAAAGAACCTGATTATTTTGAGCAACGGAGAAAATGTGGCTCCGGAGCAGCTGGAGAATCTGTTTGAGGATGAACGCCTGATTGAGGATATTCTGGTCTTTGGTGAGGATGATGCGATCTGCGCGGAGGTTTATCCGAATTTTAAATATGCAGAGGCTGCCAACATCAGCGATATTGAAGGAACGGTTCAGGAAATTATCAAAAAACATAACCAGAAGCTTCCGTCCTACAAACGGATTATGCAGTGTCGGATACGAGAGGTTCCGTTTGCAAAAACCTCTTCTAAGAAGATTATCCGGAATCAGTATTTTACAAAGAAGAAAGAGGAGAAAGAGCAGGAGGCGCAGGTTCGCCGTCCGGAAAATGAACTTCAGGAGAAGCTTTATACCTGTGTATCAAATGTGCTGGGACACAGCCGTTTTGGCATTGATACAGAGCTTTACGAGGCTGGACTGGACTCTATGGGCAGTGTGCTTCTGCTGACGGATCTTTACAATGATTTGAAGATTTCCATTACTCTGGATGAGCTGATGAGCCATGCATCGATTCTGAAGCTGGAAGCAGTGGCAAAGGAAAAAGAAGGACAGGGACGTACCGACTATTCCTGGAGACCCAAGTATCTGCTGACTGGTGTGCAGATGTTCTTTGCCTATGTAATGCGGGGCAACACAACGGCCAATCTGCCCTTCTTTTATCGTCTGGATCCCCGGGTAGATCTGCGTCTGCTGAAACGTTCTGTGGAGCAGGTGTTTGAGCTGCATCCTGAGCTGAAGGATGTGATTCAGTTTGATCAGGAGACAGGCGCCTATATGAACTTCCGTGATGACTGGAAAGAGGTAAATATTCCTATTCATCACCTGACGGACGCTCAGTGGGAGGAGGAGAAAAACGGACTTCTGCGCCCCTATACCTACGGACCGGGAGAGCCGCTCTATCATATTGCACTGTATCAGACAGAGACAGAAAAATATTTCTTCATGGATGTTGCCCATATTATGGGAGACGGTATGACGATGAATGTGCTGTTTGAGGATATCAATGCACTCTATGCAGGAAAAGCGGCAGTTCCGTCAGAGTACACCTATTATGAGTATATTCTGGATGAGAAAAAGCGGGATGAGGAAGGCGGAAGAGAAGAGAATATCCGGTATTTCACAGAACAGATGAAGGATCTGAAAATCCGCAGAAGCATTCTGACAAAGAAGGAACACAGAGGGCTTGACTTTGGTATCAATGCAGCTTTGCGGAATCGGTTCGAGAAGATTAACCGGAAAAAACTGACTGCGTTCTGCCATGAGAATGGAGTATCAGAAAATGTAGTATTTTTGACGGCATACAACTACTGTATCAGTTTATTCTCTAATGAAAAGGATACGGTCAGCACATCCATTCACAGCGGAAGAACAGACAGCCGCTGGAACCGTCTGGCAGGTCCTCTGTTCAGAACCTATTATTTCCGGTATACGGAAAATAAAGAGGAAACTGTGGCAGAGATGCTTAAGCGCTCTGGCCGTCAGATTATGGAGACCATGCGGTGCTATATGTCCAATCTTCATGCAGACGAGATGTTCTTCCAGTATCAGGGAGATATTTTAAATATCAATACTATCGGCGGTTATCCGGCAGAGCGCCAGAGAATCCAGCTGGATTCCCTGCCCTTCCATCTGCAGGTATTTTCTGATGACAAGGGATATTATTATGAGCTGCGCTACTGGGAAAACCGGTTTGATAGACAGCAGCTGCAGGTATTTATGACGGCTGTAGAATGTGTGGCAGAGGCTATGATGGATGAGCATTTTGCAAGACGTTTGAAACGCTACCTGCCGGAAGAACTCTTCCCCAAGCACTACTTTGTAGAAGCGGGAACCATCAACTGGGAGGCAGGAAGCCGTCTGATTACGGATGTATCCGCAGAAACGATGGTAAAGGCTTATGTACTGGATGAAAACTGCAGAAAGAAACCATTTGGTGGATGGGGAACTCTGTATATTATGGATCATAAGCCGGCAGACTGTGTGGATCAGATTACCAATCCTTACGGCCCGGGTGTTCTTTACCAGACCTCATGTACGGCCCGGATTCTGCCTGACGGTTCCATTCATATGCTGGAGCAGGGCGGAAGAATTATTATGACAGAAAGCCTGACTGGACGTCACTTCCTGGATTTGTATCGACTGGAGGATACAGCATGTCAGTATCCAGGTGTGGAGCGGGCGGAAGCCTATGTGGCATACGGCGCAGGAAATACTATGGTTCTGACGCTGGATGTATACGGAAAGAATCAGCTGGATACAGAAAACCTTCAGAAGTATCTGACTGAACGGTGTGAGAAACCGTTGATTCCTGCAGTTATTCATTGCATGGATTGTGAAATAAAATAAAAAAATAAGAGGCTGTTACAAATCCTCCTGTTCTTCGTTATATATAGTTGCGGTTCTTGACGAAACTTGGCGATGGAAATTCATTGCCAGGGGACAAACTAAGCGGCTATAATACAAATTATAACAAGGAAACAGGAGGATTTTGCATTGAATGAATTACATGTGGCGATTGCAGAGGATAATCCGCAGATGATGAATCTGCTGAATGATATGCTGGAACAGGAGAATGGATTTCGTGTGGTAGCAAAAGCAGACAATGGAGAGGATGCCTATGAAATGATTATGAAAACCAATCCGGATCTGGTGCTGATGGATGTGATTATGCCGAAACTGGACGGGATTTCTGTGATGGAACGGGTGAAAAAAGAACGGGCCGGAAAACCGATGCCGTCTTTTATTATGGTGACAGCAGCTGGAAGTGAGCAGGTTGCATCGGATGCCTTCCAGATGGGAGCCAGTTATTATATTATGAAGCCCTTTAACAGAGAAGTGGTGATGGATAAGATTCGGAGGGTATGCGGCGAGGGCGGTTCTCTGCTGGGAGGAGAATTAAAGCAGGTAAATCCGTATGTGGATAAGGAAGAGTACATGAGGAAGAATTTAGAGCATGATGTGACCAGACTGCTCCACGAAATAGGAATTCCCGCTCACATTAAAGGCTATCAGTATCTGCGGGACGCCATTGAAATATCAGTAGAGGAAGAGGAGATGCTGATTTCTGTAACTAAGGTTCTGTATCCTGCAATAGCTAAGCGGCACAATACAACATCCAGTCGTGTGGAGCGGGCGATTCGTCATGCGATTGAGGTGGCCTGGAGCCGTGGAAGATTGGATACGATTCATGATATTTTCGGATATACTGTCAGCAATGGAAAGGGAAAACCAACAAATTCTGAATTTATTGCTCTGATTGCGGATAAAATACGACTGGATTACAAAAGAATCTAGAAAGGTTCTGATTTTTCTCAGAATATACTTCCTAAATCTGCCTAAATATTGTATACTATACAGTAATGAGAGTCTGCAGGGACGGGCTGATATTATAGGAGGGGTTTGTAGATGAAAAATATTTTGTTTGTAGCATCTGAGGCTGTACCTTTTATTAAAACGGGCGGATTGGCCGATGTAGCGGGATCGCTTCCTAAGTGTTTTGACAAACAGTATTTTGATGTAAGGGTAATGATTCCCAAGTATCTGTGTATCAGTGAAAAATGGCGCAATGAGATGACCTATGTGAATCATTTTTACATGGACTATCTTGGACAGAGCCGTTATGTAGGCATTATGCAGTACGTGTATGATGGAATTACCTTTTATTTTATTGATAATGAAGCTTATTTTAATGGAGCAAAGCCCTACGGTGACTGGTATTACGATCTGGAGAAGTTCTCCTTCTTCTGCAATGCGGCGTTGTCAGCTCTGCCTGTGATCGGCTTTAAGCCGGATGTAGTTCACTGCCACGACTGGCAGACCGGTCTGATTCCGGTTTACTTAAAAGACAGATTCCGGGGTGGAGAGTTCTTTTCCAATATGAAATCGGTTATGACCATCCACAACCTGAAATTCCAGGGTGTATGGGATGTTAAGACCATTCAGAGGTTTTCCATGCTGCCGGATTATTATTTCACTCCGGACAAGCTGGAGGCTTACAAGGATGGCAATATGTTAAAAGGCGGCATTGTATTTGCAGATGCAGTGACTACTGTAAGCCAGACCTATGCAGAAGAGATTAAGATGCCGTTTTATGGAGAGGGCCTGGATGGTCTGATGCGGGCAAGAACCAACAGCCTCCGTGGTATTGTCAACGGAATTGATTACAATGAATTCAATCCGGCTACGGATACTATGATTGCCCAGACCTATGATGCCAGAACCTTCCGTAAGGAAAAGGTGAAAAATAAGAGAGCGCTTCAGGAGCAGCTGGGACTGCCGGTGGATGATAAGAAATTCATGGTAGGAATTGTTTCCCGTCTGACAGATCAGAAGGGACTGGATCTGATTCAGGCAGTGATGGACGAGCTCTGTACAGATGATATCCAGCTGGTTGTTCTGGGAACTGGTGATGAGCAGTATGAAAACATGTTCCGCCACTATGACTGGAAGTACCACGATCGGGTATCTGCCCAGATCTATTATTCTAATGAGCTGTCTCATAAGATTTATGCAGGCTGTGACGCATTCCTGATGCCGTCTCTGTTTGAGCCGTGCGGCCTGAGCCAGCTGATGGCACTTCGTTATGGTACAGTTCCGATTGTCCGCGAGACAGGTGGTCTGAAGGATACGGTAGAGCCTTACAACGAGTACGAGGGCAAGGGTACTGGATTCTCATTTGCAAATTACAATGCTCATGAGATGCTGGATACAATAAATTATGCCAAGTATATTTACTATAATAAGAAACGCGAGTGGAACAAGATTATTGATCGGGCTATGGCTGCAGATTTCTCCTGGAATACCTCTGCGAAGAAGTATCAGGAGCTGTATGACTGGCTGATTGGTTATTAAAAAGAGGCGAAGAATGCATGAGCTTGTGGGATAAACTGCTGAGTAATGAGGTTCTGATTAGTGCGCTGGTGGGATGGACGGTGGCGCAGTTTCTGAAAACAATTTTTGATTTTGCTCTGAATAGAAGCTTTTCCGCGGAGCGTCTGGTTGGTTCCGGAGGTATGCCCAGTTCCCATTCATCAACGGTATGTGCACTGACAACGTCTGCGGCTGTCTGTTATGGAATAGAGTCCTTTGAGTTTGCTATTTGCTTTGTGCTGGCAGCTGTGGTCATGTATGATGCGATTGGTGTCCGTCAGGAAACGGGAAAACAGGCAAAGCTGCTGAATCTGATTATGGATCAGGATTTTTTCCGTTTGGATGACGAGCATTTTCAGATACGTTTAAAGGAGTTAGTGGGACATACGCCCCTTCAGGTTTTTGCAGGAGCCGTACTGGGAATTCTTCTGGCGTTGACGATTCACCAGATGTACAGATAGAGGGGAGTGGAGTCCAGCAAAATTCCGTCACTTTCTGACAAAACCTGTTATAAAATAACAAATACTGCGTTAATATAATTGACCTGTCAGGGAAACTGACAGGTCAATTGTGATCTGGAGTGATGATTATTTTGTAGGATAATCTGACGAGAAACACGGATGATATAGAAAAAAACAGGGGGCGTAGAAACGTGAAAAAAGAGAAGGAATATGTGTGGGAATTTAAGGGAAAGCTGATTCATCTGTATGAACGGGATATTTATTATATTCATCTGGAAGAACGGAATATTTATGTACATACGCATAACCGAACATACCCGATAGGGAAATGCATGCAGGAAGAGGAAGAGTATCTGAGGGAAATGCCGGTGCTGCGGACTCATTATTCTTATCTGATTCATATGAAGTATTTGGAGATGCTGAGTGGAAATGAGGCAATTCTTCGGAATGGAGACAGGGTGCCTATCAGTGCCAGCAGAAAAAAGCAGGTGCTGGAGGCGGCAAGAGCCTACTTTTATGAAACAAAAAAATGCAGAAAAATAGGGCAAAACGGTATGAAAACGGTATAATTTGGAAAAAGTATTGAAGAGAGAGAACTCTTATGCTAGGATGTGCAGGTCTGATTCAAAAACATGAAGCCAGTCCGAGTGGTTTTGTGACGGATTTGTTTTAAGAAGCAGTATTATGGCAAGGAAGGCGTTTTTTCTCCGGCATCATTCTATCTGCCGGAATCTCTTATCTAAGGAAGACCTGTATAAAAACGGGGAACTTCTGTCTGATTTTCAATGAAAATGGTAAATGGGGATTTTCAAGGCATAGGAACTGCCAAAGGGCAGTGTTTGAGTCAGAATAATCAGTTTACACAGCAGACGAAAAAGCAGTATCTGTGTATCCTGTATGCCTTGAAAGCCCGAAATACATTTAAAAAAAGTTGAAAAAAGTTGTTGACATTTGTTGGAAGGTTTGATATTATATAACT
>ENA-ORMO01002339-ORMO01002339.1-human-gut-metagenome-genome-assembly--contig:-NODE-2339-length-15415-cov-2.655208_pt1 | contig 15415 bp, 11 predicted proteins | sample MGYA00242106_ERZ509001 | MGnify/ENA primary metagenome ERZ509001 (study PRJEB26280, sample SAMEA2338736) | human gut metagenome | biome: human gut; feature: human-associated habitat; material: faeces... | reverse complement strand
GGCGGTCCATGGCGCTCCCCTCACTGGGCCAGATCCTGTTTCAGCTCGGCCAACAGATTCAACGCCTCGATGGGGGAGAGGACGTTCACATCGGTCATCCGCAGCTTCTTCAGCACGGTCTGGCCCCCCAGGTCGCCCAGGGAGATCTGCTCCTCAACCGATGGCTGTGTCCCGGCAGCGGGCTGGGGTACTCCTGCCTCCAATTCCTCCAGAATCTCCCTGGCCCGGCGCACCACCCGGTCGGGCACCCCGGCCAGCTTGGCTACCTCCACGCCATAGCTCTGGTCGGCCCCGCCCCGGACGATCTTCCGCAGAAAGATGACGTCAGAGCCCTTTTTCTTGGCGGCGATGTTGTAATTCTTCACCCCTGGGATCTGGCCCTCCAGAGCAGTAAGCTCATGGTAGTGGGTGGCGAACAGGGTCTTGGCCCCCAGCCGCCTGGGGTCGGCGCAGTGCTCCAGCACCGCCCGGGCGATGGCCATGCCGTCATAGGTGGAGGTCCCCCGTCCGATCTCATCCAGGATGAGCAGGGAGCGGCGGCTGGCGTTTTTCAGCAGCTGGGCCACCTCGCTCATCTCCACCATAAAGGTGGACTGTCCCGATGCCAAATCATCCGATGCACCGACTCGGGTGTAGATTCCGTCCACCACACCAATCTGTGCCGAACGAGCCGGTACATAGCTGCCAATCTGTGCCATCAGCACAATCAGCGCCACCTGCCTCATGTAGGTGGACTTACCCGCCATATTCGGTCCGGTGATGATTGCCACCTGATTTTCCGCCTTGTCCAGCAGCACGTCATTTGCCACAAATAAAGTGTCGGTCAGCATCTTTTCCACCACTGGATGTCTGCCATCCTGAATATGGATTCGGCCCGACAGGTCAACATCCGGTCGGCAGTAGTTTTGCTCGAGGGCGACTGCGGCAAAGCTGGCGTACAAATCCAGCCAGGCGATGGCATTTGCCGTCGCCTGCACCCGATGAATCTGCACTGCTACCTGCTGACGCAGCTGGTCGAACAGATTATTTTCCAACACCAGGATGCGGTCCTTTGCACCCAGAATCTGCTGCTCCAGCTCCTTTAGCTCCTGAGTGATATACCGCTCGCTGCCGGTCAGCGTCTGTTTGCGAACATATTCTGGCGGCACCTGTGACAAGAAGGAGCGGGTGACCTCAATATAATAGCCAAATACATTGTTAAAACCGACCTTCAGATTTTTGATCCCGGTTTTTTCCCGCTCCCTGCTTTCCAGTGCGGTGAGCACACCCTTGGTGTTGTGGACAATCTCGCGCAGCGAATCCAGCTCCTCGTTGTATCCGGCACGGATGACTCCTCCGTCCTTGAGAAGAGCCGGCGGGTCATCGGAGATGGCGCACTCAATCATGCTGCTGATGTCCTCGAGCGTATCCATCCCATCCAACAGTCGGGTCAGGTAGACCGACTGTACCTCACCCACCGTCTGCTTGAGCTGCGGCAGTTTTTGTGCGGTAAATTGCAGCGAGCGCATCTCCCGCGGTGTGACCAGTCCGTAGACAATGCGGGTAATCAGCCGCTCCATATCAAAAATATCCCGCAGCTCCTGGCGGATATTATCCAAGCGAACGCTGTCACCCAACAGTTCTCCGACCGCATTGAGGCGTTTGTTGATGGCTGTTGGATTAAGCAGCGGCTTTTCCAGCACCGAGCGGATGAGACGTTTTCCCATCGGGGTCTTGGTCTGGTCGAGCACCCACAACAGAGTACCGCGGCGTTCTCCGCTGCGCAGGGTGCGGGTCAGCTCCAGATTGCGCCGTGCGGTCAAATCGAGCGTCATATACTGCTCGTCGCTGTATATTTCCAGATGGGTCAGGCTTTCCAAGCCGTGCTTTTGCGTCTGTGTCAGATAATGGATCATCGCTCCCAGCGCAAAAATGACCGACTGCTGTCCGCTGTTTTCCAGCTGCGCAATCTCCTCGCTGCCAAACTGGTCCGCCGAAAGCTTTCTGCATCTTTCCCAATCAAAATATTCTTCATCCAAAATCTCGCCGGTCACCTGTAAACGGTCGCTTAAAAACTTCTGGAGCGGCTCACAGCTGCCCGCCGGTAAATTCAGCAAAACTTCTGCCGGAGAAAATCTGCCCAACTCGCCGATCACCCGCTTTTCCCAATCGGAATCCACCTGTAAAGCGTACACCTCGCCGGTAGAAACATCCGAAAAAACTACGCCAAAACACTCCTGCTGAGGATGACGAAAGATAAGACACAGGTAATTATTGCTGCCTGCATCGAGCATATTGCTTTCCAGCACGGTACCAGGCGTAATCACGCGGATGATTTCCCGCTTGACCAGCCCTTTTGCAGTGGCAGGGTCCTCCATCTGCTCGCAGATTGCCACCTTATACCCCTTTTTGACCAGTCTGGCTATGTAGTTTTCGCAGCTGTGGTACGGGATGCCGCACATCGGCGCACGCTCATCCAGACCGCACTCCTTGCCGGTCAGGGTCAGCTCCAGCTCCCGCGAGGCAATCAGCGCATCGTCAAAAAACAGCTCATAAAAATCTCCCAGCCTAAAAAACAGCAGCTGCTCCAAATACTGCTCCTTGACCTTCCAGTACTGGCGCATCATCGGGGAAAGTCGACTGACATCGACCGGTTTGCTAGAAATCTTTCTTTCCATCGTCGTTTCCTCTCTTCACTTGATCTGTGGCTGCTATACACAGAGGACAGCGCCTGTCCTTTCTGTACAACAGCCGATCGGTTTGTTTTTGTATACAGGGTCAGCCAGCACCCTGAGGATGCTGGCTGACTTCGCTGTTGTCTTCCGATTAGTGACAGCCCGAGCAGCCGCTGCAGTTTCCGCCGCAGCTTGCCTGCATCTCGATGGTGTCAGGGTCCTCACCGTTGACCGAACCGTAGAGGATGGTGCTGATGAAGTTCATCATGCCGTCTACCTCTGCTTTTGCAGCATTGAATTCAGCCATGTTTGGATTTGCCATTACTTCCTGGTACAGAGCTTTCAGCTCCTTGTCCAGCTGGTTGAGCTTCTCAGGATTTTTGTTTTCCTGAGACATCTCTACGCTCAGCTCAGAACGTTTGAGGTTGAATTTTGCAATCAGCTCCTGCAGCTTTTCATCCTCATCGTTCGCTTTTTTTGCAGCGTCGATTCTCTTGTATCGTTCGTCCTGCTGGATCAGCTTGCCCAGCTCTCTGGCCATTGTGATGATGTCCATTGTGATCTCCTCCAGAATTGAATATCTATTGCCTCCTGCACTACACCGTATCAGGATGCCGCACAGGGTCAACGCTTAAAATTTATTCTGCCAGCTCGCCCTCATATTCTGAGCGCAGCCCTTTGATGATGCGCACCTGACAGAAGGTGCCCACCCTTTGCTCTGCGGACGGGAACTGTACCAGCATCCCATTTTCACATCTGCCGACCATCCAGCCTTCCCGGTGTTCGCTGGGATGCTCGACCAGCACCCGCAGCACCGTGCCTTCTATCGCGCGGTTGTCCTCCTCACTGATGGTGTGCTGAAGCGCAATCAGCTCGTTGAGCCAACGGGTCTTTTCCTTGTACGGAACTGGGTCGTCCAGCAAAGCTGCCCGGGTGCCCGGTCGCGGAGAAAAGATGAAGGTAAACATACACTGGTAGCGCACCTGACGGCACAGCTGCATCGTCTGCTGAAAATCCTCGTAGGTTTCACCGGGGAATCCCACGATGATGTCGGTGGTAAAGGTGACATCCGGCATCTTCTGGCGGGCATATTCAATCAGCGACAGATAGTGCTCTTTGGTATAGCGGCGGTTCATCTGGCGCAGCACCCGATCAGAACCGCTCTGCACCGGAAGATGGATATTGTGGCAAATCTTTTTGCTTTGTGCAATCAGGTCAATCAATTCCCTGGTGCAATCCTTTGGATGGGAGGTCATAAATCGGATGCGGAAATCTCCCTCCAGTGACTCGATTTGAGAAAGCAGCTGGGTAAAATTGATTGGCTGCGACAGCCCTTTGCCGTAGGAATTGACATTCTGACCCAGCAGCAGGATTTCCTTGTAACCAAGAGCGATGATTTCCTTTGCTTCCTGCAAGATTTCCTGCGGTTCACGGCTGACCTCTCTGCCGCGTACATAGGGGACGATACAGTACGAACAGAAATTGTCGCATCCGTACATAATCTGCAAAGAAGCCTGCACGCCGTCTGCGCGGCGCATCGGCAGTCCCTCCGCAATCGGGTTTTCTCTGCCTTCTCCTTCAAAGTAGTTGACCACCCTGCGCTCCCCTTTGAGCAGTCGGTTGATCAGCTCCGGCAGGGTGTACAGCACATGGGTTCCAAAAATCAGCTCAACAAACGGATAGCTGACCCGAATCTGGTTGACCATCTCCTTCTGCTGCATCATGCAGCCGCACAGACCCACAATAACCGAAGGATTTGCCGCCTTCAAGCGTTTAAGCTCTCCGACCATGCTTAACAGTCTGACCTGTGCATTTTCACGGATGGCACAGGTGTTGTACAGGATAATATCCGCCTGGTCCTCCTGCTGTGCCGGTTCACAGCCCATGTCCAGCAGCATTCCCATGATTTTTTCACTGTCTGCCACATTGCCCTGACAGCCAAAGGTTCTGACCCACGCCCGCGGTGTGCGTCCCATCCGATGCACCAGCAGCTGACGGTTTTCTCCTGCCATCTGCCACTGCCGCATCATCTCCTCCCGAGAAACCACCACAGGCGGCTTGCTGTTCGGCTGTGTATCCACTAACTGTTTTCCCATTTCTGTAGCTCCCCTGTATTCCAATCAAAGTAATTGTTTTCCGATAAATATCTGTCTTTTGCCTGCCGTTATTCCATTCTGTCTTCATCCCCACAGACTATTTGCGTTTTTCCATCGGTATTCATAAGATTTTCTGCTTTTTCGACAGGCATTTCTTTGTAAACAGTTTAAATACTATCCTTTATTATACAATTTTCCGGCATTTTCGTCAATGCTTACTCTCCTGCGTTTTTGACCATTTGTCTCGAACGCTTTTCCTGTTTTTGAAGCTTTTTTCGTCATTTCCGATGACAATTTTGCGCAGCGTTTTGTGCAAAATCCCATCATTTTTTAGGAATCTTGAAAAAAGGAATTGAAAAGAAAGCCAGTGGATGCTATGATAAAGTAAGAATTGATGAAAAATAAACAAACCCAACCTAAAGGAGTGTTTTTATGATGAAATATTACATCGGCATCGACCTGGGCGGAACCAACATCGTCGCAGGCGTGGTGGACGAACAGTTTCAACTGATTGCCAAAGCCAGCGAAAAAACCCTGGTAGGACGCCCTGCTATAGAAATTGCTAAAAGTATGGCAAAAGCTGCCCGCACCGCCGCACAAAATGCCGGTGTCCCAATGGAGCAGATTGAAATGGTGGGCATCGGCTCTCCCGGCATTGTGGACAACCAGAAGAAGGAAGTCATCTACGCCAGCAACCTCTACTTCCAGAATGTCCCCATCGGAAAGATGGTGGAGGACGAGCTGCACAAGCCGGTCTTTATCGCCAATGATGCCGATGCGGCAGCCTACGGCGAATTTATGGCAGGCGCCGGCAGAATGAAGGATGGCAAACACATCTCAAATATGCTTGCCATCACGCTGGGCACCGGTGTCGGCTCCGGCATCATCATCAACTCCAAAATCTACAACGGCTACGGCTTTGCCGGCGGCGAGTTCGGACACTCGGTCATCTGCCTGAACGGACGCCAGTGCACCTGCGGTCGCAAGGGCTGCATCGACATCTACTGCTCCGCTACCGGACTGATTCTGACCACCAAAGAGCAGATGAACAAAAACCCGGATTCCCTGATGTGGAAGCTGTGCGACGGAGACATCGACAAGGTCGACGGACGCACCTGTTTTGATGCAGCTGCCCAGGGCGACAAAGCCGGTCAGGCTGCGGTGGAAGAATACACCGGTGTTCTGAGCGAAGTGATTGTCAACGCGGTCAATACCCTCCAGCCGGAAATCATCTGTCTGGGCGGTGGCGTTTCCAAGCAGGGAGAAAACCTGCTGCGCCCGATTCGCGAACACATGAACCGCTTCTGCTTCGACCGCTTCTCTCAAAACCGTACCGAGGTGCGCATTGCCGAGCTGGGCAACGACGCCGGCGTTATCGGTGCTGCCCTCATCGGTCTACAGGCATAAGCGATGGCTGCTATGTCCACTTTGGTACCATTGCGAAAGCTGCTGCATTTCTTCTGGCCCTCCCGCTGCCCCTTCTGCGGAGAGATTATCCCTGCCGAGCGCCGCTGCTGTTCCCGCTGCAAAAACAGCCTTGCCTGTGACCATCCTGCCTTTTTTCTGGATGGACTGGATGCCTGCTTTGCCTTTGCCGATTACTCCCACGAAGCTGCGCAGGCGGTGCATCGGCTCAAGTTTCAAAACCAGCCGCAGTTAGCGCGCGTTTTTGCCATTTTGATGGCACAGCACCTCGGTCCTGCCTTATTGGAAGAAAAGCCGGATTTGCTCTGCGGAGTTGCCATGCACACAAAGCGCAAACAAAAACGAGGCTACAATCAGGCACAGCTGATTGCGCAAGAGCTTGCCAAACAGCTGCATCTGCCCTGTCAACAGCTTTTGGAAAAGACTGCCGCTACCGCTGCCCAGCACACCTTGAGCGCAGCAGAACGGCGCACCAATTTGCAGGGTGTCTACCGCGTTCTGGATGAACAGCAGGTCTCCGGCAAACGCATCCTGCTGGTGGACGATGTCATCACCACCGGCTCCACTATGCTCGCCTGCGCCCAGGCTCTGCGACAGGCAGGAGCCAGTTGGGTGGGAACCGTTGGCTTTGCACATCCCTTTCCTTCTTCCTCCCAGGAAGACCACGAACCACCCGAAGGTTTTTAACGGAAAACACCCCATCTGTTTTCAAGCAGATGGGGTGTCCTTTTATACGGTATCCTTCCAAATCAAACGCCGAATGTTTTTTGTCTATAAGACCTATCTGGCGCGAAAGCTTTTGCAGCTGGTTTCACAGCGCTCCTGCGCACCGTGTCCGCTGATGTCCACCTGCTCGGCAGTACAGCTGCCCTGGGTGTTGTACACGCAATGCTCCGCTGTACATTTAATCATGCAGTCCGGGTTTGGATGGGAAAACTGGGTCGCATTGGAGATTTCTCCCGTTCCCTTTTTGTGGAAGCTCTGGCATTCGGTTTCACTGCACCGGCAGGCTCCTTTTCCTTGCACCTTGATGGCAGGCTGACAGCAGCAGCAATTCTGATTGCTGGCGCAGCTGGTCACATGACAGGTCAATTTACTCATCGTTCATCCTTCTTTCTAAAAAGAATCTGTGGAAAAACCGGATTCTACTGTCTTTTTCCAATCTTATTTTGCTCCAGCCCGAGAATATTTATTCTCTCTTCCAAAATTTTCTCTGATTATTGTCACATAATTGATAAAAAGTAATCGAAAGTCCTTCTTTTTTCGCGGAAGTTATGCTAAGATATAAAGTAAAGAATCCTTAAAAATTCAAAAATCGAGATAGATTAGGAGGTTCCTCTGTTGAAAAAAAATATCTCCAAGCCACTCAGACGTGTACTCAGTGTTGCCCTCAGCCTTGTTTTTGCCTGCCAAATGGCGTTGCCCGCCTTCGCGCAGGCTGCTACTACCCCGCAAACCGGCACGACTACACCGCCTACTACCGAGCAGCAACCTGCACAGGGCACAACCAACAATCCCACTGGCACAACCGGAACCGATGGTACCACCGGAACGCCCGATGCTTCCGGCACGACCGGTACCACCGGCACAGCAGACAACACCGTGACAGCTCTGCCCACCATCACTTCCGATTCCTATATCGTGATGAACGCTGAAACCGGTCAGATTTTGATTTCCAAAAACCCGGACAAACGGCAGTATCCCGGTGACATCACCAAGATGCTCACCTCCGCCCTGGCTTTGGAGTATGTGGACCCGGAAGGCAGCTACACCATTACCACCGAAGACGTCTTCCCCACCTACCCCGAGTCCTACCGCTTCAGCAACGGCACCTATGTTGCCATCACCCAGGACGAGGTGGTCAAGATTCGTGACCTGCTGTATGGCTCGCTGATTCAGTCCGCCGACGATACCGCCAACTCCCTTGCCGACTGTGCTGCTAAATTGGCAAACCGTTCGGTCGCGATGGAGGACGGCTCCACCAGTTACACAGCCGGATTTATGGAGATTCTCAATGAAAAGGTAAAATCGCTGGGATGTGTCAATTCCAATTTTGTTAATCCACATGGACTGTACAATGAAAATCAGTACACCACCGCCTATGACATGGCACTGATTACCCGCTACGCACTGGGGACACCCAACTTCCTGCAATATTTCGGTCAGACCGAATATTCGATGGAGCCCACCAACAAACAATCTCTGCCCAGAAACTGGCGACGCAACAGCGACGAAAGCATGATGCTCTCCTCCAGCGAAAACTATTACAACGGTATTCTGGGCATGAAGGTCGGTCACACCACCCAGGGCAATTATACCGGTGTCTCTGTGGTGGAGCGGGATGGCGTACGACTGATCTGTGTTGCTCTCAACTGCACCGGCAGCAGTGCCTATGCTTTGCAGACCGACATGACCAATCTGTTCAACTACTGCTACGGCAATTTCACTCCCATCACCTACACCGCCGCTGAATTAGCTCCCGAAGGCTTCCGCACGCCGGTTTACAGCACACGCAGCGAAGGAACCGAAGGCAGCGAATATATCGGAAATGCTACCTATTCCACCGATTCGGATTTTACCGTCCTGCTGCACAAAAACTTTAGCAAGGATGACATTGTCCTCACCTCTGACATCCCTGGCAGATACTATCAGGATGAGGCGATGGCATCGACTATCACCTTCTCCATTTCCAACAGCCGCACACAGGAAGCCGCGCAGTATATGGTTCCTACCATGGCAGCACTGAAGCTAAAGGTAAATGTACTGACCTTTAACGAAATCAAAGCACAAAAGCAACAGGCACGCCAGGAGCTGTTTACCAAAATCTTCAATGTTGTCAAGATTGTCTTCATCATCTTTTTGGTGCTGCTCATCCTGCTCCTGATTGTTCGCTTCCACAACAAGCGCAAGTATAAAAAACGCATCGCACGCAAGCGTGCAGCGGAGGCACGGCGCCAGCAGCTGCAACAAAACAGCGCACAACAGCGCAGCCCGTCCTCATCCAACCCACCCAGAAGGAAACGTTAACCAAAAGAATCCATAAAAAAATCCCGAACCGGTCGGTTCGGGATTTTTCTTTACTTACTTTACTTTAAGAAGCCCTCTACAATCTTTGCTTCTGCTTCCTCCGAGGTAAGACCCAGACTCATCAGCTTGATCAACTGCTCACCGGCAATCTTGCCGATTGCTGCCTCGTGAATCAGTTGAGCGTCGATGTCGTTGGCGGTCAGCTCCGGTACAGCGCTGACCACACCCTTTTCCATGATGATGGCATCACACTCCGAGTGACCTGCACAGCGGTTGTTTCCGTTGATGATGGAGCGGAAATACTGGTAGGAATTGCCCTTTGCAACCGAGCGGGAGACTAAATCTGCACTGGAATCTGCCCCGTCCAAATCCACCTTGAAGTAGGTTTCTGCACGCTGCTCCCCATGGGTCATAATCTTTTCGCGGATAATCAGCTTAGCATCCCCTTGCAGAACGGCTGTGGTTTCCCGTTTGGTGGAGTCCACTCCTTTGATCTGCACGGTATCCATCTCCATGTAGCTGCCTTCTGCCATCTCGATATGAGTCTTCGGATTGATGATGCGTTTGCCGGTGCCATCGCCGATGCCGATGTGCTTTTCCTCATAGCGCACTCGCGCATTTTTGGAGAGGAAAAAGCGGTGGATTCCGTTGTGCTGGGAATCTTCCTCGCCGTCCACATGGACGCCGCAGCCTGCCACGATAACGATGTCCGAATTTTCTCCCACATAGAAGTCGTTATACACCAAGTCATCCACATTGCTCTTGGTCACACAGGCAGGAATATAGACGGTTTCCTTTGTGTTCGGCTTGATAATGATGTCGATGCCGGGTTGTCCGACCTTTGGCACAATGTCAACATTTTCACTGGACTGTCTGCCTGCGCAGCCGCTGTCCTCGCGGATGTTGAAAGCTCCCTTGATCTCACCGGAAATATCCGAAATCATACTCAACAGTTTTTTGGTAATATCATTCATCACAATTTCCCCCTTGTTCAAACAGCGGTCCTCTTCCCTTTGGGCAGTACTGACAGTTTTCATCCAGCAGTTGCGGCAAAATCTGCTCCTTGGTGCCTCGCGCTGAAATCTTTCCGTCTGCCAGGACAATGATTTCATCGGCAATGTCCAGAATTCGCTCCTGATGGGAAATAATGATGATCGAGCCGTTGATTTCCCGGCGCATATCGCGGAACACTTCAATCAGATTGTTGAAGCTCCACAGGTCGATGCCTGCCTCCGGCTCGTCAAAAATGCTCAGCTTGGTTTTACGCGCCATCACGGTGGCAATCTCGATTCGTTTGATCTCACCGCCGGAAAGGCTTGCGTTGACCTCGCGGTCGATATAATCCTTTGCACACAGTCCCACCTGCTTGAGGTAGGAGCAAGCCTGACAGTCGCTGATTTCCTTGCCCGCTGCCAGACCAATCAAATCGCGCACAGTGATGCCCTTAAAACGAATCGGCTGCTGAAAAGCAAAGCTGATGCCTTTCTTGGCACGTTCGGTGATGTTCATACCGGTGATGTCCTCACCGTCGAGCAAAATCTGTCCCTTTTCCGGCTGAAGAATTCCGGCAATGGTTTTTGCCAAGGTGGATTTTCCTCCGCCGTTTGGTCCGGTAATGACTACAAATTTTCCGCTGTCAACGGTGAAGCTGATGTCACGCAGAATCTCCTTCTGTGTATTGTTGCTAAATTCATCCTCTACACTCAGAGAAATATTTTTTAATTCGAGCATATCGTCACTCCATATCTATAATTCCATCTGCAGTTATTGCATTAAAATCCTTCTTTAAAAATACTCTTTTTTAGTCTACTTGTCAAGTTTTTTCCCTTTTTTAGCGAAGTTCTGCAAAATCATGCTGTCGATTTTCCTATAAATCATCCAGTTTTTCCGTCTATCTTTTACAAAACAACAAGGGCTGCAAAAGGTTTCATCCTCTTGCAGCCCTTGCCGTTATAAAGGTTTTCTGGTTTTTAATGTAATCGAGCGCGGTCTACCACCTTGGACATTCCGTTGAGTACAATATACAACAGAATGATTTCAAACGGCAGTGCCACAACATTTTTAATCACCCTTGGACCCAATGCACCCAAAAACGGCATTCCATACAAAAGGGAAATCCAAAAGGTGTTCAAGCAGCAGTTGAGCAGCAACGAAATTAAGCTCTTGGATGCAATCGCACGAAAGATGGTGCATTTTTCCCGGTACAAGAAACATCCATACACCATTCCGCCCAACATCGCCGTCAGGGTAAAGCCAAAGAAATACGCGCCGTCCGGTTTGAGCAGATACTTGATGATGTCTCCGGATCCTGCTGCAATCGCTGCTGTAAACGGTCCATACAACATACCCAGCAGCGCGGTGATCAGATACCCCAACCCAATCTTCAGTGTTTCGGTCAAACGAACCGAACCCACAAACGAGATGACGATGCTCATTGCCAACAGCATCGAAACACCGGTCAGGGTGCGCACAGATTTCAGCTCCTGTGCAGACTGACGAAATTTTTGGGAGATTGATAAGGTTCCCCCACATTCATTTGACATAAAGCTCATAAGAATCATACCTCCTAAACAAATTTGACGGCTGTACAAACTTGGAGATATGCTCCTTGTATGTAACAGCGGGATGCGACAGACAGACCGCAAATCCTGTTTAGGATTTTTCGTCCCAGCAACAACTCCCCGTTTGCCGAACACTTAACGCCTGTTTGTCTACTCTGCTTATGTCTTCCTCATTATAGCACTTTCTTTACAAATTTCAACTGTTTAACTTTTCACGATTTATCATTTTGCACAATTACTTTTTATTAAATTCCGCTTTTGTCCGCATTTTCCAGAAAAAACCTTGTAAATATCTACAAGAAATCCTTCTTGTTTTTATAAAAACAGCGATTTTTCTGCACACCCCTACCAATAATTCCGCATTATGAAATATTTTATTCAAAAATCCAAAGGGATTTTCTAATTTCTCGAAATATGCTATAATAAAATTGTTTTTAAGAAAAGGAACAACCCCTTTCACAAGGAGGAAGAAAAAATGGAAAAATCCAAAGTTTATTTTACCTCAATGAAGGTAAATGCCGGAACAAATCTTCTGAAAAAGCTCAATCATCTGGTGCGCGAAGCAGGTATTGCCAACATTGATTTTGAAAACAAATACACTGCTATCAAAATTCATTTTGGCGAACCGGGCAACCTTGCCTATCTGCGCCCAAACTATGCAAAGGTCATTGTGGACCTGGTCAAAGAACTGGGTGGCAAGCCTTTCCTGACCGACTGCAACACCCTGTATGTCGGACGCCGCAAAAATGCACTGGACCATCTGGACAGCGCTTATGAAAACGGCTACAATCCCTTTGCCACCGGCTGCCATGTCATCATTGCAGATGGCTTGAAAGGTACCGACGAAGCATTGGTGCCGGTAAACGGAGAATATGTTAAGGAAGCAAAAATCGGACGTGCGGTGATGGATGCCGACATCGTCATTTCCCTCAACCACTTTAAGGGTCATGAATCCACCGGATTCGGCGGCGCATTCAAAAATCTGGGTATGGGATGCGGTTCCCGCGCTGGCAAGATGGAAATGCACAGCAGCGGCAAACCAAACGTACACCCGGAGCTTTGCATCTCCTGCGGAGAATGTCGCAAAAACTGTGCGCACGATGCCATCAGCTTTGTAGACTATACCGGTGAAAACCGCCCGGGCAGCCGAGCTGAACGCAAAAACGCCAAAAAGCGCGCCTTCATCGACCACAACAAATGTGTAGGCTGTGGACGCTGCATCGGTGCCTGCCCGGAAGATGCGGTCAAAGCCGGCACCGATGAAGCCAATGACATCCTTAACTACAAAATCGCTGAATATACCTACGCTGTCATCCACGGTCGCCCGAACTTCCACATCAGCTTGGTCATCGACGTTTCTCCTTACTGCGACTGCCATGCCGAAAACGATATTCCAATCGTCCCTGACATTGGTATGTTTGCCTCTTTTGACCCGGTTGCACTCGACCAGGCATGTGCCGATGCGGTCAACCGTCAGCCGGTCATCGAAGGCAGCGTTCTGTCGGAAAAAGAACATTGCCACCACGACCACTTCACCGATACCCACCCGGACACCAACTGGGAAAGCTGCCTGGAACACGCTGTAAAAATGGGCATGGGCAGCCGTGAATATGAATTGATTGAAATCAAATAAAACACACACATAAAAAAAGACCTCCCTCGGGAGGTCTTTTTTTATGGTTTGCACCGATTGCTTACAGGCTCTCGGTGAATGCTTTGATCTGATCTGCTACGCCTTTTTCTTCAGAGGTGTAACCGGATTTCTTGGTTTCCCAGTTCTTCATCTTGTTGTTTTGGATACCGAACATACCGTTCATCTTGCTGTCGTTGTCGATCTTGCTCAAAGCCCAACCGATTTCGTAGTCGCAAGGCAGAACCAGAACATGATCCAGCATATAAGCCTCTGCTTTTGCGTATGCAGCATAACGAGCGTCCATATCGTTGGTGATAGCATCGGCTTCTTCTACCATCTTGGTGAAAGTTTTGTAGGTTTCCAGCAACTCTTTGGTGGATTCATTTTCCTCTACTTCATTGATGTAGGAGTAGTGTGTGGAGTAGTCTGCGTTGTCATAGCCGTACAGCTCCTGACCCAAGAAGTTCTGTGGGTCGCCGTAGTCTGCACCCCAACCATTGTTAACGAAGGACTGGAGGTGTGCCTGTACAACTTCCTGACGCAGGCTCTTGATGTAGGTCTTGATGTTCAGCTGGATGAAGTCATCGCCAAAGCTATCGGAGAATACCTGTTTGAGAACGTTTGCGCTGTCCAGAGCAGTCTGGTTGGAAGCGGAAATGTAGTAGTCAGCGCTGATTGGGAAGGTAACACCCAGTGCGCTCAGCTCCTGCATCGCCTGCTCTTTGTACTGCTGCGCTTTTTCCTTGTTCAATCTTGCCAATGTCTCACCATTTTCCTGGATACCCAGCTCCTGTTTAACAAGTTCGGTATAATCGGTACCGTCGGAGGTATAAACCAGACCCTTCATGGTGTAGCAGTTATTTTCACAGCTCATCGGGTTGATGGCGTTGATACGAGGATAGTACTGACCCAGGTCCAGTCCGTAGTACCAGGACAGACGGAAGGCTTCGTTGGCAACCGCCAGGTTCCAGTTGGTATCCGGTGTGCCGTCCTCTTTGTTCTTTGCAAAGTTGAAGTGCAGCTGCCAGGAGTATTTCGTCGGCAGCTTTTCAACCAGGTAGTCATGGTGTGCGTTGCTGTCGCTGTTGTAGATGGTGGTCAGGTTGCTTTCATTCAAGCCGACATAGTCAAGCTCGCCCGCCTGATACAACTGGAAAGCGACGTCATTGGATTCAACCATCTTGATGGTCGCGGTATCAAAGAGGCTGCACTCGGTATCCCAATATTTGGGATTCTTGGTCTGAACTTTTTCATTGCCCTGGATGTAGGTGGTCATAAGATATGGACCGTTGTACCACATCGTTTCGTTATTCATGGCGCGCACGCCGTCCGGTCCGCCCAGCTCGTCGACCATTGCCTGAGAGATTGGGAACAGGCAAGAGTAGGTTGCAACCGAGTCAAAGTAAGGTTTCGGGTCGATGCAGTGGTAGATGACGGTGTGGTCATCCGGGATTTCGATGCCGACCATCTCCAGGAACTTGGAGCCTTCGCCGGCAGTCAGTGCATCGGCTTCCTCTTTGCTCAGGGTCTTGGTGTATTCATAGTACTCGTTTGCACCCTTAATCATTTCCAGAGGCATCGAGGTATTTGCCGAGTCATTTTTGTGGAAGTTGAGCACCCACTCCAGACCGGAAGCAAAGTCCCATGCGTTGCAGTCAGCTTTCTCCTCCGCGTTGACGTCTACCCATTTTACTCCTTCGCGCAGGTGGAAGGTCCAGGTCAGACCGCCGTCCTCTGTATCCCAGTCCTTTGCAATGCCGGCAATCGGCACACCATGCGGGTCAACTTCCAACAGACCGTCCCAGTTGTTACAGAGCACATCAAACTCTTTCTGGCTCTGAGAGTACAGCATATTGAAAGTTTCCATCTCATTGACAACTAGCTGGGAGGTCACCAAATCTTTGATTTCGTGCTTTCCGCTTGCGTCCTTCGATTCTTCCTTCTCTGGTTGGGTCTGGTTTTCAGCGGTGGTCGGCTCTTTTTCCGGCTCGGTAGTTGGTTTTTCTTCTGTATCGCTGT
>ENA-ORMO01002338-ORMO01002338.1-human-gut-metagenome-genome-assembly--contig:-NODE-2338-length-15418-cov-2.754866_pt1 | contig 15418 bp, 10 predicted proteins | sample MGYA00242106_ERZ509001 | MGnify/ENA primary metagenome ERZ509001 (study PRJEB26280, sample SAMEA2338736) | human gut metagenome | biome: human gut; feature: human-associated habitat; material: faeces... | reverse complement strand
GCCAGTTCCCGGTTTTCATACATCCTTCCCCAATCGATACGGTTTAAACGCGGCGAAAGATTATAGCTGTTGCCCTCTCCCCGTTTCGTGCGCGCACCTTCTTCTCCCGCCTGCAAAAATACAGTCCCGAGACAGGTAAAATAAATGCCCGCCGCCAGCCGGTTCTGCGACAGAAGCCTTTCCTCCCGTGCGGTAAAAAACAGGTTTTCTGCAGAGCACTCCATCTCTCCGATATCGCCCTCTGTCAGGTCGATATCCCTTTGCGTATACACAAGCTTATCCCAGAGAGTATAGTTGTCATGCGCCGATACATAGGAGACTGACTGCAGCGGCGACGAAAGCGCATAGCCGCCTTTTTTATCACACCATCCCAATACAGAGGAACGTATCTTATCCTCCATCCCCGGCTTTCCATTCACAAATCCGGCTTTTTTCGGAAAAAAGACGCTGCCCTTGATACTGTCGCGAATGTCATCGTTAAAAAATCCTATCCTCGTATCCAAAAGCTCTGCATTTGCCTTGACCGCCTGCACATTTCCCGGCTGCATCGCGGTCGCGCCTGCTGCCCACGGCTCTCCGTACATCATGATGTCCCTGCCGCCCGGCAGCTCATCCAGAGCCCTCCGGATGAGATTCATCGTTTCCACATCGTGCAGTCCCATCAGGTCGAACCGGAAACCGTCCACATGGTATTCCTTCGCCCAAAAGCACACCGAATCCACGATATATTTGCGGTACATCCTCCGCTCACTGGCTGTGTCGTTGCCGCAGGCAGAGCCGTCCGACCAGCTCCCGTCCTCATTCTGCCTGTAAAAATAATAGGGGACTGTCCTCTGGAAACAGCTGTCCGTATCATAAGTATGGTTAAATACCACATCCATGACGACCCGTATGCCCGCCCGGTGCAGCGCCTGTATCATTTCCCGGCACTCCTTTATACGCACCGCACCGTGAAACGCATCCGTGGAATAGGAACCTTCAGGCACATTATAATTGACCGGGTCATACCCCCAGTTGAACTGTCCGTCCTCTCCCGCTTCGTCCACCGAACCGTAATCGTACATCGGCAGTATCTGGACGTGCGTCACCCCCAGCCACTTCAGCCATTCCACACACGTCGGTTTTTCCGGATTGCCGTCCAGCCCGGTATTTTCACAGGTAAACGCCTTGTATTTTCCGCGGTATCCCTCCGGGACGCCGCACCTTTCGTCATAGGAAAAATCCTTCACATGGACTTCCCATATCACGGGAGCTGTGCTGCCCGTCCTGTTCCCGCGCGCTTCCTCCCGCAGTTTTTCGTCGAGCGCCGTCCGCTCGCTTTCCCATCCCTGCGGCGCAGCTTTTTGTAAATCGACCACCATGCTCCGGCGTCCGTTTACCCCCGCCGCTTTCGCATACGGGTCTGCCGTCTCCCGCTGCTGCCCGTCCGCCGTCACCAGGAACGTATAGTAAACGCTGTCCAGGTCCCCCGTCTTTTCCGCGCGCCAGACTCCTTTTTCTCCCTTATGCATTTCGATGGTCTCAAAGGGCTTTTCTGCCCCCTCCACTGCACTTCCTTTTTTATAAAGCCTCAGGCTCACTGCCTCCGCCGTCGGCGCCCAGAGGGCAAATCCTGTCTTTTCCGGCAAATATACCGCTCCCAGATCATCGCCTCCATAAAAAAATTCCGTTTCAAACTGCTCTGAACAAAACAGCGCCCTCCATTCGGAAGGCGCCCTTTTTGCCGTATACTCCATATCCGTTCCTCCGTTTTCCTTCCCTCAGACCTATTGTAGCAAACCGAAAGGAACGGACAAATATCGGAATTTTTGTATTCATATCGTTTTTTCATGTATTTCCGGCATCTATGCTCTCTTCTTCCTGAATAAACATGATCACAAAGCTAAGCAGAAGCAGAACGCAGCAAATCCACACTGCACGTACACCGATCCTGCGTGTTGCAATTCCTCCCAGCGCAGCCCCCGCAGCAAATACAGCAATAAAGAAGTAATACTGCATACTCTTTTTCCGCAGTTTTTTATCTTTCGTCTCCGTATAAGCACACAGAAGATCTGTTGCGCTTCGAAGATTGCCGATGCACATCGTTGTTGCCATCGCATTTCCCTGTATCTTTTTAAAACTGTCCACCTGCAGTGCACAGGAAAAGGATACAAGCGCATTAGCCGGCAGACTCATTCCCTCCGGCCAAAATCCAACGATAAACAATACAAGCATTTCCAGACTCACCACAAGCTGTCTCCAGTGCAGTACACGATCCTGTCCAACACAGCGATATCTGATCTTCTGCGCCAGAAAAATGCCCGCCGCAAATGCAATGATTGGAATCGCATACCGTATACACAGCATCCACTCCCCCTGTGCCATATGGTTTCCCAAAAGGACAATATTTCCTGTCTGTGCATTGGCAAAAACCTTATCCCGGCCCATGTAGGTATAGGCATCCTGAAACCCGCCGCATAAGGACAGCAGAATCCCGACCGCAAAGGACTCTGACATCTGCCCGTGATATCTTTTTTTCATGACTGCACCGCCTTCCGAATTTAATCCGGTTTCAAGCGTACCCCATTTCGCGGTGTAAGTCAAATTTTCCAGACATTTCCGAACAAGATTTTACTCTTTTCTTTTCCTATACGCTCCATATACCTTTAATGCGTTCGTATAAGCCAGCTTTTTATTACCGATAATCCTTGCCGCTCCTAAAGGATACTGATCCGGCACAGCCTCCCGCGCCACCTCCGGCTCCCAGTAAAAAACACCTAGCCCTTTTTGCTCTGGCACCGCCAAAATTGCTTCGACTGCATCCCGGATCACCCCCGAGGTTTTTTCTTCCTCACGATCTTCACCGCCAGTTTCTACCACCATCACAGGTTTGCCATATCTTATTGCATATTCCCTAAGGCATTCCGCCAGCTCCTCTTGATTGCTTTCTACAGAAAACCAATAAGGATAATAAGAAAATCCGAGAATATCCGTTTTCCCTCCTCTTGCAAAAAACGTATCCAGAAAAGGAATCAGATACCGCTTCATCTGTACAGCTGATAAATGCGTAATGACCTGGCATTGCGGATAAGACTCTTTTACCGCCCGATATCCCTCATTCAAAAAATGGACAAGCGTATCCGGATGTTCCTTCATACTCCCATATGGCAGCAAAATTCCCGGATTGATCTCGTTTCCAACCTGAACCCACTCTACAGAAACTCCATCCTCCTTCAAAAGACTCAGCACTTGACTCGTATGATCATAAACATGATGTGCCAGAGCAGTTACATCCGCCTGACTCCATGCTTCCGGAATATCCTGATACATCGGATCTGCAAAATGATCGCTATAGTGAAAATCCAGCATCAGCTTCATTCCGCTGCGCATAACCCGTTCCGCCATTCTCCGCACACTGTCTGCATCGCAAAATCCCAGCATACAGACTGTCCCATCCTTTTTCATCCAATAGCCTTCTTTTGGCGGATTGACAAACACACGCAGCCGAACCGCATTCGCTCCCAGCTTTTTTGCTGCCTCGATTGGATCTGTCGGCCTTCCATCATGATCCATCCATGTATATCCTTCCGCTTCCAGCTGGGAAACCCATCCCAAATCCGCCCCCAGTATCAGATTCCGTTCCATACACTCCGCCTCCTTCCGTTTTCTATCCGACTTTCGTACAATATTCAGCTTCCGTTTCCACTGAAAAAAGACTGCATCCTTCCTTTACCGGAAGATCATAATACACCTGATTCCCATAGGGGTTTGGTAGCGGTCTGTCCGATGGATAAATACGCAGCACCAGTTCATTCGGCCACCCAAAGCGTTTCAGCGCCATGTGCCACTGCTCTCCGGTCGTAAACCAGTCGTCCACCAGCCGTCCGTTTATATATACCTCTGCCCGGTCACCTGCATAGTCCGTCTTTAAATAAATCTGCTGTAAAACAGTCTCCCGCCTAGGTCCTGTTTTTTCCCATTCCACCCTGATCAGGTACTCCTTCCAGGCCACAGCGCCGCAGCTTTCCGTTTCCTCCCGCAGCAGCTCTGCAGATACCGGACACAAAACCGGACAGTTCCGAACGCATATCGTTTCTGCATTTCCCGTTTCTCCATAAACAACCAGAGTTTCCTGCTCCGCCTTAGAAATCAGATATATCCCTCCGTCTTTTTCTATCAGACAGCTATCCGGGCGCTGTGTCAGATAAAGGCGGTTTCCTATCAGAAATGCCCTATCTGCCTCTTCTCCAGTCAAAACCACAAAATTCCCCGGTTCTCCCTCCCATTCAAAGAAGGGATGCTCCATATCGGAATAAAAAAAGATTCTTTTTCCAATTCTACACAACAAAGAGGCATTAGTACGCTTCGGCAACACTCTTGTCTTACACGATCCGCCCTTGCCAAAGCGAAACGGCAGAATCTGACATTCCCCGTCCTGCACCGCAAGATGCTCCAGTATTACCGTTCCGCCTTCCTCCCCCATTTCCACGATAACTGTTTCTTCTTCATGCGAAACCATCATCCGCTTCCTCTGGTGATTGTTGACAAATAAAAACCCGAGTCCCATTTTTTTATCAAGCCGCGCTGCGACTCTCAGCGTCTCCATATCTTCCGGAGAATCCGGCTGCTTTTCCGGAAAATACGGCAATGTACAAGCCAGTTCCTCTCCAAAAGAATTCAGCAGCAAATGAAGCCGTTTCAGCTTTCCAAAGCTTGTATTGATCTCCCCGGATTGTCGGATACATGTTTCAAAATCATAGCTTTTTACCGGGAGATCATTTGAATATCCGGTAGCTCTCGATTCCTGCAAGGTAGTATATTTACCGTCTGGATTGATTCCTCCGTGATACATATAATACCCCAGCAGATTTGCCCCTCCGCCCAGCATGCACACTGTCTGCGCCAGAATATCCTCCGGCCACGGATAAATTCTCCGATGCGACGTCACCTGCATCCCACCGCCCAACTCAGCGGTCAGATACGGATTTTTCCCCGGATCAAAAGTAAATCTTCTGCTCTCTTCCCGTTTCAGATCAGATCCAATATTTTCATCCTGCTTATAAGAGCCAAACAGAAAATTGGCGCTGGCCGGCATTTCCTGCACATGTCCAGCCCACGGCGCATCGACATATCCGCCCAGCACCGGCAGCGTTTCCCCATCCACTACTACACCGCCGCCCCATCCGGTTGAAGTATAATAGGGAACCTCCATTCCCTCCTCCAGCGCCATTCTTTTCAACATCAACAAATGCTCCTGGCATTCTTTAAGAGTAGCTGGTCCGCCTCCGCAATGTCCGTATTCATTTTCCAGCTGAATACCCAACACCGGTCCGCCATCCTTAACCATCATCCCGCGGACCCGCACGCCAATTTCATGATAAAAACGCGCTACTTCCTTCAGATAAAGTGAATCATTGCTTCTAATCCTATCGCCGCATTCCTCAACAAGCCAATCCGGAAATCCTCCGTTCCTGCACTCTCCGTGCGCCCAAGGACCAATCCGAAGCCACACCTGCATTCCACAACGCTGACATGTCTCCAGAAATGCCCGCAGATCTCTGCGGCCGCTGAAATCCCATTCCCCCTTCTTTTCTTCATGATGGATCCAGAACACATAAGTAGCTACGATCTGCAATCCTCCTGCCTTCATTTTCAAAAGTTCAGACTCCCAGTTCTCTCTCTCCCATCTGGAATAGTGAAATTCTCCCATAATAGGAAAAAAACGCTTCCCGTTTTTTAAAAAACCGATATTATCCACCTGATACAAGTTGCCCGCCGCATCTCGCCCCTCCATCGGCAAAAGCGCCGGTTTTCTCCCATCTCCGGTTGCCATGATCCTATTTGATATCGTCATTTCCATTTTCCTTTTCTGCCAGATTCTCTCTCACCCGAATCTGACGCTCACCGTCTCTCCTGTCAATCCTGCCGAGCTTACGCTGACCACACATTCTCCCGCTTTTCCCACAGATTTTACTACCGCATATGCCCGTCCCGCAAACGCATGGATATGATCTGCCTTCATACTTTCATGGCTGGTAGGATTTCCGTTATCCACTCCCACTACGCTCCCGCTCCCTTTCGCCGTAAAGAAAAGCTCGCAGTCTCCCAGCGGACAAAAATTCCCTTTTTCATCCACCAGCTCTGCCTCAACCTGGCACACATCCATTCCGTCAGCTGCAAGTCCGTTTCCATATACCGCAAGCCGGACTGCCGCAGGCGCTCCAGCAGTATATATCGTATCCCTCGCTATTTCTCTTCCGTCACGATAACCGACCAGCTCGATACACCCCGGCTCATACGGAACATCCCAGCTCAAAAACAGATTATCCGTATTTACTGCTCTAGGTTCGCGGTCATAATGTCCATATCTCTGCGTCATTCCGTATGCCGGGTAAGAATACGCCTTTTTCCCGTATGATTTTCCATTCAATATAAGCTCCGCAAAATCACAGTTGGTATATCCAAGCACCTGTACGATACTTCCCGGCTCCAGCGCAAGATTCCAATGCGGCAGAAGATGCACCATCGGCTCTTCCCTGTTCCAGATGCTCTTGTAAAAATAGTAGCTGTCCTTTTCATAACCGCAAGTATCCAAAACTCCGGCTGATGATGATCTTGCAGGCCAGTGAGCTTCTCCCAGATAGTCTACCCCTGTCCACATAAAATCCCCTGCCACATAATCGTGCGTCATGGTAAACCGAAGAACCCTCCCTACTTCTACCGGAGCCGCATAATAAGGATGCGTCCACCACCCCGCTTTTTCATCCACCGTCATCTGATAATGCCCACGCACCCCTCCTGGGCTGCTGTTTTCCGTGCCTATCATGCACCATTCCGGATGTGCCCTCCTGTCGTCGTCATACATGGTTTCCGCCCGCGTTCTCCAGCGATTCACATAATTATATCCAACCACATCCAATTCTTCCAGAAAATCCTCTCGCGCGGCTCTCGGCTCCGCACATATCTGATCATTTGCCTGTGTCACCGGTCTGCTGCCATCCAACTCCCTGCAGATTGCCTTCAGTCTGCGTGCCGTCACTCTCCCCTCTTCCACAGTCTGATCTGGGACTTCATTTCCAATACTCCAGATTACAATGCTCGGATGATTCCTGTCCCGCAGCAGCATCGACCGAATATCGGCCTCATGACACTGGTCAAACCATTCCGAATACCCTCTGCTTTCATGTGTATTACTGCCGAGCTCTTTTCCTTTCAAAATCCTCCACTCGTCAAACGCTTCGTCCATCACAAGAAATCCCATCCTGTCACACAAATCCAAAAGAGCAGGATCCGGAGGATTATGGGACATCCTCACTGCATTTACTCCCATTTTTTTTAATTTTTCCAAACGTCTTTCCCATATTCTGGGATGAACCGCCGCTCCCGCACAACCTCCGTCATGATGTACACATACGCCGTTTATTTTTGTGCGAACCCCGTTCAGCAAAAATCCGCAGCTGCTGTCAAATACTGCACTCCGAAATCCGATCACATTCTCCTGTTCGTCCTGCAGCCTGTCCTCAAGGTAAACCCTTGTAACGGTCCGATACAGCCATGGATTCTCTGTATCCCACAGGTAGGGTTCTTCAACAGTAAAATCCTGGCAAAATACAAGCTCTATCTCCTCCGCTCCCGATTCCGCACACTGAACCCCCGACTTTTCCCGAAAACAACTTACACCCTCGGGATCGACCAGCTCTGTTTCCACATACACCTTCCCTTTCTGTCCGTCCGGAATCCTAACCCGTGTTTCAGCAGTCAAAAGCGCCTGTTTTTCGGTAACATTTTTTTCTCTGAGCCACACACCGCCAAACGGAATATGTACGGGATTAACGCTGCAAAGCCATACATCTCTTGTAATACCGGAGCCTGAATACCATCTGGAACTGGGCTGCGCAGAATTGTCAACCTCTACCTCCACTATATTTTCACTTCCGTCTTTTTTCAAAAGCTCCGTAATATCCCATTCAAACGGCGTATATCCATACACATGTTTTCCCGCATAAATACCGTTTATCCATACCCTTGTCAACATGTAGGCTCCGTCAAATTGAAGGAAAATATGTCGTCCCTCCTCTCCCGGAGAAATGCAGAAGGATTTATGATAGGTTCCTTTTCCTGCTATAACATATCCGCCCGAGCCACATGTAGGCGCCTTTTCATCAAACGGATATTCCAGACTCCAGTCATGGGGCAACGTCATCGGACGTTCCCCCTTCTCCCTGTCATCTTTTTCATGTATAAAAAACCAGTCCTTGTTAAAATTTTCTTTTTTCCGTACATTTTTTCCTGTCAGATACATACTCATACCTCATACATTTTTCCGATCGATTTGCGTAAAAGCAATTCAAATCCAAGCGTTGTTTTCTGAACATACTCTTCTCCCTGAAGCTTTGCGATCAGCTGCTTTCCAAGCGTATATCCTACTTTACGGGCAGAAATGTTTACCGCTGTCACCGCTGGCGAAAAACACTCCAGTGTATCGCTATTATACAGCGATACAATAGAGATATCGTGCGGAATCCGATATCCCTCTGCCTGCAGTCGAGACATCAGCTGTGTACAGATCACATCATCTCCACAGATCACGCACTCTGTCCGTTTTGCCATCATATCGTCAATGATACTGTCCATCAGTTCCATATTTGTAAAGTTAGGATAAAATGCCATCATATCATGGTTCAACCCAAGTTTTTCCATCGCGGCATAACAACCCTGACTCCGGCTTCTATTTACATAATAAACCATTTCACCCAGCACCATTGCAAACCGCCGATATCCCTGACCAATCAGCAGGGATAGCATTTTCTCTGCCGCCGCCCGATTGTCCGTATCCACCTGGATTACCTCTTCATGCTCACAGCATCCCGCAAGCCCTGTAGGAAAACCGGTTTCTATCAGATATTTTAATGTCCGGTCCCCATCCACGCTGCGCAACAGGACTACTCCGTCCACCTTGCTTTTTTCTGCCAGCGCCGCTACTGCAGAGCAGTCATTTACAGAACCAATCGTAAGCATTGCCTGATAGCCTGCCAGCATTGCCGCCTCGCTGACACCCAGAAGACATTCCTGAAAAAATGGAATACTGTTGCTGTAGGCGTCCGTCGGGATCACAACCGCAATATTCCCGGTTGCCTTCTGTAATGGCGCGATTCCGCTTTCCTTCCACCCTCCGACTGCCCGTGCAAAAGTACGAATCCGCTCCCTCGTTTCCTCACTGAGCCTCCCCTTCCCGGAAAGTGCTCTGGAAACCGTGCTTTTAGAAACCCCCAGCTGCTTTGCCATTTCTTCAACTGTCATCGGTTTTTCCCTCCTGAATCGCTTTCTTAAAAGGGTCGGCCCAAAGGCCGGCCCTTTTGATATTTCATCTTTTTCGTTCTATACTGCGTTCCAGCTTCCGACAAGTCTCTTTTAACGAGTCGCTTTCCATGCGTCATACTGCGCATAAAATTCATCATAGATATTCTGCAATCCTGCATCATAGCATTTCTGGATCATCTCATCCAGCGTCTGGTCTACATCATCCACCAGTCCAAGCTCCAGCATCGGAACATAATCTGTCAGAACTGTATTGACTGCAGATACATAAGATGTCACATTAACATCATCAAACACAAAGGTGATCGTCGGATTCATTACGACACGCTCCTGCCATGCATCCGTAATGGCTTTTTCCCGCTCAGGGATTCCCGCTTCCTCCAGCTCTCCATTTTTAATCGCCCAGGATGCCGAAATCGCAAATGCTGAATAATCTACCGCCTTTTCCAGCTCTGTATAAGCATTCTGATCGTCTATGCTGTAATGAACGTCCTGTTCGCCCAGGATGAGCAACCGGTTCAAATACGTATCAAACTTAATCAGATCAAGCACCATTGCCGCACGCTCCGGATTTCCTGAACCGGCTGCAATCGCCATATCATTATTGGAGTAAGCCTCCGCCCCCACCAGATGGTCCTTGGTCAAATCATATGCCATACAGGATATACCCTCTGTTTTTTCCGCCTGCTCCATATAGGTAAATACAGAACCGTTCCACGCAATAGATGCGCCCTGCAGATTCCCAAAAGCATCATCATCCGTTACCGTATTGGTCAGCGCACTTCTGCTCCAGCAACCAGCATCTGCCATTTCCTTCATATCCTTTGCATAATTCCGGAAAGCATCCGATTCATAAGCCATCTTGATCTGCTCCTTCTCCGGAATACCATCCTGATACTCATACATCATATCAAGATAACCGCTGTCTAAGGCAAGAAACGTATCTGTCTGCTGCCGATACACATCCCACAGCTCATTATTATCCCCGGCAGCTGCCAGTGCATAGATACCACTTTGCGGCGTTTCCTTTTCCGCAATCGTAAGCATGAAGTTTTTGTAATCCTCCCAGGTATCCAACTGCCCGATTCCGTACTTATCTGCCAAATCCTGACGAATCGCCACGATCTTTCCCATCGGGGCAGCAACATTAGACGGAACAGCAACCGTTTGTCCAGCGATGGTCGTCTCATCCCAGCTCTCTTCTGCCTGATACTTTTTTGACAGCGGCATATAATCCGCAATAAATTCATCTGTCAGTTCATAGAAAGACCCCTTTGCTGCTTCTGTATACATATAGCACCACGGAGCCGTGAAAATCAGATCCACCTGTTCTCCTCCCGCCAGTACGAGAGAATACATGGTCTGATAATCACTCCAACTCATAAAGGTTACTGCCAAATCCGTATTAAAAGGTTCCAGATACGTATTCACCTTTTCCAGAACGGAATCCCAATCATTAGGCTTATCTCCGATCAGATACATATTTACCGTATACGGATCGCTCATATCCGTATTTGGATACATTTCCGGCACTGCAACAATCTCGCCTTCCCCAATCGCTTCAGGCAGCTCTTCCATTGCAGAAACAACCTCAGATTCTGCAGAAGCGCCCTCTTCTTTCTGCGGTGCCGCACCGGTATCCTCTTTTCCTCCTCCACAACCTGCCAGCAGGGATGTTCCCATACACATTGCGAGCGTCAGCGCCAATACCCTTTTCTTCATCATGTCCTTTTCCTCTCTTTAAAAATAATCTCTCAGCAGAAAACAAATCCGCCTTTTTCCTCATCCCTTAACTGCACCAATCGTCAGACCCTTCACAAAATATCTCTGTACAAAAGGATACAGAAGCACGATCGGACCCGTTGCAATTACCGTCATCGCCATCTTCATACTTTCCAGCGGAACAGACGTCAATGGCAGACCGGATTTTTCTGCCACGATCCGCATCGCCTCCGCGCTTCCCAACATTCTCTGCAAATAATACTGCAATGTAAACATATTTTCATCCGTCACATACAACATACAGTTATACCAATCATTCCAATATGCCAAGGCTGAGAACAGGCTCAACGTTGCCAGCAGCGGCTTACTCAACGGTAGAATCAATCTCACAAAAATTACAAAGTCATTCGCCCCGTCTATTTTTGCCGATTCACTGATTGCACTTGGAATCCCCGCCATAAATGACTTTGCAATAATCATGTTCCAAACAGAAAACATGAGCGGAAGCAAAATTCCCAGATAATTATTCTTAAAATTCAAATAACGAACGCACATCATATACCATGGAACCAGTCCCCCCGAAAAAAGCGTCGTGAAGAAAAAGAAAAAAGAAAATTTATTTCTCCACACAAAATCCTGTCGGGAAAGCACATAACCTGTCATCGTTGCAATCAATACAGCCATCAACGTTCCTACTAACGTCACACCGATCGTTGTCGCATAAGACCTCAGGATCGCCGTCGGGTTTTTCAAACACAAATGATAGCTTTCCAGACTAAGTTCCTTCAGGAAAAGGGGATACCCTTCCCTGATCAGCGTACTGTCAGATGTAAATGATGCAATAATAATCAAATAAAATGGTATCACACAGGCCAATGCAAACAATCCAATCAGAGCGTAACCGACTACATTCACCACGACTACATCCACGCCACGTCTTCGGTGGTGCTGTTGTTTCTGAGCCACCATAATCATACTCTCCTCTCTGCTTCCTTAATACAATGCATAATCCGGATTTGCCCGCTTTACCAGCCTGTTACAAATTGTAATGGTGGCAAAACACAAAAGGGACTGATACAACCCGGCTGCCGCCGATACGCCGATATCACTGTTTGTGATCAAAAGCCGGAATACATAAGTATCAATTACATCCGTTACCGGCTGCAGGATCGCGCTGCTCTTTACAGTTTGATAGAAAAGTCCAAAGTCACCTCTGAAAATATTTCCAATTCCCATCAGCACCAGAATCATCATCGTCGGTCTCAATACCGGAATCGTGATATACCTGATTTTCTGCCATGCATTCGCTCCATCGATCGATGCCGCCTCAAACATTTCCTGATCCAGTCCTGTAATCGCGGCAAGATATACGACTGAGCCATACCCTGTCTGCTTCCACAGCTTTAAAAAAATCAAGATCACCGGCCAAGCTCCTGGTGAATTATACAGGTCAAACGGCTGCGCACCCAGCATATTCAAAATACTGTTGAACACACCCTTTTCATAATTGAAAATATTGTACATGATCGCCCCGGCCACTACCCAACTGATAAAATAAGGCAAAAACATCAGCGACTGTGCTATCTTTTTAAAGCATTTGGAAAACAACTCGTTCAGTAAAATCGCGCTTCCCATTTCAAAGACCACGCCCAGAAAAATAAAAGCAATATTGTACAGTAGCGTGTTCCGCGTTACTTGCCCCAGCTTCCCGGCAACCATAAGCGCCTTAAAATTATCCAGCCCGACCCACGGCGATCCGTAGATGCCTCCGGCATATTGATAACGTTTAAAAGCCAGTACAAGTCCGCTCATCGGAATATAAGAAAAGACGATGACATAAAGAAGCGCCGGCAGCAGCATAAAAAGAAGCATCCAGTTTTTCCGTACTGTTTTCCAGAAAGGTGTTTTATATTTGCTTTTCTGCACTGTCCCGCTTTTTGGTTTCTTCATATATTTTTCCTCCTCACTTTCTGTTGCTCATTTTGCGCAATCTTTCCCCGTTCCGTTTTGTATATTTATCACGTTTTTTGTGTTAATATCATTATATATTTGTTCGTTTTTACTTTCAATTCGCATTTTCACTTAATATTATTCGGGATATCTGTTTGAATTTAATAATTTTTTTATTTTTAGTTGCGCAACAAAGAACAACGTGTCAGAGCATTTTCTGACACGTTGTTCTCTCATCCTATATTTATTCCATTACCTCTCCATTTTCCGTCACGATTGGTGCAAGCTCCGTTGCATCGCCATACAGATCCTTTCTCGCCAGCAAATATTCCTTCAACTCATCCCTGCTTTGAAATCTTGTTGCCTGAAAGGGTGCCATCGGTCCATACTTTTCTACAAATAAAAGCCCGTTCTTTGTCTCCGCCAGTATTCCTGTATGACCGACAAACCGCACCTTATCCTCGGGCGAATGCAGATAAACACAAATCAGAGAAAGCTTATCGCCTGTTATTTCCACCGCTCTCTTTTCCCACGCCTCCTCAATCCGTTCCTTCTGGTCCTCCAGCGTATCTGCATCCTCTACAGACACCTGATTATAAAGCGTTACAAAATCCGTCCGTTCCTCCTCGCTCATCTGATATTCCGGAACGGTATCAATTGCTTCCACATCAAACATCAGCCATACATCCGCATCGTTTCCTGTTCCCGCCGTGCTGATCTGGTCTTTCAGCAGAAAAAAAGCAGTAAGACGGCAATTAAGCCACTGCAAATAGGAATATGCTTCCGCTGAATCATCCAGCATCACCCCGCTGTAATCCACCCCTTCCTCCGGAAGCTTCCCAAACCCTTCCGGAAAGGAAAAATTTTGTACAGTCGCATTAAAATCTGTTATCCACTTTTTGACCCTTTCCGTCTGCTCCTGTGTTATGCCGCAGCTTTCCAGTTCTTTCAAAACTTCATTTTCTGAAGTCTGATCTGCCATGTTCGTATACTCACTCTCTTTTTTCCCGCAGCCTCCCAACGATAACATAAAACATAACACAACTGCCCATACTAAAATTGTCTTTCTCATCCTGATTCCTTTCTTTTATTAATAGACTATCTGATCTCTACGCCTTCATCCGGCTTCACTTTATAGATAAAAATCTTTTAAAAAAAGTTTTACCCGAATGCAACCTTCTCATTCCAAAATACGTTATAATAGGCACAGGCGGCAGATACAGTATTCCTGCCGCCGCTCATTATCATAATAATCAAGGAGAACATCATTATGAAAAAACTTATCGTACTGCTTCTTGCGGCATCCATGACCGCATCCCTTACTGCCTGCGGCGGTTCTTCCACCCAGGGCTCGACTGCTGCCAATACCGAATCCTCCGTTGAAAGCGAGATTGCTTCCGAGACAGCAGCTCCTGAAGAAACCGTTACGGAAAGCCTTTCTGAAACAGAAACTGCTACAGGAGAGACCGGCACGGATTCCTCCGAATCCATTTCTTCCCCTGAAGCAGATTTGCTTAACTCTATCTATACTTCCTTTGCAGAAGATCAGAAATTCCCCATCGGCGGCGGCGATTCGGAGCACATGACCACAGATGCCCCAGGCGCCTTTGACGTATCCAAGACCGAGGAGCTGACCTCCACCCTGAGCCTTCCGGAGAGCGAGACCACCCACATTGATGACGCGGCATCTATGATCCACATGATGAATGCCAACACCTTTACCGGCGCGGCCTATCACCTGACCGGCGATGTGAGTGCCGACGAGTTCGCCGACGCCCTCAAGGAGGGAGCCCTGGCGAAGCAGTGGATCTGCGGTATGCCGGATACCTTAGTCGTAATCAACGTGGACGGCCAGTATGTCATTGCCGCGTATGGCGCGGATGATTTGGTGGAAACCTTCAAGGATAACGCGCTCTCCGCCCTGGACGGAGCCGAGGCAATCATTGACACCCCGGTGGTAGAGGGCTGAGAACCGCCAGTTCAATATAACATTATATAGCGTTGCGGGGCGGCCTCTTCGCCAGGGAGCCGCCCCGTACGTTGCTGTTAAGGAAGGTTTTCTATGCTTTTTTCCAGCATCCCATTTCTATACTACTTTCTCCCGCTGGTTCTGGCCGTATACTTTCTCACTCCGGCCCGCTTCCGAAATGCAGTGCTCCTGCTGGCCAGCCTGATCTTCTATGCCTGGGGCGAGCCGGTTTATGTGCTGGTGATGATTTTATCAATTGTCATCAATTATATCTACGGTTTGAAAATCGGGACGGAAGATGAAACAAGGCGCAAGCGGGCGCTGGTCGGGGGCATCGTTATCAATCTGGTTACCGTTGAGAAAACAGACCAGGGTGACAAGGAGCTTGAGGCTCTGGTCCGGCTGCTGGCTCCGATGCTGGAGCCCCAGGGTGGCCGCATTAAGGTCAAGGAGGATGACACCAGATCATACACCCATGTG
>ENA-ORMO01002332-ORMO01002332.1-human-gut-metagenome-genome-assembly--contig:-NODE-2332-length-15460-cov-4.139111_pt1 | contig 15460 bp, 9 predicted proteins | sample MGYA00242106_ERZ509001 | MGnify/ENA primary metagenome ERZ509001 (study PRJEB26280, sample SAMEA2338736) | human gut metagenome | biome: human gut; feature: human-associated habitat; material: faeces... | reverse complement strand
TGAAATATTGAATTTTCAAGGTGCGAAGCCCTGTTTAGGTGTGGGAAGTTTTAGTTAATAATATTTTAGAATTATTCCAGATACCTTGCTCATGTTCATTTTAGCACATGACACAGTGGATTGCAATACATTTATGCCCCTCCCATTTTATCCTTCAGGCCTATTTCCCTTTGTGTTCCCGCTTTTTCTTAGTATGTTATATACGCAGAAAGCCCCGGCCGTTTCCGACCGGAGCTTTCCGCTAACAGGGTATGTTTATGAGTTTGGGAATATTTTCTTTATTTCAGATATTCTTTCTATACATCCTGTTCTTTCTTTTTCCTTCCGATTGCAGTTAATGCAAGGAAGATTCCTGAGAACATCATGGTCAGTGCTGCTTTTACAGTGGCCTGGCCAGTCTTTGGAAGTGCTGCCATTGGGATCTCACCATCATCAATGACGATTGGTGCCGGTGACTCTGGTAATTCTGCCATTGGTACGTCTCCCGGGGTGATCGTTGTAGTAACACCAGGACCTCCGCTTGTATTAGAGATAGTTGATCTGTGGCTTCCGCCACCGCCTCCACCTGATGAACCGCCGCCACTATTTCCGCCACTGTAGCTGAAATATGCGGTAAATGTGGTATCTGCAATAAATCCGGCTTTTGCGATCTCACTTGCTGCGCTATAGTTCGTATTTCCATCAGACCAGCGGTTAAACTTATAATTTCCGATTCCTGCAACTGTTACTTCTGCCTTCGGATGAACCGGTGCAGTCATGTTGTAGGTACCATCTGCATTCTTAGGTCTGGTAACAACTTCTTTTACCTTACCGCTTACTGTTCCATAAGATGGATTTTCAGAAATATACTGGAAAGTAACCTGATACTTATCTGGAATGTTGTCTGGCTCATCTGGATCAATTTCTCCGATCTCGTCCATACTGTAATATACATTTACCATATTTTCCTTAGGATCAAGACCGATCTGCTTATCTGCGCCTTCAATGCGTTCCAGAACGTAATTCTTTCCGTTAAATTCAGATTCTTTTGGCACTGTAGTCGTAAGGATCTTTTCTCCGAATACACCGATATCACTTACAATCGCTGCTGCTGTATCTTCTGTTACAACGCCATTGGCATCTTCATAGAAGTAATGGATCTCATAATGAAGATCTCTTCTTACAGTAAAGTGTGCAATGAATGTTTGATCTTCCAGGTATTCAGAATTTCTCAGCTCATCATCACTATTGAAGAATGTCAGATCATCCTGCTGCCATTTTTCAAATCTGTAACCGTCTTTTGGTGTTACAGTAGATGGCTGGGTCGGATGCTGTGCTGTCGGGCCATTTGTTGCTGTGATCTCACCAGTCACGCTATCTCTGGTGATTTCATAAGTAGTAACCACTTCTTTGGTTGTTCCTGTCACAGTTCCCTTATTAGCATCTGCTGATACATAGGTGAATGTGATCTGATACTTATCCGGGATATTATCGCCATTGGTATCTTTGCTGTAATATACAGTTACAATGTTCTTCTCATTGTCTGTTCTTACTGTAAGGTCATCTGCTCTTACAAAGGTATATCCACTGATATCAATTTTCTCTTTGTGACCCTCAATCACATCCCCAAAGTATGCAGCCTTTGGTTTTGACATATCATGGATTTCTTTCTTTGTATCTTCATCCAGGTATTTCACCCTATAAGTCTGCTCTGCTGCTTTAAAGGAACCTTTCAGTACCACATCTGCATCCGGCATTACAAATTTGCCGCCTGCAGTGTCCACTGCTGTTCCGTTTTCAGTTGTTGCCATCCAGCCACTGAAAATATATCCTGTTACATTCGGATTTTCTGCTACTGCAACCTGTGCCTGATACTTATGATTTGCTGCATCAGGAGCTGCAGGAGCACCTTTTGGAACATCACCTTCATATTGATAACTTACCTGATGGGTATTTCTGGTGTAATACAGCTTCATGGATAATACATTTTGAATATCTGTAGTACCTTCTGTTACTGTTCCAGTAATACTTGTATTCAGCGTAAATCCACCAACCGTTATATCTCTTCCTTCTGTTGTAACGTACTCTCCTGCTGCTGTATTGAATGTATCAATATAGCGCAGACCAAATGTACCATCTAATCTTTCATACCAGTGCTGTATATGATAAATTGCAGTCTTAGGTACATAGTAGAAAATAACTACCTGATTCTCCTGGGTTACTTTCTGCACTGGATCAGATTTTAATGTATATCCTTCAAATGTCTTAAAGGTTATCATTACATTCTGGTCACTGGTAGTACCTGTTTCAACTGTACTTCCAGGTACCGGTGTTTTAGTGCCCTCCAGTAAATATTTTACTGTATAAGTCCAGCTCTGTACTGCTCTATACTTAAATATGATCTCCTGTCCATCCTTTGTGATCATTGCACTGATGGATAAAGTTTCAGGATAATATCCTTCTACTGTTTCAGCAGGTTCACTTACTGTGGAATTTCTTATTACAGTCTGCTGCTTCGCATCGGCAATCGCTACATCACCACACATATATTTCACAGTATATGTGACTGTATCAGAGTTTCTCCATCTTGCATATAAAGTTGTATCCTTTACGATCTGTGACTCTGGAATAAACTTCTTTGTAAGTGCGCTGTCAGTATACCAGCCGAGGAATTCATCATCTGCTTTGTCCGGTGCTGCCAGTTCTTCTTCTGTTAAAACAAAACCTTTTTCCCTGGTAATACTAGCTTTTTCTTCTTTACAATTAGTTACGAAATCAACTGTATATTTCGGTTTTTCCCATTTTGCGTAGATGGTAAGTCCATCTTCTGTCATGGTCTCATTCCAATTTACCGGTTCCTTAAAGCCAGGATCCAGATACCAGCCTGCAAATGTATAATCAGAATCTACATATGAAGGTCTTCCTGGATCTCGGGAAGGTTTGCCTGTGGACAGTTTTGCCTCAAATTTGATGCTTTCCGGATCCATTGGCTGACAATTCTCAAAGCGAAGATTATAGGAATTCCTGGTATAATAGAGCCAGAGAACAGGTTCTTCGTACCATTCATTATACTGCTTCCAGTCAGAATACGTAAATCCAGTAATTGACATCTGATCTTCTTTAGTTAAATGTACATTACTTGAAGCTTCAAATGTCCTGTACGTTGTTCGTTCTCCATCTAACCCTTCCACATAGTAAATAATCTTTTTACCTGAACCTGCATCTTTTTCATACATGGTCAGATTTTCAGCTGGCATATTCGCTAAAAGCGTATACTGTATATTTCCAGAAGAATTTGGTCCCCAGCCGTCATCTGCACAGGCGGTTTCCCATTTCGCAGATACGTCTACACCATAACGGGCGGTGATCCTTAAACTTTCATCTTCCTTCCACTTCCACTTCCGACTGTTCCATCTCATAAACGTAATGGTATACGTAGCTCTTGCAAAATAAACATTCTTAACTGCCGTTCCATCGGCCGTTATCTTCACATCACCATCCGTTTTTTCTGCTACTGGTGTTGTCTTATATCCTTCCGGTACTTTATAACTTCCATTCGGGATAGAACTTCCCACTGTACCATTTCCATTTATCACATGGTTTACAGTGTAAACACCCTCTTTTACAGTTTCCGTCCAGTAAATAATCTTATAATCAGCTCTCTTTGCTGCTTCCCATTTCGCAGTAACTACCAGATCTTCTGTCGGCATGGTCTCCTGAAGGTTTTCCCAGCCTTTAAATTCATAGCCTACCTTTGTCGGATTCTTGTCTGGTTTTGTTACGGCTGCACCATAGCGTACCTGCTCAGGTGCAATATAAGAAGCATTTTCTCCTGTATTCCAGGTCAGAGTATAATAATTTCTTTCATATAAAATCTCTACTACCGTACTTCCATCTGCATTTACAGTTCCCTGACTGATAGCCCGTGGTGTAAATCCTGCATATTCTTTTGCTTTGGCTTCAGTTGTCAGTCCGGTTTCACCTGGCACTGTTTCTGTAGCTGCAGGTGTATCTGGCTTTGTATCATCTACATTTAACAGATAATGATTTACTGTGTAATTAACTTTTGCACCTTTGTAGGTAACGGTCACAGTCTTGTCTGTTGTATATGCATCATTAAAGGATACAGTTGTCTGATCTGGTGTGAATCCCTGGATTGCAGGAGATTCTGCTGTCAGGTTACAGGGAACACCGGATTCTACATGAGAAACCCACGGCTGTGCTGCCAGACTGCCATTGCTGTACACATAATTTACAGTAAGGCGTACCTGACCGGCTATTGGTGCATAACCAGCATAAACCTTCATATCACCAGTTACTTTACTGAAATCTGTATCCCAGCCTGTAAACCTGTATCCATCACGATCCGGCACTGCTGGCGCTTCTGCTGCTTTTCCATCTTCCACATACTGCGGACCGGAAATAAACACATCCTTTCCTTCTGCATCTTTATAATAGAAATTTACTTCATAACAGATGATCTCTTCTGTATCAGCTGTTACATACAGTGAGAAATGATCTGTCATAAATGCTGTTGCATCACCGTCTGCTGCTACAGATTTTATCATCTGTGCATCATATGTTTCTGTATCAGAAGCATTTTCACCCATGTAAAGGACTCTGGTGCCGGAATTTCCAATGGCGGTTCCTTCAAAAGTAACTTTTACACTTCCATCTGGCTGAACTGCTTCACCATCTTCATTGTAAAGGGTGATGTCTGCTGCAAAAAGATCCGTTACTCTGCGGTTTTCAGCTTTTAATATATCATCTGCAGCTGCTTTCATAAGCTCCAGCTGAGCTTCATCCTCTACTGCATTAGCCTCAATATAGCCATTTTCAGGAAGCACATCGCTTAAAGCTGTCAGCTTCACTGTCACGCCTTCTGCTCCTGCAACTTCTGCAGAAAGTACAATTTCAGCATCAAATACACGCAATGCATTCAGTGTACTCTTATAAACCTTCGCTGTACTGCAGTAACCAATACCTACCAGATCTCCGTCATCTGCTGTTTTTGCCGGTGCTTCTGGCTGTGGTGCTGGTAATGTTTCCGGGATAGCCGCTGTTGTTTCTGCCGGCTGTGCAGGCTCTGTTTCCGGTTCTGTACTTTCCGGGGTTCCTTCTGGTACAGTTGTCTCTCCCGGGCCTGCCGGAACTTCCGGTTCAGTTTCTGCCTCTGCTGTGGTTTCTTCTGCTGCAGAGCCTTCCGGTCTGCTTTCTTTTTCTGCCTCTGCTGTGGTTTTTTCTGCTGTAGTCTCTTCTGTCGTAGTCTCTTCTACAGTTGTTTCTGTCTCTGGTTCAGGTGCAGTCTCTGGTTCAGAAGCTTCTTCCTTTTTCAGTTCTTCCGCTTTTTCTTCTTTGACCGGCTCTGCAGCCTCTGCTGCTTCTTCCTTTTCCGGTTCTGTTGGCTCTGCCCCATCTGCTGCATTTTCTGCATCTTCCTTCATGGCAACTAACGGTACACCATGTCTGGAAATAGAAGCTGTTACTTCACCTTCCTGCGCCGGTTCTTCTGCCGGAGCCTCTGCCTCTGGTTCAGAAGCTTCTGTCTCAGATTCTGCTGCTTCCGTTTCAGCTGCTTCCTCAGTCTCAGGCTCTGTTATCTCCTCTGGAGCTTCTGTTGCTGCCTCAGTCTCTTCTTCCTTAGTCTCTTCCGGCTGCTCTTTGCTTTCTTCCACATCTTCCTTAGTTTCCGGAACTTCTGCGGTTTCTTCAGCAGCTGTGGTCTCTTTTTCTGCATCCGTTGGATTTACAACATTTTCTGTTGTTTCTTCGTTCACTGCTTCTGAAGGCTTTTCTGCCGGAGCAGTTTCTGCAGGTTTGGAAATAATGTTTCTTTCTTCATCCCCAAACTTATCTTCATAACTCTTTATGGTAATACGTTTGGTGGTCTTTTCCTTTTCTTTTCCGTTTTCTGTTCTTGTTACAGTTGTAGAACAGCTGATGGTATCTTCCCCGTTATTTACGTAAAGGAAATAAACCTCTTCCTCTCCTGTTACCATGTACGTATCATCTGCATCAGCCGGAAGCTTTACAAATACCCTTAACTCTGCCTCCATGCTGTCTCCCTGGATGTCCGGATAGACTTCATATACCTTTCCGTCTCCAAAGAACAGTGCTTCAAACTTTTCTGTGGCACCGTCGGTAAAATCCAGGCTGTCCTGTGATACCACATTTTCGTCTTCGATGGCCTGACGGATGGCATCCACCAGGTCAGCACCGCCAATGGTAAAGTCCACTTTGTTTCCTGATGCTGCAAAGCTGACATGCAGATCTGTTCCCACATTGGTGAAGATCATGGCAAATGCCAGCATAAATGCCAGGAAACGCTTCTGTAAACTAACCATTTTTCCCGTTCGTTTCTTGCGTCTGCTTCGTCCTCTCATACCCTGTTTCTCCTCTCTCTGAATTTTGTGCAGGCCCCATTTCCTGCCAAACTCCAGTACTTCCTGAATCCCGTTTCACAGTCATTCAGTTTATACTTTCATTTATCTTTATCATAGCAGAGATAGCGTTATACCAGGCGTTATATGGATTTATATTTTCAAAAAATTTTCAATTTTTCAAATAATTTACAGACTCTATGAGTTTTTTTCTCAGTCGTTCTTGTGTTTTTTTATAACATATGCTATAATTCGCTTCAATGAGTTTTTTTCTCACATCTTCGCATTTTGGAGGTTTGTATGCTGAATCAGTTTGTTTTAAGAAATTACAGATTATTTAAAAATGAAACATTGCTGGACTTTTTTCCGGCTCCTATTAATGAACACAAAGCTTCTCTGCTGACAGCGCAGGGAGACGGCGAATCATTTCTTCCTGTTATCTCCCTTTACGGTCCAAACGGCTGCGGAAAATCTTCTATATTAGAGGCGCTCTGGAATGTATGTCGTCTGGCTGCAGGTGATTTTTCTCTTATCACCTCTTCCGTCCGTTCCTACTGCCGTCTGGATAATACATGCAGAGAGCTTCCTTTAAGTTTTGACCTGCTTTTTCGCAGAAATGGTTTTCTCTTCCGTTATCAGCTTGATGTAAAACAAGGCGCTGTCCTGGAAGAAAATATGTTTTACGGCAAACCCGGTTCTGATGATGCCGGCGTTCTTTTTGCCCGCAAAGCAAATGAACTCCATATTGGAAATGAAGCCGGGAAAATGGATTTTTCCACTCTCCCGGCCGGGGTCTCTCTTTTACGCTATCTTGACCCAAAATCTTCCTCTGAATGTGCAAAAGCTGCTGCATCCTGGTTCAGCCAGGTTCTGTTTTTCCGGGAACATGACTATAAAAAAGCCCCGGATCTGCCCTCTGAAGTAGAAGAACGTCAGGTCATCTGCCGTCTGCTCCAGGCTATGGATATTGATATTTTAGATTACTCCATTACAAAAGAACAGGGCTTCGATGATCCATCCCTGATCCTGACCCATGGGAAAGCAGATGGAAATACCTTTTTTGTTTCTTTCAATGAAGAATCCACAGGCATCAGAAAGCTGCTTACCCTGATCCCGTTAGTCGTAAAAAGCCTGCGTCTGGGAAGTCTTCTATTAGCCGATGACTTAGATAACGTGCTCCATCCTCATCTGCTACGCTTTATCCTGTCTCTGTACCAGGATCATGAGAAAAATCCTCATCATGCGCAGTTAGTATTTACCAGCCATAACACAGCGATCCTTAATCCGGCTGTTATGCGAAGAGACGAGATCTGTCTGTGCTGCCGCCCGGAAGGAACGGATGCTGTTCTCTATCCACTTTCTTCTTATAAAAAAGAAAATGGCCTCATCCCAAGAAATGATGAAGCCTATGGTAAACAATATCTGGAAGGACGCTATGGTGCCAACCCCAGGATCTGATGACTAAAATTGATCTTTTTTCCATTTTCCCATTGCTTTAAACTACGTTCCACACGTTCACACACGGCCAGGACATGTTCCTGGCCTGCTCCATTTAACAGGACCAGATACTGGACCGGGCTGTAGCAGGTAAACAGATCTCCCTTTCGCAGACTCTCTCCTATGGCATTTTTTAACATCTCAGATGTCGTCTGCACCATTTCGCCTTCCAGCAATGCTCCTTTTCCATCTACAAGAGTAATGCAGAATAATGTATATTCAAAGGAAAAACGTTCTGCCATGCGGCTCACCAGACGGTAACTGTCAATAAAGGAAGGGTATGTACTGTAATAAGGTCCCTGGGTTTCTTCCCTCTCTTTTAAGGTATTTTCAATGTCCTTTAGCATATCGGAAGTGTAACGGATCTGACCGCTCATCAGGCGGAAACGCTGCAGCATGGTTTCAGAAGGCGGAAGCCCCTGTTCTTCAAAATACTGGACGACCACCTGTTTATAAACTTCCATGGCTTCCTGATACCGTTTTAAAGCGATCAGGCAGTCCAGCTTCATCATCTGGCATTCCTCATAAGGATACAGCCTGCTGGCTGCTGTACTTAAGTTTAAAAGCCTGTCATATTCCCGGTCTGCCTTTAAAAGCCGGCTTGCCAGGCGCAGGCATTTAAAATACAGCTCCTGGTATTTTACACCGATCACATTGACCCATTTTTCTCCTGTCATCTGAGAAAGGAATTCCCCGTAATACAAACTGCAGGCGTGGCACAGCTCCTCTTTTTTTCCTGTTGCAAGAGCACTTTGAGCTGCTTTTTCAAAATTTCTGGCATCAATGGAAACCGTCACATTTCCCTCATCCCACCGGTAAATACCGCCATCTGTACAGATATACTCATGCTCTGGCAGCATTTCTTTTAATAATCTGCGCAGCCTGAAAACTGCTGCCCTTAAACTGCCGGATGGATTAGCATACTCTCCATTTCCGTAAAATGCATCTAACAGCTCTTCCCTGCCCACTCCCTTCTTTCCTGCATACAAAAGGATCAGAAAAAGCTGCAGGATCTTCCCTGTAAGAGCAGTCCCTATAGGAAAAAACTCCCCTTCATATTCCACTGATATGGTTCCCATCATCCGCACAGTCAGTATTCCCTTTTTGTCCATATCATTTCCTGCCTTTCTGTGATAAGGCGCCCTTTCTAAACGGACATGACTGCTGACGCAGGCATCACCATTCATGAAAGCCGATTGCTCCGCACCTTTGGTGCTCCCGCAATCGTCGCCAGCATTCGCAATCCGCGCTATCGCGCTCCTTGCTCATACCGGCTTGCCCGTCCGATACCCGTGAATTCGCTCATGCAAGCATGGCTCATTCGCGGCTGCCGTCCGGGACTTTCATAGTAATTAATAGCTGCGCAGCTGGTCTTCTTCCTCTTTAGCTGTCTTATCGATGGAACGGATCTCCGCCTCATATCCGTAGGTGTCATTTACTTTAATATACACCTTATCTCCTGTTTTGCGGCCCTTGATCGCCTTTCCTAAAGGAGAATCAATACTTATAAGTCCTTTCATGGAGTTTCCCCGGACTGTGGTCACTAATTTATAGCTTTCTGTTTCATCATCTTCCGGAATATATAATTCCACCCGGTCGCCCAGACCTACTTCATCTGATTTTGACTCATCTGAAACAATACGGGCTGTTTTTATCATTTTTTCCAGATAACGGATACGGCTCTCGTTACGGTTCTTGTCCTGCTTTGCTGCCTTATATTCAAAATTCTCGCTTAAATCCCCCTGGGCTCTTGCCTCCTTTACTGCCTCCAATGCTTCTTTGCGCACCACCAGCTTACGGTATTCTATTTCTTCCTGCATTTTTTTAATATCGTCTTTTGTCAGATTATCATACATAGCTTTTCTCCTTATCTGCTTCCGTCGGAGTCTTTCATAATTTCTTTATTTTCCCTTCAGGAATTTTATTTTTTCTTTATCGTCTGCTCAAACTTTGTCCACAATTTACCTGTATATTATTACTTGTAAGGTTGATGAGACCTTTTACCATACAGGAAGACACTTTTTCATACCTAAGCCGGCAGATTCCCCCCTTTTCTGCCGGCTCCCTCCATTTTATAGGGCAATAAATTTTTCTCATGGTCTTATTCATGCCCTTATTCATGCTCTCTCATGCGGCAGAACAGTTCTGATACCACCCCTTCATATTCTGCAAGGTGCTGTGCCTTGCGTATCTTCTTCATAAGCTTTTCTTCTTCCGGACAGGAATGGATCAGAAATCCCCACAGTTCTTTCATTTTAAACAATACCGGTCTGTCTCCGCTCATAACATGGGTATATCCGTCACAGAGCAGACGGTGGAATTTCTCCAGCCGGTCTGCCTTCCTGTCGGCAGACATTTTTCCAGATACTTTCTGGGATGTTCCGTCAGCGATCTCTTCCATTAAAAATGGGTTCATCATGATCCCCCGTCCCATCATTATCTTATCCAGATCCGGATACTCTTTTACAAGACGGTCATAGTCTTTCCTTCGGAAAATATCCCCATTATAGCACACAGAATGTCTGCTTTTTTCAAATCCCTCTTTAAAAGCATTCATCCGCACATTGTATTTATAAAAATCTTTTAATACTCTTGGATGGATGATAAGTTCTGTTAATGGGCACTGGTTGTACAGACCTAAAAGAGTCTGAAACTCTTCTTCACTTTCCACCCCCACGCGGGTCTTGATGGAAAAATGAAGATTTTCCCGTTCCATTCCCTCACTGACCTCTCCCAAGAACCTGGCAAGCTTTTCAGTATCTTTTAAAAATCCGGCGCCTTTTCCCTTGGCTGCCACAGTACCTGAAGGACATCCCAGGTTCAGATTAACCTCTGTATAACCATATTCCTTTAATTTTACCGCTGTATCTAAAAAATCCTCCGGATCTGATGTAAGGATCTGGGGAATGACCTCCATTCCCTGATTATGCTCTGGAAGGATGTCATTTAATTCTTTGCTGCTGAAACCGCTTTTATGCTTCGGTGCCAGAAATGGTGTAAAATACCTGTCCATAGGCTTAAAACAGCTGTTGTATGCCTGTCTGTATATGTATCCTGTGATCCCTTCCATGGGAGCCAGATAAAATTTCATATGTCCTTTATCCTCTCATTTACCCTGATGTACTATGTTCGTGTCTATTATCCGTGTTTTTGCCAGAAAATACAATACCTTATCTGCTGCACTTCGGCAACAGACAAGGTATTAAAAAGGGGAGGATAAGTATTAATATTTTCTCTTTGGTGATAATCCTATTATAACCATTCCTTCCCCGTTTATTCTCTTTTCTTCAAAAATCCAGTCTGCTTTCGCAGAATTGTTCCATCATTCATTATTTACAGTACAAAAATAAGTACAGTTGTGATCATGATCATACTGATAATAATAGAAATAGAATTTACTGCACTTGCAAGACCAATATCCCCTTTCAGGTCACCGGTAAACGCAGGTGCTGCTGCTGCAATAGGGCTGAACACCAGTACCGCCAGTGTCTGACGATATTCCAATGGAAGGGGAAGAACAAAATAAAACATCAATGATGCCACCACTGCCACACCATAACGTATGGAAAGGATCTTTCCGATCTTTCCGATCTGCTTTTTATCGCCTGAAAGCTTAAAACCAACTCCAAGCATTAACATTGCCATAAACGCATTGGCATTTCCGATCAGCTGTGCAATACTGACAGCAGGTGCTGGAAGAGAAACATGGATCAGGGAAAGGATGAGCATACCGATATATGCATCAAATGGCGCAGATTTTATCAGTGTTTTCAAAATAGGGCCCACAGAAAACCTGCTGTTTTTATCTTTTGCCATAGAAGCTACACTGTAAGCACCTCCCAGACAGATAAACGCATTTCCCGTATCAAATAAACTGGTGATGACTACACCTGTAGGACCAAAAAAACCGGCGGTAAATGGCATGGTGAAATTTCCAATATTATAACCGGACATATTCAGGATATGAAATGCCTTTTCATCCCTGTCTTTCCCTCCAAGGATCCATCCAAGGCTCATGTAGAGTACGCCGCCTGCAAATCCTACAAGACACAGCAAAAGCATGGCAGGCTGTATCTCAGCCTGTGAAAAATTTGCAATAATGGATGCAGGAAGTGTGATCTTAAGCACGATCTTTGACAATACATAAAAATCTTCTTCTTTAAAAAATCCAGCTTTCCGCAATCCATATCCTAAAATAATAACTGCAATAAAAGAAGCTGCTTTCATCAGGATCGCTTCCATTTTTCTGTCCTCCGTAATAACCCGCCTGTATTAATCAGGCTGTATTTATTGATCTTTTGACCCCTCTGATACCGAATTGCTACGTGCTTTGCACTCCCGCAAGCAAGCTTGCATCGGATTTTAGACCTTTTGACCCTGGTATCATCATAACACAAACCTGCGCCATTTCAAAGTCATTTTGCATACAAACTGTTCATTTTGTATACAACATAGTTACTGTACATGGTAGGCACTTTTGGAACCGAAAGTGCCGTACGATAACGTAGTGGTAGCGGGAATTTGCCGTATTTAAATGCGAAGCCACGGCAAATTCCGTTGCTGGTCATGCAACGCATGAACAGTAACTACAACATATACCCATCATTTCTATAAAACTGCGATCAGAACACAGGTAATGCAGACCATACTGATAATGATGGAAAGAGAATTTACCGCGCTTGCCAGGTTAATATCCCCTTTCAGATCTGCCGTAAATGCAGGCGCTGCTGCGGCAATAGGACTGAACACAAGCACTGCCAGAGCCTGACGGTATTCCAGGGAAAAAGGAAGCAGAAAGTAAAATGCAGCTGCTGTTAAAACAGCCACTCCATAGCGGACACCTAACATTTTCATGATCTTGCTCATCTGTGTCCGGTCTCCTGACAACTTAAATCCAACACCTAACATAAGCATGGCGAGAAAAGCATTTGCATTTGCCACCAGCTGTGCAATGTTTAATACAGGTGCCGGCAGTGACAGATGAAGCCAGTATAAAATATACATGAAAAGATAAGCATCAAAAGGAACTGAACAGAGAAGTGTTTTGCACAGTGGGATAAATGAAAATTTCTTTTCCCTGTTTTTAACCATAGCACCAATACTGTAAGAACCGCCTAAAGCGATCACGGCATTTCCCGTATCAAACAGACTGGTAACAACTACACCGGCAGGTCCAAAAAAGCTGCTGGTAAATGGCATGGTAAAGCTTCCGATACTATAGCCGGAAAGATTCAGGATCTGAAATCCCTTTTCATCTGGATCTTTTCCACCCATGATCCATCCAAGAGCCATATATAAAATACCCCCGCCAAAACCTAACAGGCATAGTAAAAACATGGATGGCTCCATTTTTGTCTGTGAGAAATTGACAATGATGGATGCAGGAAGTGTGATCTTCACCATGATCTTTGACATAACATAAAAATCTTCTTCCTTAAAAAATCCTACTTTTTTCAGAACATACCCCAAGATGATCACAGCCATAAAAGAACCAGCCCGCATCAGTATTGCTTCCATAAGTTTCTTCCCCCAAAATCCCTGATATCTTAACACTTTCTTTATAGTAACACATCTCATCGTTCAATAGCAACTGCCCCTAAAAAAAAATACCACCCCTTTTCAATAGCCTGCTCATGAGAAATCCTACCTTTACCATCAAGAACTTTACGTCTGTTGTTGCTTAAAAACTGATCGGTCTGGTCTGCCGATTCGCAGGTTCTGTCGCCGGTAGCTTCTTTCAGACACATGACAACAGCGAAAAACGCAGAATGTGCGTTTTTCATAAAAACTTACTCCAACACACACTCTGCGTCAATCTGAAAGTTGTATAAAAATATCAGAATATTTATGCGAAATTATATTCCGTCACGATTTTTTCCCGCCCCATGGCCACATCATTGTAGTACTCATACAGGCAGATTCCAAGGAATGATCCGGAAATATTAACCACATTCTCATATCCCCGTCCCTGAAGCGCCATCAGCGCATTGTAGCTTCTCTGGCTGGAACGGCAATGCAGGTATACCGGACGGTCTTTCGGAATTTCATCCGTTCTCTCGCGAAGCTCACTTAAAGGAATGTTCACAGAACCCTTCAAATGTCCGGCCTCATACTCTCCTTTTTCCCGTACATCCACAATGAACGCCTGTTCCTCCACAAGGCTTCTTACCTGTGTAACCGGAACCTGGCGGAAACGTCCGTACAGAATATTTTCAGCCACCAGAGCCGCCTGATTTACCACATCTCTGGCTGTGCCAAATACTGGTGAATAACACAGCTCCAGGTTCTTTAAATCCCGGATGGTGCCATTCATGGAAACCATGGCTGCAATCACATCCACCCGTTTGTCCACATTTCCTCTTCCGATGGCCTGAGCACCCAGGATCCTTCCGGTTGGGACCTCAAACACCAGTTTAAAGTGCATAGGTGCACTTCCCGGCATAATTCCCACCTTGTCACCTGGAATCACATAAACAGAATCGCAGGGAATTCCGGCTTTGCGGGCATTCCGCTCATTAAGACCGGTTGCTGCTGCATTTAAGCCAAATACACGCAGTGCACAGGAACCGATGACACCTCTGTTGTCATTGGGAATCCCATACATCGCATCCGCCGCCGCCCGCGCCTGTCTCAAGGCCGGACCGGCAAGAGCCAGACGTGAAGGTTTCCCGGTCATACGGTCAAAGACCTCAATGGCATCACCAACCGCATAAATATTTTTATCACTTGTGCGGTAGTTGTGATCCACCAAAATGCCGCCGGTCTCTCCGATCTCCAGTCCGGCTGCTTTCGCAAGCCCCGTCTCCGGCGCTACACCAATAGCCAGAATAACCGCATCCGCTGGCACCGTCTTGCCGGAAGCAAGGGTAATCTGCTTCTCTTCAATGGTTTTTACTCCATCATCCACAATTAAAGACACGCCGTTGTCCAGCAGTTCCTTGTGAAGCATCTGTACCATATCGTAATCAAAGGGCGCCAGAATCTGGCTCATGGCCTCCACCACAGTAACCTTCTTCCCCGCCTTTGCAAGGTTTTCAGCCACCTCAATTCCGATAAAGCCACCGCCGATAACCGCTGTGTTCTCCGCTCCTGCGGCCTCCAGTCCATCCTTTAAGTGAACAATATCTGCCACATTACGGACTGTATACACATTTTTTCCGTCAATTCCGCCGATGCTTCTTGGCTTTACAGGTGACGCGCCGGGAGCCATAACCAAAACATCGTAGGCCTCCTCATGTATGTCCCCGGTCAGCGTGTTTTTAATCTCAATGGTCTTTTTGTCACGGTTAATAGCCATCACTTCGCTGTTAACCCGTGCGTCTATATCGTAAGACTTTTTGAATTTTTCCGGGGACATCATTACCAGTGCATCACTGTTTCCCACTACTCCTGACAGATAATAGGGAAGAGCACAGTTGGAAAAGGACACATGCTGGCCACGCTCAAACATAATGATTTCTGCTCCCGCGTCGAGACGTCTTGCTCTGGCTGCTACCGAAGCGCCGCCTGCTACGCCTCCTATGATCAGAATCCTTTTATTCATGGAAAATCACTCCTCGTATAATATCTTTTAGATACATAAATACATATATTTTGGTTAATAA
>ENA-ORMO01002330-ORMO01002330.1-human-gut-metagenome-genome-assembly--contig:-NODE-2330-length-15469-cov-8.187232_pt1 | contig 15469 bp, 15 predicted proteins | sample MGYA00242106_ERZ509001 | MGnify/ENA primary metagenome ERZ509001 (study PRJEB26280, sample SAMEA2338736) | human gut metagenome | biome: human gut; feature: human-associated habitat; material: faeces... | reverse complement strand
ACTACTTTGGCATTGGCAGTCTTTATAGATACCTTTGCCAGCCGCCAATGTCAAAAGGATAATAAATGAACAATAGGAGGAAATGCGAATATGAAAAATGAAGTACCGATTTGGGAAAAAAGTAATTTAACGTTGGAAGAAGCGGCCGCTTATTCTGGGATAGGTATTAATAAATTGAGAAAATTAACAGACAGAGAAGATTGTAGATTTGTTTTATGGAATGGAAGCAAACGTTTGATTAAGAGAAAAGGTTTAGACGAATATACTGAAAAAATGTATTCCATTTGAGGTGAAATTAACAAAGTACTTTTTTCTGGGAGAAAAGGTACTTCGCAAAAGGGTGATAATTTGCTATGATAAATAAGAAGATATCACCCTTTTCTGTTTGGATGAAAGGAGAAAAGCAGTTTGACAGAAAAAGGGGTAAATACAAAAAATAATAAGCGTAAGGATAAAAATAGGATTGTACTACGTACAGGAGAAGGTCAACGACCGAATGGAACCTATGAATATCGATGGACAGATGAAGAACATAAGAGACGCAGAGTTTATGCAAAAACGCTAGAAGAACTTCGAGAAAAAGAAGAGGAAATACTGAAAGATAGAAATCATGGAATAAAAGCAGAGGCGAGATATAAAACATTAAATGAACTTTTCGATGTATGGAAACAATTGAAAAGGGGATTAAAAGATAATACTTTTCAAAATTATCAGTATGTATACAATATGTTTGTTCGTCCAGGTTTTGGTAAAAATAGAATTTCAGAAATAAAAAAATCAGATGTAAAACGATTTTATAATCTTTTGGCAGATGAAAGATGCTTAAAAGTCTCAACAATCGACAGTGTTCATACGGTTTTGCATCAAGTACTTGATATGGCGGTAGATGATGATTATCTTCGTGCAAATCCATCAAACAATGTATTGAAAGAATTAAAACAGTCCCATGTATTTAAGACAGAGAAGCGAAAGGCACTAACTAGATCAGAACAAGAATTACTTTTGAATTATTTACAAAACAGTGATCTATATAAACATTGGTATCCGATTATTGCGGTTATGGTTGGAACAGGGCTTCGGGTTGGGGAGGTGACTGGTTTAAGATGGTGCGATATAGATCTAGATGGTGGAATGATAGATGTAAATCATACGTTAGTTTATTATAATCATCGAGAGACAGAAGGTAAGAAAGGATGCTATTTTACAATTAATACACCAAAGACAGAAGCTGGAAATCGTCAAGTCCCAATGTTAGATTTTGTAAAAGAAGCATTCTTAATGGAAAGAAAATTTCAAGAAGAAAATCACATCCACTGTGAAACGATTATTGATGGATATACGGATTTTATTTTTGTAAATCGTTTTGGGAAAGCACAACATCAGGGAACTTTAAACAAAGCTATCCGAAGAATTATTCGCGATTGTAATGACAAAGTTCTTCTTGAAGATGAAAATCCAGAAGTTTTATTACCACATTTTAGTTGTCATTCTTTACGGCATACATTTACAACAAGAATGTGTGAGGCTGGGGTTAATATTAAAGTAATACAAGATGCGCTTGGACATTCGGATATTTCGACCACATTGAATATTTACGCAGATGTTACAAAAGAGACTAAAAAGAAGGAATTTATTGGTCTAGATGAGTGGTTTCAAAAAGAGGCATAGTAGTACATCTCTATTAAGCCATTAAGCCAAAAGTTAAGCCGACAGGCAAAATAGTTATAAAGAGCTAAGTAGAAATATGAAAATGAAAAATATTTGCCATACAAATAAAGTAGGTTTTTGAATAGAAATAAAAGGTTATGTAAATGTTCGGGCAGTGTTCCCGACAATGAAGTCACAGGGTGCTGCTAAGAACGAAGCAAACAACGCTGCACAGTCTGCTCCGGCAAAATCTGTTGCAACATTTACCGCTACATCTGACATGGCAGAAAAGATCGATTTCTCTAATGTAGAAGTGGAACCATTATTCAAAGATATGGTTGATTTCGAAACATTCAGTAAATCAGATTTCCGTGCTGTAAAGGTAAAAGAATGTGAAGCAGTTCCGAAATCCAAGAAGCTTCTGAAATTCGTTCTGGATGACGGAAGTGGTGAAGACCGCGTGATTTTAAGTGGTATTCACGATTATTATGAGCCAGAAGAACTGGTTGGAAAGACATTGCTTGCAATCACAAACCTTCCACCACGTAAGATGATGGGAATTGATTCTTGTGGTATGATCATCTCCGCTACACACCTTGTAGAAGGAAGAGAAGGCTTGAATGTTCTGATTCTTGAGGACAAGATTCCGGCTGGGGCAAAATTATATTAAGTAATGTAAAACAAAATAGAAAATGATTTTTGTATCAAGCTTGTACCAATAATAAGAACAGATTTAAAACTTTATAAAGAGATATGAAGAGATAGGCTCATGGAATGTGTTTTCCATGAGTCTGTTTGCGTTATTTGTTAGATTCAAAACCAGAAAAATTAAAATCACAAAACAAATGCTGGATTTATGGAGAACTTATGAGGGTGGAGCAAACAACAACAGCTATTTATTATTAAAACCTCTGTATATGCGTGTAGTGCTGTGGTATAATACCAGATAAATCAAACGAAAAGGGATGAGGTATATTTATGAATATTCAAGAGTTTCAAGATAAATTAAAAGAAATACAGACATTAGCCATGAAAAATGGGAAACAAGTGCAGGCAGAACTAGTGCAACAGTTTTTCGGTGAGGAAGGAATGGATCAGGAAAAACTGAAAAAGGTTTTTGATTTTCTGGAAATGCAGGGTATTACTGTACATGGTTATAGCAAGAAGTGTGAAGTGACCCAAAAAGTGGAAGAAGTATTACAAGTTCCATTAACTGCAGAGGAAGAAGAATATTTGGAGGAATATTTAGAAACCTTTGGAGAAATAGAAGGTTTTGACCGAGAGCAGCTTTTGGCAGATTTCATAGCAGGAGAAGATGTAAAAGAGAGTATTTTGAAGAGCTACCAGAAGGAAGTAGTGCAGATAGCCAAAGAACTTCATTCTGGGGAAATTTTCTTTGGGGATTTACTTCAAGAGGGAAATATGGGACTTTTGATGGCATTAGAGCAGGCAGCACCCCAGGAAGAGATTCATACCTGGCTTATGAGCGAAATCAGGAGCAGTATCCGTCTGTTTATGGAAGAGCAGAGCCAGCAGAAAAAAGAGGATGATATTCTGGTGGAGAAGGTGAGAAATTTAGAAGCCAAAGTGAAAGAATTAACGGAAGATGAGGATGTGAAATATAGCGTAGAGGAATTAGCTGCATTTCTGGATATGGATGTGGAAGAAATGGAATCTGTGTTAAGATTGACTGGAGATGATAAATAAGCAAAAGCAGAAAGGTTTATTCTTTTTTAATAGAATTAATATGCTTTCTTCCTTGCATAATAAAGTAAGAAGAAGTATAGTTTTTATATGGCTTTAGCCTGAGATTATATATAACGGAGGAGTATGTATGGATATTAAAGAAAACAAAACACCAAAGCCTCCTAAAAAACCGACCATGATTTTTTATGGGATTATTCTACTGGTTTTAGTGGCAATGAATTTTTTTGTTTTACCATCTCTGGCAGAGAGAAGTGTGAAGGAAACCAGTTATGATGTGTTTATTAGTGACTTGGAAAAAGGAAAGGTTACGGAAGTAAGCCTTGGAGAAGGAATTATTTATTTTTCTGAAAAAAAGGAAGGGAAAGGCGATAAGGTTCAGATTTTTAAGACTGGGTATGTAAAGGATGAAAAACTTATTGAGCGCTTGGATGATGCAGGTGTGAAATATGGTTCTGAGTTACCAGAAAAAGTGAACCCACTGGTGAATTTCCTTTTTACCTGGATTTTGCCTTTTGTTCTGATTTGGACTCTGGGCGGATGGCTTATGAGACGGATGATGAAGAACATGGGTGGAGCTGGTGGACCAGGAGCCATGGCTTTTGGCAAGAGCAATGCTAAGATTTATGTGAAGTCTGCTACGGGTATTAAGTTTTCCGATGTGGCAGGAGAGGATGAAGCAAAGGAGCTTTTGTCAGAAATTGTAGATTATCTTCATTATCCTGACAAATATACAGAAATCGGTGCTTCTATGCCAAAGGGTGCACTTTTAGTAGGACCTCCTGGAACTGGTAAGACTCTTCTAGCGAAAGCCGTAGCGGGTGAGGCAAATGTTCCGTTTTTCTCTATTTCAGGTTCTGAGTTTGTAGAAATGTTTGTAGGTATGGGTGCTGCAAAAGTAAGAGACTTGTTTAAGCAGGCCAATGAAAAAGCGCCGTGTATTGTGTTTATTGATGAGATTGATACCATTGGTAAAAAGCGTGATGGAGCCAATATGGGCGGAAATGATGAGCGTGAACAGACTCTGAACCAGCTCCTTACAGAGATGGATGGGTTTGACGGATCGAAAGGTGTTGTAATTCTGGCAGCAACCAACCGTCCCGATTCTTTGGATCCGGCTCTTTTGCGGCCAGGGCGTTTTGACCGGAGAATTCCGGTAGAGCTTCCGGATTTGAAAGGACGAGAAGAAATCCTGAAAGTACACGCAAGAAAAATTAAAATTTCAGATAACGTAGATTTTCATGAAATTGCGAAAGCAGCGTCTGGTGCGTCTGGTGCAGAATTGGCAAATATTGTGAATGAGGCAGCATTAAGGGCTGTCCGTGACAGAAGAAGATTTGCTACACAGGCAGATATGGAAGAGAGTATCGAGGTAGTTATTGCAGGATATCAGAAGAAGAGCAGGGTTTTATCTGAGAAAGAAAAATTGATTGTTTCCTATCATGAAGTAGGACATGCTTTGGTTGCGGCGCTGCAGACCAATTCAGCTCCGGTACACAAGATTACGATTATTCCAAGAACTTCTGGTGCTCTTGGTTATACCATGCAGGTAGATGAAGGAGAACATTTCCTCATGTCTAAGGAAGAACTGGAGAATAAGATTGCCACCTTTACTGGAGGTCGTGCAGCAGAGGAATTGATTTTCCATTCTGTGACAACAGGTGCTTCTAACGATATTGAACAGGCAACTAAGATTGCAAGAGGTATGATTTCCAGATTTGGTATGAGCGATGAATTTGACATGGTTGCTATGGAGAGCATGTCAAATCAGTATCTTGGAGGCGACAGTGCTTTGTCCTGCTCTTTTGAAACACAGACTTTGATTGATAAAAAAGTCATTGAGTTGGTGAAAAAACAGCATGACAAAGCATATAAGATTCTGGAGGATAACATTGCGAAACTTCATGAATTGGCAAAATTCCTTTATGAGAATGAAACCATTACAGGAGAAGAGTTTATGCGGATTCTGAATACGAAGCCACGCATTGGGATGAATGAAGAGGCGGAGCAGACAGGGAAGAAAGAAGAAACAAGAGAATAGAAAAAAGGAAGCTATCGTATTAAGAACTATCAGGAATATTTCCTGTATGTATAATTAGTACGGTAGCTTCATTCTTTACAAGTTATCCATTTCTAAAAGTCGAAAGGACAGATTCAGATAAAATAATTCCTCTGGGTCTTCCAAATCCGTTTCCAGAAGTGCTTTTATTCGTTCCAGGCGGTAGAGAAAGGTACTTCTGTGGATAAACAGAGCCTTGGCAGTTTGCACAGTGTTCAAGTTATGCTCCAGATATACCCGCAAGGTTTTCATATAGTCTGTGTTTTGGACTGCATCCGATTTTTGCAGGTCCAGAAGTTTCTCGTAGCAAATCATATAGCCAGGGAAAATTTTTGTGGCCTGTTTTAAAATATAAGGCATTGCAATTTGGCTGAAATGATGAATCCAGAGCTGAGGTTGGATTTCACAACCCATAGTAAGGGCAGTTAGAGCCTGAAGGTATTGACGCCTCAGATTCATGTGCCCTGTCATGGGACGGCTGTAGCCTGCTTTTAACATACTGTCTCGGATAAAGTAAACCAGGGTTTGAAATACATCTTCTGGCTCCATGGCAAGAAGACTTAGATTATAAAAGCTTACTACATGTTCCTTAAAGACAATGCTGCAGGATGCAGGAAAGTCGTTGCTGATATATTGGCAAATGGTGTTATTGTTTAAGGACCAGCGGCCAGAGCCAGGAGCCAAAATCACAGAACACAGATAGGAATGGGACGGAAGCCATTCCACATGTTCCAAAAGATGGCTGATATTCATATAGTCTGCAGTTCGGTCCGAAAGAATACTTTGAAAAATAGATTGTAATGTTGTACTTCTGGACGAAGATTCGGAATGCATTCGATGAACAATGTATTCTGCATGATGTGCCAGAATCGTAATTAAATACCAATCAGATTCCGAGAAGGGTGACTCGTGCTCAATAATGGATAAATGGTATTTCGCCTGCTCTTCTAAAAAAAGATTGATATTCAGAGAACGATGTCCGCTGATATAAGAAGGAAATAGCACAGGATTGATTTCCTGTGGGGGTATTTGACAGGCTTCATCTTGTAAAAAGGCATTCAGGTATTCCACTCGCTTGGTTGAATCTCGAAAAATATCATATTCCTCCGGAGTTTGGGATAGACCGGATTGTGCAGTAAGAGAAAAATCCATGTCTGTAATACGGAGGGGATTTTGAAATACTTTTCTGGAAGTATCCAAAAGATCGGTAAGGCTTCCATCCTGTTGGCAGATAGAAACCAGTTGTTTTTCCCACTCTTCGTAATAATCAAAGATAGACTGGATAAAATTAAATACATGAATAGCAGACGTATGGCTGGAAAGTAGAATACAGGAAAATTTGCCTTTTGGAAGAACAGAAGTTTCGTTTTTCTGGCAGATAACAAAAATCACATCTTCTGGCATGGAATGGAAGAATTCTAAATCCAAGACCTCTGTAGTAAGATAAATATGGTTACTTTGAAGCCCCCTGTCTGCCTCATAGAAAAAAGGGCGGGCAAGGGGCTGATTTTTTGAAAGAAGACGGTATTCAGCAATATGAAAATGTTTCTTTAAGTTTTCGTATAAAAGTATAGATGTGAGCTGCAAGGTGTCTCCTCCTGAGTTATGTAAGTTAAAGTTGCTACAGAATAAAAGTTTTCGCTAGTTCAGCGGCGTCTACTGCAGATTCTGAGTAGCCGTCAGCTCCGATTTGTTCAGCAAATTCCTTTGTTACAGCGCCGCCACCTACCATGATTTTAAGGCGGTGCTGAGTATCAGACTGGCGGATGGCTTTTACAGTATGCTGCATACTGGAACAAGCGGTGGTCAAGAGTGAAGAAAGACAAACAATGGAAACATCCGGATTTTGTCGTACAGCTTTAATAAATTGTTTTTCCGAGATATCAACACCTAGGTCAATGACTTTAAAGCCAGCACTTCGGAACATAATAGCAACTAGGTTTTTTCCAACATCGTGAAGATCACCCTCTACGGTACCTAAAACCACAGTTCCTACATAGAGTCCTCTCTCGGTTTCCAAGTTTGGAGAGAGGAGATCCAGACCCTTTCTCATACATCTGGCAGAGGCTAGAATTCTGGGGATATCAGCTTCATTATTTTTATAATGTTCCCCCATTTGACGCATAGCAGGTACGAGGCCTTTTTCCAAAATTTCCAAGGCAGGAATGTGCTGCTTTAAGGCTTTTGTAAGGAGTTCTTCTGTTGTTTTGTAATGTCCCTTTTCTACGGATTTACCGATTTCTTCCAAGATGTTATTGTTATTTCCCATACTGTATTCTTCCCATGTGTCATTTTCTTCATTATAGCCTTTATTCCAGTAAAAAACAACTAGTATATGTAATAGTACAAGGCCCATAATAATAGGTAAGATTATTGTCCTGGCAGACCTGGGTTACTAGCATACCATAAGCCTCCATGGAAGCAAAAGTTTTGTCAGGAAAACGGCAGGGCGCTTCTGGATAAGTACATTCTTTGCAACGGGTGCAGCATCCAGCGCCGATAGGGAGCATCTTAGGATAGTCTGCTCTTAAAACATCCTCCAGGGCAAAGAAATGCTCTTTGTGAGCAACTTCTGTTTCCATCATGGTTTCCACATCCATGGAATCTTCTAGGTTTCCTACAGTTTGTACCAGAATACCGTGACGATACTGACGGACACGGTTTTCACATTCCTCCAGGGTACCGCAGCCAGGAGGACAGGACCAGTTTTTGCCATACATATGACAGGTGTTGCTGGCGCACATTTGCCGAACCTCTGGCAGAAGTTGGATGGTGCTGCAATCAAGGGGTGCAATATGAGTAAAACCGGCATGTTTGCCAACGAGTTCTAATTTTTTGTAATCAATCATGGATTCTTCCTTTCTTTTCCTGCATTTATTTTATAGTTCAGGAAACTCTAATTCATCTACAAAACAGTCCTGAAATTCAGGGATTGCAGCCAGCTCCAAAAATTCCACCTGCTGGGACAGACAGACGGTTTGAGCTAGTTCCTCTTTGTTTAAAAGGGCAATTTTGGCACCTTCGCCGGCAGCATTTCCAATGGACTGAATTCTGTCCTTTAATGTGGTGGGAAGTAAGCCGATATTACAAGCATTTTGGGGATTCATATAATTTCCAAAAGCTCCGGCAATGTATATGGTTTGAATTTGTTGGTGGGTAATACCAAGATGTTTCTCAAGAAGCAAAATACCGGCGGAAATAGCGCCTTTCGCAAGTTGCACCTCTCGGACATCTTTTTGGGTAAGATAAACATGAGGAATGTCAGGGTCGAATAAAAAGGCTGTCATATTTTGTTTTTGGGTTATATGAGAGGCAGCAGTTGCCCCACAGATTTCCATTGCTTCTTGATAGGAAAGCATATGCCCCATCTCATCAATAAGTCCTTGTTTCCGTAAGCAAGCAATGGTATCAATAAGCCCTGAACCACAGATTCCTTTTGGTTCACAGTTTCCGATTACAGAGAAGTGGAATCCATTCTCATCCCAAAAAACATGGTCTATGGCACCATCCGCACCACGCATGCCACACTCAATCTTCGCTCCCTCAAAAGCAGGACCTGCGGCAGTGGAGCAGCATACCAGTTGTTTTTTGTTTCCAAGAACGAGTTCGCCGTTTGTGCCAATATCAATCATAAGGGTAATCTCATCCTTTAAATCTGGACGGACGGCCAACAGACACCCCATAGTATCTGCCCCCACAAAACCAGCAATCACTGGAAGAAAAAGTAATTCTCCTTCTGGGTGAATGTGAATCTGGAAATTAGCTGCTTTTTCCCGTATCAGTTTTCTTTGATAAGGAACATAAGGGGCCAAAACCAGAGAACCCATAGGGTATTGAAAGAAAATATGGTGCATACAGGTATTTCCTACCAGACAAATTTGAAGAATTTTTTCTACTTGGATATTGGCAGATTTGGCCAACTCTTGAAGTAAATCGTTGATAGCTTTTTGAATACATCCAGTTAAGGCATCAAATCCATGATGCAAGGTATAGTCTGCCCTTGAGATGACATCTGCACCATAAGCAGTCTGGGGATTTACACAACTGGCAGTACCAAGCTGTTTTCCAGTATGAGCATCCAGCAAATAAGATGCAATGGTAGTTGTGCCGATATCGAAAGCGGCAAGATATCCAGGTTCGTTTTTGGGTATCTTAACAGATGGAGCATAAGGCACACAGCGGGCAGCGGCCTCGGTGAGAATCCGATGTTTCATCTTACTTTTTGAGGTATCTATGTACAAAGAACAGTCTATTTTGGTTTGGCAGGCTTTCACAGTTTCCCAGGAGGAAGAATCAGTGGAAATTTGTATGAGACATTTTTGGCAAGTTCCTTTTCCTGCACAAGGTGCGTCCAGAAAGATACCGGCAGCTTTTAAAGCATTCATAACCGTGGTCCCTTCTTCAACTTCTAAAGAAATCTGTTCTTGTACAAAGTGAAGGCTATAGGTTTGTTTCATTGAACGTTTCCTCCTTTCTATAAAAAAGTATATCAAAAATCCAATTATGAGAAAAGTATAACAAAAAAGGACTGCCGTAGACGGAAATCCTGTCCAGGCAGTCCAAAAGTTGCAAATGGAAAAACATACTACACGTTAAGCTGCCAGTTCTTTTGCTTTCTGTGCAGCAGAAGCAGCATCAGGAGTGTAGGCGTCTGCACCGATTTCATCTGCAAATTCCTGAGTAATAGGAGCTCCACCCACCATGACCTTGATGTTTGGACGGAAAGGAGCTTCATTTAATGCAGCAACGGTTTCTTTCAGAGAAGGCATGGTAGTAGTAAGCAATGCAGAAAGTCCTACGATTTTTACGTCTGGATTTGCCTCAATTGCTTCCATAAATTTGCTCACAGAAACATCTACTCCAAGGTCAATAACTTCAAATCCAGCACTTTCAATCATCATAGCTACCAGGTTTTTTCCAATGTCATGAAGGTCACCGGAAACTGTGCCGATAATCATTTTTCCGTATGTAGTAGCATTATCGCCTGCAAGATGTGGTTTTAATATTTCTACACCTTTTTTCATAGCTTTGGCAGCAATGAGCATTTCCGGAACGAAAATTTCATTTTTCTTAAAACGTTCACCAACCAATCCCATAGCATCAATCATGGAATTTAACAGTTCTACGGCATCACATCCACCGTCCAGTGCTTCTTGAACAAGACCACCTACTAATTTTGTTTTACCAGCAGCAACAGCATCCGCAACAGTTTGAATCTGACTCATAATATATCCTCCTTATATTTTAAGTTCTTAGTTTTTTGGTGCAGGGCCAATGAGGCCTTCTCGATAAGCACCAATATATTCCATACAGTAATCATCCAATCCCAGTAAAGCCTCGGTAGCATAGATATGTCCTAACATATCCTTGTTTACAGGATCCAAAATGGCACTATCCAGTCCTGCATTCATAGCAAGAGTGAGGAAACAACAGTTAATTAGCTTTCTTACAGGCAGATTAAAAGAAATATTACTGATGGCAGCAGTGATATGAATGGAAGGATAATCTTTTCTGATGGTAGAAATGACTTCTACATTCATGGCAATGCCGTCTTCAGAGGTACACAGCATCTCAACTAAAGGGTCAATATGTATTCTGCTTGGAGAGATTCCATATTCTTTTGCCTTTTCCATAATGTGTTTAAAAACACGAAGCCTATCTTGGGCTGTTTTTGGAATACCTGTATTATCGCTTAACAGTGCAATGACTTCCCATTTTTTGTTTTCTTCCTTTGCCATAATTGGGAAGATTTTATCAATTTTATCCCCTTCTCCAGAAACGGAATTAAAAAGTCCTGGGCGTTTACAATGAGTGTATACCTGTGCCAGCACATCTGCACTTGGACTATCAATAGAGATTGGCAGGTCCGTGACTTCCTGAATACAATCAATCATCCATTTTAAGGTTTCTACCTCAATATCTTCGGGAACAGAAGCACAGCAGTCAATGAAAGAAGCATTTGCCTCAGCCTGCATTTTGGCCCTGTTTTTGATAAAGTCTGCATCTCGTCTTGCAATAGCATCTGCCACAGAAGGAATAGAACCGTTAATTTTTTCCCCAATAATTATCATGGTATTGCAAACCTCCTTCTTAAAATTTTCTAACTGTATTGTATCAGAAAAAAGTCTTATGCAACATGCTATAAAGTGAAGCATTTTTTTGATTAGGCTTCATACAGAATGTAGTATGAAGGAGAGAAGAAAGTTTCGTACATTGACTTGTAAAAAATATTTTGCTAGAATTGTTACGTCTAAGAAGGGATTGAGAAAGAAAGGTGCTGATATGAATTATATTGTTTTTGATTTAGAATGGAATCAATGCCCTTATGGAAAGGAACAAGAAAATAGAAGACTTCCATTTGAAATTCTGGAAATCGGTGCTGTGAAGCTGGATGAAAACAAGAATATGGTAGATTCTTTTCAGGAAGTTATTAAACCGGCAGTGTATAAAAAACTTCATTTTCACACCAGAGAAATCCTGGATTTGGATGCAGCAGTTTTAAAACAAGGCTGCCCTTTTCCCAAAGCGGTGAAAAAATTTTTAACATGGTGTGGGCAAGATGTAAAATTTTGCACCTGGGGTTCCTCGGATTTAGTAGAGTTACAGAGAAATCTAAAATATTATAAGCTGTTGTCGCTTTTGAAGGGGCCTATTTTTTATTATGATATTCAGAAACTGTTTGGTCTTGTGTATGAAGGTGAAAAGACAACGAGATCTTTGGAATATGCCATTGATTTTCTGGAAGAAGGAAAAGAGGGCAAGTTTCACAGAGCATTAAACGATGCGCATTATACAGCAGAAATTTTTCGAAAATTGCCTCAAACAGTAATAGAAGAATATGAATCTATTGACTGTTATCAAAATCCAAAGTCTAAGAGCCAGGAAATTCAGATGATTTATCCTGGATACTCTAAGTTTATTTCCAGAGAATTTTTATCTAAGGAAGATGCCATGAAGGATAGGGAGGTAACGAGAACGAAATGTTTCCTTTGCGGCGAGACAGCCAGGAAGAAGGTGCGCTGGTTCTCAGTAAATCCTAAGTCTAATCTATGTCTGGCTTTTTGCCCTGAACATGGATACTTTAAGGGGAAAATCCGTATGAAAAAAACAGATGAAGGAAAATATTATGTGATTAAAACCTTAAAGCTCATAGATTTGGAAGAAGCGGCTTCTATAAGAGAAAGAAAGGAGCTTCTTACCAAGAAGAGGCGAATGAAACGGCATCAAGAAAAAGAAGAAAAAATAGGAAAAGGAGGAAAAACATCTTTATATGGAAACGCAAGTAAGTCAAAAAGAAAATAAGATGGGCATTATGCCAGTAAACCGCCTGCTGTTATCCATGTCTGTGCCTATGATGATTTCTATGTTGGTACAGGCTCTTTATAATGTAGTAGACAGTATGTTTGTGGCACAGCTCAATGAAAATGCACTGACAGCCGTGTCATTGGTGTTTCCTGTACAGAATTTAATGATTTCCGTGGGTGTTGGAACCGGAGTCGGTATTAATGCACTTTTATCCAGAAGTCTGGGAGAAAGAGAATATGAACGGGCAAATCAGGCAGCAAATCATGGTGTATTTTTGGCAATTCTTAGCTACCTTGCATTTGCTGTGTTAGGTGTTTTAGGTGCTGGGATGTTTATGAGCGTGCAAACAAAAGATCCACAGATTGTAAAATATGGAACCCAGTATCTGCAAATTTGCTGTATCTTTTCTTTTGGATTATTTTTACAGATTACTTTTGAGAGATTGCTGCAGTCAACAGGAAAAACTTTGTATACTATGATGAGCCAGTCTCTCGGTGCTATTATTAATATTATTTTAGACCCTATTATGATTTTCGGATTATTTGGATTTCCTCGTATGGAGGTTGCCGGTGCAGCAGCTGCTACAGTAACAGGACAAATTATTGCCTGTATGGTTGGGTTTGTGTTGAACAAGAAAAAGAATACAGAAATTCATCTTACATGGAAGGGATTTAAGATATCTGGACATATTGTAAGAGGGATTTACGCAGTAGGCGTTCCGTCTATTGTAATGTCTTCCATTGGTTCGGTTATGACCTTTGGATTAAATAAGATTTTGATTGCATTTTCATCTACCGCAACAGCAGTTTTTGGTGTATACTTTAAACTCCAGAGTTTTGTTTTCATGCCGGTGTTTGGGCTGAATAATGGTATGGTTCCTATTGTTGCCTATAATTATGGCGCAAGACAGAAGAAGAGGATTACAGAAACCATTGTTTATAGTGCGTGTTATGCAGTAGGAGTTATGCTTGTGGGAGTGATTATTTTTCAAGCATTTCCAGGGAAGCTACTGGAAATTTTTAACGCTTCAGCAACTATGAAGGAAATCGGAATTCCTGCTTTGCGGACTCTAAGTATCTGTTTTGTATTTGCAGGATTTTGTATTGTGTGTTCTTCAGTGTTCCAGGCACTGGGACATGGGGTACTGAGTTTATGGGTATCCCTGGTGCGTCAGCTCTGTGTCTTATTGCCGGTGGCTTATGTACTTGCAAAGGCAGGAGGTCTGCATCTGGTATGGTGGTCATTCCCTATTGCAGAAATTTTCTCAGTATTTATGAGTGCGTTATTTATACGCTACGTATATAAGAAAGAAATTGCACCTTTGGAAAATTAAGGGTATAATAAGGCATACTTAAATTTAGTGTATCAAGTATTCAAAGAAATATATCAAAAAATAAAAGGAGAATTAGACAATGAAGCAGGATATGATTGTTATTCTGGATCTGGGAAGCACAGAAAATACTGTATTAGCCAGAGAAATTCGTGAATTAGGTGTTTACAGTGAGATTCATCCACATGATATTACAGTGGATGAACTCCAGAAACTGGATAACGTAAAAGGTATTATTTTAAACGGCGGTGAGAACCGTGTGGTAGATGGTGAGGAAGTGCAGATAAGAGAGGAGCTGTACAGCTTAGGAATTCCTATGATTTCTGTGGATTATCCTCAGTCTAAATGTGAAAAACAGCTTCCAACACTTCCAGATACAGAAACATTAAAAACTTTTGTTTTCCAGGAATGTAAAGCAGAAGCAAACTGGAACATGAAAAACTTTATTGCAGACCAGGTAGAGCTTATTCGTAAACAGGTTGGAGACAGAAAGGTACTTCTGGCTTTATCCGGTGGTGTAGACTCATCTGTTGTTGCTGCTATGTTAATTAAAGCAATTGGACAGCAGTTAGTTTGTGTTCATGTAAATCATGGTTTAATGCGTAAAAATGAGTCCGAAAGTGTTGTAAAGGTGTTCCGTGATGAACTTCATGCAAACCTTATTTATGTAGATGCTACAGAACGTTTCCTTGGAAAACTGGAAAATGTAGCAGATCCAGAAGAAAAGAGAAAAATTATCGGCGGTGAATTTATCCGCGTTTTTGAAGAAGAAGCAAGAAAACTGGAAGGAATTGATTTCTTGGGACAGGGAACTATTTATCCAGATATCATTGAAAGTGGTACAAAAACAGCAAAATGCGTGAAATCCCATCACAATGTAGGAGGTCTTCCGGAAGATTTACAGTTTGAGTTGGTAGAGCCTCTGAAACAGCTCTTCAAAGACGAAGTTCGTGCTTGTGGTATTGAACTTGGCCTTCCGGCAGAAATGGTTTACCGTCAGCCATTCCCAGGTCCTGGACTTGGTGTAAGATGTCTTGGTGCAATTACCCGTGACCGTTTGGAGGCGCTTCGCGAATCCGATGCGATTCTCCGCGAGGAATTTGCTAAAACAGGTCTGGATAAGAAAGTATGGCAGTATTTTACTGTAGTACCAGATTTCAAAGCTGTTGGTGTAAGAGATAATGCAAGAAGTATGGGATATATGGTGGTGATTCGTGCTGTCAACACCATTGATGCCATGACTGCATCCATTGAAAGAATTGATTACGATATTCTGGAAAGAATTTGTGCTCGAATTACAGCAGAAGTTCCAAGCGTCAGCAGAGTGTGCTATGAAATTACGCCGAAGCCGGTGGCTACGATTGAATTCGAATAAATCGAGTTGCTTAAAAAAGCCAGTGTTTATGCGGGTTTCAGCGATTTCG
>ENA-ORMO01002319-ORMO01002319.1-human-gut-metagenome-genome-assembly--contig:-NODE-2319-length-15536-cov-5.813384_pt1 | contig 15536 bp, 17 predicted proteins | sample MGYA00242106_ERZ509001 | MGnify/ENA primary metagenome ERZ509001 (study PRJEB26280, sample SAMEA2338736) | human gut metagenome | biome: human gut; feature: human-associated habitat; material: faeces... | reverse complement strand
CCCCGGCGGAATATTCCGCCGGGGCGCCGCTTTTTTGCGGGACAGACATGGCGCATACTTTTCCCGCTTCTGCTCACGTTAAGGTTGCCAGCTGCTCCAGCAGATGCAGAACAACAGGCTTGACACGCGGCGCACAGGCGTTGAAAAGCCGCAGCACCTGCTCCTGACCGTAGTCGGGAGAGGTCGTCTGGACGCCGGTGAAGGCTCGGGCAAGGTCGTATTCCAGAACACAGCAGAGCCTGTCCAGCAGGTCCAGCGTCGGATGCACCCGTCCGTTTTCAATTTTGGACAGGTAGACCACAGTGATGCCGACCCGTTCCGCCGCGTCCTCCTGTGTGATCCCCAGTTCCTTTCGCCGCGCCTGCAGCCGGCCACCAATCGCAGCATAATCCAAAGGCATGTAATCACCCTAAAACATCCTAGCAAAGATAATCTTTTCATTTAATGAATTGACATTTTAACTTAATCTGATAAAATAATATTTGCGAATTTTCTAAGGGTATACGCCGCAGCGCCAACACATGGGAGATGACAGACAGATGAAAAAAATTCGGGTGGGAATCCTGGGAGTGGCCGCCGCAGCGGCGCTCTGCTTCACGGCGGGAGCCGTCTATCTCTATGCCAGGGGAGTGTGGCAGATGCCCATTCCGGCGGACCGGGCCCTCCCGGTGCTGATGTACCACCATATCGTGGAGGACGGTGAGCCGTGCAACGATATGACCATCACCGTGAGCCGTATGGAACAGGACCTGCGCTGGCTGACGGAACATGGCTACCACACTGTGCTGCCGCGGGAGTTGGCAGGGGGAGAGCCGCTGCCGGAAAAACCCCTTCTCATCACCTTTGACGACGGATACCGGAGCAACTACGAGCTGCTCTTCCCGCTGCTTCAGGCATACCAGATGAAAGCCGTGGTCTCTATTATGGTGTATATGCAGGACGTGTCCGCTGACAACTTCCTCAGCTGGGATATGTGCCGGGAGATGGCAGACTCCGGCCTGGTAGAGATCGGGTCCCATGCCTATTCGCTCCACAATCTGGGAGATCTGGGCGGAAACTTTGACCCGGGCGGCATCAACGGCATCCAAAGGGATCCGGAGGAGTCGGACAGTGCCTTTGAGGCCAGGGTGCTGGGGGATATTCAGAAGAGCCATGACCGCATTGCCCAGGAGGTGGGCCAGCCCGTCACCTTCTTTGCCTATCCCTTCGGCATCACCGAGCCGGACGCGGAGGCATTTGTGCATGAGCTGTTCCCGGTCACTGCGGTCACCAGACACGGCACAGCCGACTTGGGGAAGGGACTGCATGAGCTGCCACGCATGACCGTGACGATGGACAGGGAACTGGAGGACATTCTGAAGGACTGATGGAGGGGCCGCTTTTCCGGAGCAGGAAAAAGGACTCCGCAGGCACAGCCTGCGGAGTCCTTTTGACCGGGGATGGAGTTGGCGGCGGGCCGCCCTCAGGGGCTCTGGGGCAGATCCACTGTGCGGACCGTCTCATTGCCGGCCAGGTCCACCGCGTAAAAGGTATAAGGTCCGCCATTGCGCACCAGCAAGGTGGCGGCCCCCCACGCATTCAAGGGGAGGGGCGTCCCCGCGGCGCCGCCCTGGAAATTCGCTGCCGTGTATGTCCCGGCGGCATAAGCGGCGGAGCGGAAGTCGCCGTCCGGATCCTGGACTTGAACGGTCAGATACTGCTGCCCCCTCCACTGGAAGAGAGACAGGGAGAGAATGGGCGGACTGTCGGTATAGGCCGCCAGGTCCGGCTCCGTCCAGGTCCGCCCCTTCTGGGCCGCGGCCCCGGATGCCATGGCGGCACCCAGGTCCAGCATCCCGCCGGTAGCCGTCAGGCCGGTGAGGCTGTCCAGCTTTTGGACGGAGGATAGCAGGATGTCCTTCACGTCGGCCAGCGTGGCATCCGGAAACTGGGAGTAGAGCATGGCCGCCGCAGCACTGACCATAGGCGCCGCCATGGAGGTTCCTGTCATGTAACTGTATGAATTCCCGGGAGTGGTGCTTAAAATATGGGTGCCGGGGGCGGCTAGGTCCACAGAGGAGGCGCCGTAGCTGGAGGTAGGATCCAGGTTACCGTCGTATCGGAGGTTCGCCACGGTAATGAGGTTATCCAAGTGGTAGCTGGCCGGGTAGCTGGGGGCAAGCTCCAGGTCGGCGCCGTCGTTGCCGGCTGCAACTACGAACAGCATATCCGACGCCGCGATGGTGCGGTACAGCGCGGGGTCGTTTCTGGAAGAGCCCAGGCTCAGGTTGCAGATCCGGGCTCCGTTGGCCTCCGCGTACTGAATGGCCCGGATGATGGATGCCGTGGAGCCGCTGCCGTCCCACCCGCCCAGAGCCTTGACTGCCATGACTTTGACGTGGTCGCTCCGGACGATGCCGGCGATCCCGATGCCGTTGTCCGCATGGGCGGCGATGGTGCCCGCGCCGTGGGTGCCGTGGCTGTCCTCACTGCCCGTATAGACCTGATTGCTGCCGGAGTAGAAATTCCAGCCGTAGACATCGTCGATATAGCCGTTTCCGTCGTCGTCTACCCCGTTGCCGGGGATCTCGTCTTCGTTCACCCAGATGCGGCCCTCCAGATCGGCGTGGGTGTAGTCGATGCCGGTGTCCACCAGGGCCACCACCACATCCCGGCTTCCGCCGTCGTACAGGGCCCAGGCATCCTCCGCGCCGATGTCCACGCCGGCCGCGGCCTGCACGGTTCCGGTGCTCCCGGCGGATGCATCGGACTGCATCCACCAGGGGGCAATCCACTGCCACGGGGCGGAGGGGAGTGCAAAGGGATCATTGAAGACCGGATAGGGGTTCTCCTGCTCCTCCAGTTGGAAGCTGCCGTCGTTATACAGGGCCCACTGCTCCGCCAGCAGCGGGTCTGTGGTGGAGAGAGCGGTGCTTGTGTATGTGTAGTTGGGCTGGACCAGCGCCACACCCTCCTGCCGGGCCAGCTGCGGCAGCCCCTCCTCCAGGGAGGCGGCGTCCTCGTAGACGACCACCTCGGTCCTGCCGTCCTCATACAGGACCAGAACCTCACTGTCGGGGTATGCGGCGGGCTCCAGAACGGATGTCCCCGCCGGGACGGAATCGGTGCCCACAGCGGCTGCGCCCAGGGTCATGCCCTGCGCCAGCAGAAGCAGGGAGAGCAGCAGGCACACCGACCGTTTTACATGGTGAGAGACCCTCATGGCGTTCCTCCTATTCCGGGATGGTTCTCTGATGATGGGACCATGGTACACCCAAAAGCTAAAATGAGCCTGAAATGAGGGGAAACGGAGCCATCCGGCAGCCTGTCCCCTGTGTCAAGCATAGCAGACTTGCTCCCTGCTGTCCAGAGCGGCAGCGATTTTCCGGATTTGTGAAAGGCCATCCGGTGGGAAAATGAATTTGACACCGGTGCGGGAATCCGGTATTCTGAACGCATGGATACTGATTCCGGACACAAGATGAGAAAGGATGGATTATGGAAGCATTATACGGACTCCTGCTCCCGTTCCTGGGCACCTCCCTGGGCGCGGCGAGCGTGTTCTTTATGAAAAAGGCGATGTCGGACGGCCTGCAGAAGGGGCTGACGGGCTTCGCGGCAGGGGTGATGACGGCGGCGTCGGTTTGGAGCCTGCTGATCCCGGCTATTGAGCGGTCGGAGGAGCTGGGAAAGTGGTCCTTTGCACCGGCCGCCGCAGGCCTCTGGCTCGGCTTTCTGTTCCTGCTGGCGCTGGACCACATCATTCCCCATCTGCATTGGGGCAGCGCGCAGCCGGAGGGCCCCTCCAGCCGGCTGCGCCGGACCACCATGATGGTGCTGGCGGTAACGCTCCACAACATTCCGGAGGGGATGGCGGTGGGCGTGGTCTGCGCCGGATATCTGGCAGGGGACACGGAGATCACTGCTATGGGCGTGCTGGCGCTTTCCCTGGGCATCGCTGTCCAGAATTTCCCGGAGGGAGCCATCGTCTCCATGCCCCTGCGGGCGGAGGGTGAGGGGAAGCTCCGGGCCTTCGCCGGAGGCGTGCTATCCGGCGTTGTGGAGCCCATCGGCGCCCTGGTGACGATCCTGGCGGCGGAGCTGCTGGTGCCCGCCCTGCCGTATCTGCTGGGCTTTGCCGCAGGGGCCATGCTTTATGTGGTGGTGGAGGAGATGATTCCGGAGATGTCCCAGGGACGCCACTCCCACATCGGTGTGCTGGCCTTTGCTGCGGGCTTCAGCGTGATGATGGTGCTGGACGTGGCCCTGGGATGACGGTCAGGACGATTTCTGTCCGGTGTCTTTCTCCAGCTGTCCGCTGAGGCGTTCGCTCTGCGTGCCGAAATAGAAGGCGATGACGACGGAGAAGATGGTCAGGAAATCGTGGCTGGAGATACGGCCGGTGACGGCCAGGTCGGCAAATACAACGGTGAGGATCAGCGTCACAATACTTTTGACGCAGAGAAGATTGCTCAGACGTTTAATCAGAGCGGCAGGCATGGGGACCCCTCCCTGTTTCGGATGATTTTGCTCCATGATATGCGCCCCGCTCCGAAAAGACCCCGGCGGGGGAACAGGACGGGCGCCCTCCCACTAAACTGGAAGGGGAGCCCTGTGCTCCCTGAGCCTGTACAGAGGGGGGAAAACGCATTTGAGCGAACGAGAAAAGCGCGTCTGCCTGGATCCGGGGCATGACGCGGGCAATCTGGCCAACAAGAGTCCGGATGGGACCTATTATGAGCATGCATTCACCCTGGACCTGGGGAAGCGGCTGGAGAAGCTGCTCACAGACCGGGGCGTCTCCGTGACCATGACCCGTACTGGCGGCGGGGCAGTAAGCCTGGCCAGACGGTGTGAGATCGCCAACAGCATCCCGGACCTGGACCTGTTCGTCAGCCTTCACAGCAATGCCGCCGCCGCCGGGGGCGGCTGGTCCTCTGCCAAAGGGTGGAGCGTCTATCTCTACGGCCCCGGCGGCGACCGGGAGCGGGCGGCTCAGGACATCCTGGAGCAGGTGCGGGCGGCGGGCATCGCCGTGCGATCCACGCCGATTGTGTACGATCCGGAGCTCTATGTGCTGAAGCACACAAAGGCCCCGGCCGTCCTGCTGGAAAACGGCTTCCACACCAACCGGGAGGAGGCTGCCCTGCTGGGGCAGGCCGACTACCGCCAGAAGCTGGCGGTGGCAGAGGCCAAGGGAATTCTGGAGTATTTGGGCATCCCCTGGGTGGAGACCGAAGAAGAGACGGACTACCAGGCAGAAGCCAGGGCCGCCGTGGACTGGCTGACGGAAAACGGCATCATGCAGGGAAATGCGGAGGGAGACCTGATGTTGGACCAGCCGCTGACCCGCCGACAGTTCGCCGTACTGGAGTACCGGATCGCCAAGCTGGAAGGATTTGTCTGAGCACAGGCCCCGTATGAATATGCGGGGCCTGTATTTTCTTTGGGTAAATCGACGAAATTCGACATTGTTCGGCAATTTTTTTCCAAAAGTGAATTTTTATTCGTGTTAAAAATTTGGAAGATAATGTAAAATCCTCCGTAGAAGGAGGGTTTGCTATGCAAAAATATCAAAAAAAAAAGACACATTCAGGAAAAGAGCCCCTTTTGGAGAGAGCGGAGACTGGCGGGACTTTCCCAGGAAAAGGCTGCGGAACGCCTGGGAATTTCCACACGGACACTGCAAAAGTATGAGCGGGGAAAAGCGCAGCCCAGGTTCGACATGGTTGTCCGCATGGCAGAGATTTACGGCTGTGACCTCTATGCGTTTCTCTGCTCCCGGAGGGCAGGCGGCATGACCGGCTACCGGTATGCGCCGGTGCGCGTCCGCAGCTTCCGACCAGACTGTTCTTGTGTGTATGGCATTCTGGTCCGGAAGCTGGAGGGGGAACGGACGGTGGCGCTGACCGTCATCCCCGGGCTGTCGCCGGACAAAGAGGCGGTCCACCGCTTTGCGGAGTGGTGCGGCCGGGAACAGTTGGACCCCGCCCGTCTGCCGGAGGCCATCCGGGCCGCATTCCCGGACACCGTCAAGACTCCGTGAGAGCGAGCACCCCCGCCGGAGAGTTCCCGGCGGGGGCGCTTCTGTCTCAGATTTTACAGCCGGGACGCAAAGTCGGCCATGGCCTCGGAGATCTTCAGTTGCTGAGGACAGACCGCCTCGCAGCTGCGGCAGCCGATGCAGGCGCTGGGCCACTTGTCCTGCGGCAGAGCAGAGAGGGCCATGGGGGCCAAGAAGCCGCCGCCGGTGAAGGCATGCTCGTTGTACAGCGCCAGCAGGGAGGGGATATCCAGCCCCTGAGGACAGTGGCTGACGCAGTAGTGGCAGGCGGTGCAGGGAAGGGCGGTCTTGCTGACCATGCGCTGGGCCTGGGCCAGCAGGCGGTCCATCTCCCTGCTGCTGAGGGGAACCCCCATCTGGAAAGTGGCGATGTTGGCCTTCACCTGCTCCAGGTCGGACATGCCGGAGAGAATCATGGTGACGCTGGGAATGGACTGCAGGAACCGGAAGGCCCAGGCCGGGATGGGTTCCTCGGGGCGCATGGCCCTCAGGGGGGCGGCCTCCTCGTCGGAAAGGCGGGCCAGGCGGCCGCCCCGCAGGGGCTCCATGACCCAGACGGGAATATGCCAGCTATCCAGCAGCTCCACCTTTTCGCGGCCGTTCTGGAAGGTCCAGTCGATGTAGTTCAGCTGCAGCTGACAGAACTCCATATCCTTGCCGTAGGCGTCCAGAAACCGCTTCAGCACAGGCAGGTTCCCGTGGCAGGAGAAGCCCAGGTGGCGGATACGGCCGCGCCGCTTCTGCTCCATCAGATAGTCGTGGATGCCGTACTGCGGGTCCAGGTAGGCGTCGATGTTCATCTCACAGACGTTGTGGAAGAGATAGAAATCAAAATAGTCCACCCGGCACTTTTTCAGCTGCTCCTCAAAAATCTCCTGCACCTTGGGCATGTTGGATAGGTCGTAACCGGGGAACTTGTCGGCAATGTAAAATTTTTCCCGGGGATGTTTGGCCAGGGCCTTACCCAGGGCAATCTCTGAGTTGCCGTTGTGATACCCCCAGGCGGTGTCGTAGTAGTTGACGCCGTTGGCCATGGCGCAATCCACCATCTCCTCCGCGGCGGCCTCGTCCACCACGGCGTCGTTGCCGCCCACCACAGGCAGGCGCATACAGCCCATGCCCAGAGCGGACAGCTTCAGGTCCTGAAAGTCCTTGTAAATCATCACGATTTCTCCTTTTCAGATTTAGGAAGGGGATACTGCCTTCTCCGGGAGACGAGGTGCCTCCACAGTGGGAAGTCCCCAGCCCGCCCTTGGGCGGAATCCCTCTATGAAAAGGATAGCACTTGGAGCGCACTCCAAGTCAAGAGGGGAAATCCTGCTTTTAGAAAGTCTTTTGTCCGGCCGAAGAAAAAGGCCCGCCGCCCTGTTCCGGGGCGACGGGCCGGAGTCACACCGGCTGCAGGTAGCCGGTGACGATACCTAGCAGGGCGGACAGCAGGATGATGACGATGGGGTGGAGCTTCTTGTAGGTCAGGACCGCCATCAGGACGAAGATAGTCAGAGAGCAGACCAGGGGATACGCCGTCACCGCTGCCAATCCCTCCGGCAGAAACACCGTCTGCCCCACCGAGACCACCGCGGCGCCGATCATGCCGATCACCGCCGGACGCAGTCCGCCCATGGCGCCGCTGACGATGGCGCTGGAGCGGAAGGCAGCGTAGAACCGGGCCACCAGCAGGATGATGAGGAAGGAGGGCAGCACCACCCCCAGCGTGGCGCAGAAGGCGCCGGGCAGGCCCGCCAGCTCCGCCCCCACATAGGTGGAGACGTTCACCGCAAAGGGGCCCGGCGTACTCTCGCTGACGGCGATGAAGTTCACCAATTCTTCCGCCGTCATCCAGCCCTTGGCCTGGACATCCGCCTGGATGAGCGGCAGCATGGCATAACCGCCGCCGATGGTGAACAGGCCGATCTTGAAGAAGGTCAAAAACAGCTCCAGATACAGCATCACACAGCCCTCCTTTTCGCCATGCGGGCGGAGAGCAGCCCCACCGTCGCGCTGGCCAGGATCACCAGCACCGCATCCACGCCGCAGAAGGCCGTCAGCACAAAGGCACCCGCCATGACGGCATAGGAAACAGCGCCCTTGGGGCTCTGCCGGTACATGGACAGCAGTGCCTTCAAAAGCAGGGCCAATACGCCAGCCCGGATGCCGTTGAAGGCGTATTGGACCACCGCCAGGTCCGAGAACTGCCGCAGCACAAAGGAGACAGCGTAGATCACCAGGAAGGAGGGCAGCACCACGCCCAGTGTGGCGCAGAAGGCGCCGAGGGTGCCGCATACCTGATATCCTACGAAGGTGGCGGTGTTGATGGCAATGGGGCCCGGTGTGGACTCGGCAATGGCGACAATGTCCAGAATGTCCCGGTCCTCCAGCCAGCGGCGGCGTTCCGTCACCTCACGCTGGATCAGGGGGATCATGGCATAGCCTCCGCCAAAGGTGAAGGCGCCGATTTTGGAAAAAGTCCCGAACAGCTGACGGGCTTTGGTCAGATCTGTGGGCATGGAAACCGCTCCTTTCGCGCTCTTGGATTTCTCCCCCAGCGTACGCTTTTTCGTGACATCCATCAATCTATATGATAAAATAAAAAGCATAATAAAATAATTATGAATAGGGGGGAGTGCCGTGACACTGCGGCATCTGGAGATCTTTTCCGCCGTCTGCGCCCAGGAGAGCTTCACCAGGGCGGCGGAGCAGCTGAATATGGCACAGCCGGCGGTGAGCCTGGCCATCCGGGAGCTGGAGGTGTTTTACAACGTGCGGCTGTTCGAGCGGATGAACCGCCGGGTCTATCTGACAGAGGCAGGGCGTACGCTGCGGCAGTATGCGGACACCGTGCTGTCCCAGTTTCAGGAATCGGTAGAGATCCTGCGGGAGAGCGGCACCCAGGGGGCCTGCCGCTTCGGCGTCCACGTGACGCTGGGCGAGACCCGCCTTGCGGGTATCCTGGCGCATCTGGCAGAGGCGCTGCCTGAGATCACGGTCCGGGCCAGTATTCACAACTCCAGGGAGACAGAGCGGATGATCCTGCAGAACGAACTGGATTTTGCCGTAGTGGACAATGTCACCGTCTCGCCCCACTACCTGGTGGAGCCCCTGTGCGGTGAGGAGCTGGCGGCAGTGTGCGCCCCCGGCTATCTGGAGGGAAAGAACTCCCTGACTCTGGCGGAGCTGGCGGAAGAGCGGCTGCTGTTGCGGGAGCGGGGCAGCGGCACCCGGAACAGTGTGGATGCCGGCCTGCAGGGAGCGGGCGCCACGGCGCAGCCGGTAGTGGAGAGCGTCAGCACCGCTGCCCTGCTGGCCTGCGCCCGGGCGGGGCTTGGGATCACGCTGCTGCCCCGGTCTCTGGTGGTGACGGACCTGGAGCGGGGGGACCTTCGGGAGCTGGCTGTGGAGGACGGCGGGTTTCACAGGAGCTATTTCCTGGTGCGCCACCGCAGCAAGTATCTGACGGACGGCATGAAGCGGGTGATCCGAGTGCTGCGGGAACACCTGGGCGGAGAGCAGCCGTGAGGTGGAAAGACCCTGCCGAAAGACACGGCGCCTCGGCGGAATCTGGGCGGTTCCACGCAGCGTTTGTTGTGGGAGCGGGCCGGATTTGATATACTGGCCCCAGGTGATGAAGTGTGGATCGGACAAAGACCGGGGCGCTAATCGCAGCAGCCCGGAAAGAACAGAATATGACCCAGAAGGAGCTGGCCGCGGCCCTGCATGTGTCGGACCGGGCGGTCTCCAAATGGGAGCGGGGCGCCGGGTTCCCGGACATCTCCCTGCTGGAGCCCCTGGCGGATGCTTTGGGGCTGGGCGTGCTGGATCTGCTGCGGGGGGAGCAGGGGACAGTGCCGGAGCCGGAGCCGACGATCCGGCAGGCCCTGGCCTTTCTGGCCCGGCAGGCAAAGGAGCGGACCCGGAGAAAGTGGAGTCAGGTGCTGGGCGGCACCTGTGCTTTGCTGATGGCGGGCTTTGTCCTCTTTGCAATTCTGGACCGGGCCGGGGTGTTCCTTCAGGAGATCTCTTTGGAAGTGCCGGCCACCGTATATAGTGCGGAAGGGGTGTCGGCCGGGGAGACGACAGTTGCCATAGATGGTTCGGTGAAAATTCTGGGAGACCGCTCTTTTGAGGGGCAGTTTGCTATCCACGAAGTGGAAACTACCTACCGGGAGGGTGTCCATGCGAACATCCGGTGGGATGCCATGTGGACAGGCGCCCAGGACATCCTGTTCTACCGGGCGGGGGAATTCTGCACGCTGGGGGTGGAGCGGATGCTCTACATCACAGAGAATATGCAGTCCTTTGGCCTTCGGCTGGAGGATGGGACCATCATTACCACGGATGAGGCCTATGTGCCGCTGTTGATGTCCGGCTACTACTATTCCATCCGCCCGATTTTCTCCAATCAATTCTGAAACGGCCGCACAGCCGATGATTTTGCAAAAGAGCAAAAAAAGCCCGGACGCTGAACAGACGTCCGGGCTTTTAGCAGTCCCCTTTTACGCCAATTTATCGGCCAACCGCTTGGCGATCTCGTCCAAAAATTCCTCACTGTCCACACCGCGGGCCTGGAAGCCGGGCTCCACCAGCCCCAGCAGGTCTTTTGTCATCACGCCGTCCTTCAGCGTCTCCAGAGAGGCATCCTCCAGCGCTTGGCCGAACTGCACCAGCTCCGGCAGACCGTCCAGCTCGCCCCGCCGCTTCAAACCGCCGGACCAGGCGAAGATGGTGGCGATGGGGTTGGTGGAGGTCTTCTCCCCCTTCAGGTACTTGTAGTAGTGCCGGGTGACGGTGCCGTGGGACGCCTCGAACTCCATGGTGCCGTCCGGAGATACCAGCACGGAGGTCATCATGGCAAGACTGCCGAAGGCGGTGGCCACCATGTCGCTCATCACGTCGCCGTCGTAGTTTTTCAGCGCCCAGATGAAGCCGCCCCTGGAGCGGATCACCCGCGCCACCGCGTCATCGATGAGCGTGTAGAAGTAGGAGAGGCCCAGTTTTTCAAACTCCGCCTTGTAGGTGGTCTCATACTCCTCCTCGAAGATCCGTTTGAACTCTCCGTCGTAGACCTTGGAGATGGTGTCCTTGGTGGAGAACCACAAGTCCTGCCGCTGATTGATGGCGTACTGGAAGCAGCTGCGGGCAAAGGCACGGATGCTCTTCTCCGTGTTGTGTTGGCCCTGCCACACGGCGGGACCGCTGACCGTCTGAACGGTGAGGGTCTTCTCCGCGCCGCTCTCGCCCTTGAAGGTGAGGGTGGCGGTGCCCGGCTCCTCGGTCACCATGTCCACAGCCTTGTACATATCGCCGTAGGCGTGGCGGGCGATGGTGATGGGCGCCTCCCAGTTCTTCACAACCGGGTGGATCATGGGCAGGACAATGGGCGCCCGGAAGGCGGTGCCGTCCAAAATCGCCCGGATGGTGCCGTTGGGGCTCTTCCACATCTCCGTCAGCTGGGGGTACTCCTCCATCCGCTGGCGGTTGGGGGTGATGGTGGCGCACTTCACCGCCACGCCCAGGCGCTTGGTGGCGTTGGCGGCGTCGATGGTCACCTGGTCCCGCGTCTTGTTCCGATGGAGCAGGCCCAGGTCATAGTACTCCGTTTTCAGGTCCACGAAGGGCAGGATCAGCTTTTCCTTGATCCAGGCCCACAGAACCCGGGTCATCTCATCGCCGTCCATCTCCACCAGGGGGGTGGTCATCTTGATTTTATCCATGGTCTCAACCTCGCCAATCATTAGAAATTTCGGAGCCCGGCGCAGCCGGACCACTTTGAATCATTTTCGCCAGGGCACCCTCCAGAGGGGCCTCTCTCGCCCCTCCGGGGCAATTCCCCTTCTGTGCCTGCCGAAAATGCTTTGACCTAGCCGCCCTGGGCGGTGCCTCCAGTGACCGATGTCACTGGGAAACAGCCAAAACGCCGCCTGTGGCGGAAAAGTGAGGCTGTTTCGAGACAGCGGCACGATTGACGGCCCAGACAGGGCCGGGAATCATAATGCTGCAACGGCAGAGGCAAATGGGGGATCTGAAGAGGGGAGGAAGTCCCCTCTTTAATTACGCTTGGCGTAATAGTTCATCAGGCATCCGTCGAGAATGATTTCCTTCTCATCGTCCGTCAGGCCTTTCACATGGAGCATCAGGTCCTCCACGGCGCCGTCCGTCCTGATGACCCTAGCCGGAATATCCTCAATGCCGTTCTCAATGGCTTGGCGGATACCGGGGACGAACACACAGTCGCCGGGGGCGTAGTCAAAGGACGTGTCCGCGTCCAGCGTGAAGGGCAGGATTCCCCAGTTGATGCAGTTGGAGCGATACCGCTTGGTGGCGAACTCATAGCAGATGTTGGCAAAGCCCCCCAGCACCTTCTGGCAAGAGGCCGCCTGTTCCCGGGCGGAGCCGTCGCCGGGCTTGTTGGCAAAGACACAGGAGCCGAACTGAGTGGTTTTCACCAGCGCGGAGCCGTCGCCCACCTTGTCCAGAATAGCGGTGAGCTTCTCCGGGGCGTCCCCCCCCAGCCGTTCCGCCTCAATCTCCGCCACGGCCTTGGCCCGGCCCACGTAGGCAGGCTCCCGGCGGGACAGGGTGAACTCTGCCAGCCGCAGGGGGTTGGACCGGTAGGAGGAGGTCTCGCCGGAGGGGATCAGCTCGTCGGTGGTGGTCACCTCGTCCCGGAGGACGGCGGCCAGCTCCACCAGCAGGTTTTCCGCCAGGGGCTCCATGGCGGGCCAGTCGGTGATGTTGGGGCCCAGGATCAGCTCCGTGTCCGGCTCCGGCCGGCCGAAGCCGTTGTACACCCGGCGGTCATACACACCGCCGTCAAAGTGGTAGGCATGACGGGGGGGCTGGTAGTCGATGTCCGTGGCGGCGGTGATCCGGCCGCCGTTGGCCGCCGTGGCGGCAATGGAGCGGGCGTCCATCAGGCACACGCCGGCGAACTGGCCCTCCGCGGGCTTGGATCCCTCCCGGTTGGGGAAGTTCCGGGTGGTGTGCCGCAGGCTCAAGCCGTTGTTGGCAGGCACGTCTCCCGCGCCGAAGCAGGGGCCGCAGAAACTGGGCTTGATGACGGCGCCGGTCTCCAGCAGGTCCGCCGTGGCACCGATCTTCGTCAGCTCCAGACTGACGGGGACACTGGTGGGGTATATGTCCAGAGTGAAGGCACCGTTGCCGGTGGAGCCGCCCCGGAGGATGTCCGCCGCCTCGGTAATGTTGTCGAAGAGGCCGCCGGCGCATCCGGCGATGACACCCTGATCCGCCCAGACGCCGCCGTCACGGATTTTGTCCGTGAGCTTCACATGGGCCTTAGGATACCGCTTCTGGGCGTCCGCCTCCACAGCCGCCAGGATGTCGGCGGCATTCTCCAGAAACTCATGGATGGTCCAGGCATTGGATGGGTGGAAGGGCAGGGCGATCATGGGCTCGACCTTGGAGAGGTCGATCTCGATGTACTTGTCGTAGTAGGCTCCGTCCGCCGGGTGCAGCTCCCGGTAATCCTCCGGCCGCTGGTGGGCGCGGTAGAAGCCCTCCGTCACGCCGTCCGTCTCCCAAATGGAGGAGAGGCAGGTGGTCTCGGTGGTCATCACGTCGATGCCATTGCGGTAGTCGATGGGGAGAGCTGCAATACCGGGGCCGCAGAACTCCAAAACGCAGTTATTGACGAAGCCGCTTGCAAAGGTGGCCTTCACCAGGGCAATGGCCACGTCGTGGGGCCCCACGCCCCGGCGGGGCGCGCCGGTGAGGTACACCAGCACCACCTTGGGATAGTTGATGTCCCAGGTGTTCTTCAGCAGTTGCTTGGCCAGCTCCGGGCCGCCCTCGCCCACGGCCATGGTGCCGAGAGCCCCGTACCGGGTATGGGAATCGGAGCCCAGGATCATGGTGCCGCCCTTCGCCATCTGCTCTCTTGCATAGGAGTGGATGACGGACTGGTTGGCAGGCACGTAGATACCGCCGTACTTTTTCGCGGCAGAGAGGCCGAAGACATGGTCATCCTCATTGATAGTGCCGCCCACGGCACACAGGCTGTTGTGGCAGTTGGTAAGCGCATAGGGGATGGGAAACTCCTTCATGCCGGAGGCCCGGGCCTGCTGGATAATGCCCACATAGGTGATGTCGTGGGACACCATGGCGTCAAAGCGGATCTGCAGGTGCTCCGGATCGCCGGAGATGTTGTGGGCCTGGAGAATGGACCAGGCCATGGTCCGTTTCCGCCCCTCCTCCGGAGAGACCGGGCCGGCAGCAGCGGGGACGCCGCCCGCCAGGAACACGCCGTTGTTATGAAGTGTGATCATATCAAGAGACCTCCTGTGTGTCACGGGGGAGCCGTGTTTCTCCCACCCAATATACCATATCACCGTCCGGATGAAAAGTCATTTTGCAGGAAAAAGCCCCGCTTCCTGCAAATTCGGAGGAGTCGCCAAGAAAACGCCCCCGGGAGAAGCGGTGCGGGGACATTTTGCAGAGCTCATGGACTCAACGGAGCGTTGCTTGCGTTCCAGCGGAATTTCGGGTATCCTGTGGGAGAGGTGAGAAGAGATGCATGACCAAGACACCGGGACGCTGCTCCGGCGCCTGCGCCTGGAGCGGGGGTGGACCCAGCGGCAGGCGGCGGAACTGCTGGGCGTCAGCGCTCAGGCCGTCAGCAAGTGGGAGCGGGGCCAGGGCTGCCCGGACGTGGGGATGCTGCCGCGCCTTGCGAAGATTTTTGGCGTCAGCGTGGAGGGAATTCTGGACGGAGACCTGCTTCCGGCGGCGCCGGATGGAGGAAATATGAAAAAAAATACAGTTTTCTTTACCTGTAAATTGACGGAAGTCTATTGAATATGATTGCAAAATGGAGTATAATAAATCATAATTGACAAAAGAATGTCAGTCCTTATTAGAAGGTAAAAAATACATGAGAAAAGAGGAATGGATATGCATTTGATCAAAGATGAAAACGGCAATGTAATGCCTCATACCCATGGGGATGCACACACCCATGAGCATACGCATGACGGTGTAACTCATACCCATGAACATACCCATGAGGAAGGACACGGCCATACGCATCACCATGATCATGGCCATACACATGAATGTGAACACAGTCATGAATGCGGTGCAGGATGCGGGAACGCAGGAGAATGTAAGAATGAGACGATAGCTCTTTTGAGTTATATGTTAGATCATAATGAGCATCATGCGGCAGAATTGGATCAGATGGCAGATAACCTGGAAAAACTGGGAATGACTGCGGCAGCAAAACAGATCAAAGAGGCGGTTTCTGATTTTCAGAAAGGAAATCTTCGCCTGAGTCTTGCTCTGACCACTGTAAAAGAAGAACAGAAGGAGGCGTAAGATATATGTGTCTGGCTACTGTATATAAAGAAAGCGATGATACGGTAATCTGCAAAAATGTAAGCAAGATCACTGTTGAAGGAGATACTTTGATCATCCGGGATATCATGGGAGCAGAGACTGCCGTACAGGGAAGTATCCTGATGGTAGATCTGGCTAACAG
>ENA-ORMO01002307-ORMO01002307.1-human-gut-metagenome-genome-assembly--contig:-NODE-2307-length-15622-cov-5.783195_pt1 | contig 15622 bp, 13 predicted proteins | sample MGYA00242106_ERZ509001 | MGnify/ENA primary metagenome ERZ509001 (study PRJEB26280, sample SAMEA2338736) | human gut metagenome | biome: human gut; feature: human-associated habitat; material: faeces... | reverse complement strand
TCTATCTCCTATCAAGCGGAGTGTAGTAAAAATCTATTTACTATCATTATGAGTTCAAAAACGTAGACAGTAAAGCTACCCAAGATTTAAGCGCTTACCTTTTATTTCCGTCACAAACTATATGGAAACCTTCAAAAAATGCACTTCAGCTTAGGCCGATTCCACCCGACGAGGTCAATCTGACACCTAAGCTGATTCACTTTAACCACTAACTCAACATAAAAATCTGCTGTCAGACTGGAACTTAACCATTCACATTTTTTAGATGTGGCCTGTGGAATTTACCACTGCACTGGAATTTAAAATTTCAAGTCAGCCAACACTTGCTACTCATCTCATAGCGGTATGCAATTTGGAAGTAACTACCGTATGAGTATACCTATTCGGTTTTTTGGTTATTTATACCTTATAGCCTTTTTTACAAATCACATTGACCACTTTGTCAATAGCCCTTAACCTTTTCCACCTCTGTAAATCTTTCGCGAAATATAACTACTATCAATCTAAATAAAAATACCATTACCTCTGTTGTTGATGATAGTAAACATAATGTGTATATATTTAACTTTCCTAAAACACTCAATACAACAAGTCCCAAAATTTGTATTACCATTCCTACGACATTAGACATATTAGCCCACTTTGATAATCCCAATGGAACCATTACAGGGAAGCAAAGAATATATGTCGGTAAAATAACTAACAAAATAGGCAACAAACATCTCAAAACATTACCTGCTTCTGCATATTCTGCACCAAACAGCCAAATACATATAGGTTCTGCCAGTACAAATACTACTGTAACTCCTATAATAATTATCGGCATAAATATTAACAATATTTTCTTTACTAGCTTATAATTTTTTTGTTTAATCATATACGGATATAAACTATCCGCTATAGGCCCACTTGCTGTTTTTCCTAATGAAATTAATTTATCGGCTGAAGTATAATATCCAACCAACGGAGAAGATCCGTAAATAAAACTTAAAATAATAGTATTAACAGCTTGGTATGCCGTAGAAGCAGCACGTGATACAAAAAATAATGCAGAATCTTTTACTAAATTCTTTATGAATCTAAAATTCGTACGCTGAAATTTAACTTGATAATTTTGTGCCATATCATGGAACATTACAAAAACAGCAATGCTATTTCCTAACATTACAAAAAGAGGGATCGTCCAATAATCTATCGCTTTTTTAACAAAAATAAATGTTCCTAATGTCGCAGCACCTTTTATAATAAATGTTCTTACTGTTATAATTTTCATCTTTTCAATTCCACGATAGAAAAAATCTGGCATTAAAGCATTCGCTATCGTTGAAACCATGTATAAAAGATAAAAAACTGCATCCTGTTTCATGCTTTCACTCATAAACACAAAACAGCCAAAAACAATAGTAAGAATTATACTTAAAGTTAATTTAACACATGTTACCGCAGTTATTATTTTACCTAATTTATCTTTATCCTCTCTATTTTCAACTACTTTTTGTGTTGCTGACAAAATAAAGCCAAAATCTAATATAATTTGAACATATGCCATATATGCTACTGCAATTCCTACTTTCCCGTAAACCGAAGGCCCTAACACTCTCGTCAAATACGGTACTGTAAGAAAGCTGAAAAACTGCGATGAGAAAGTTAAAATATACAAAAAAATGGTATTACTAAAGAGAACTTTATCTTGTGCGTTTATTTTAATTTTTTTATTTTTCATTAAATCTGCCCCATTAATTTTTTTAATTTAATTCTTGTTTTAACAGGAATATGCCATAGTATAAAATGTTTGATTTTTTCTTTTAATCCCCTCTTTGAACAATATTTTTCTTTAAAGTCATCGTTTCCCATCTCTTTTAAATCATAATAAAAATCTTCTCTTTTATTTGGACGATTAACTGGTTCATGTAATTGTTTATTTAATTTGACTTCTTTTTCATAATCAGCAATTACATATTCAAACTGCTCTTTAACACCATTCCATAACTTACTTCCTTGTTCAGTATTAACAACTATAGACGATAATGATCTTCCCAATAAACTTTTATATGCATTGCTATTAGCACAATCTCCTATTGTTATATCTCCACATCGCCTTGCTTGTGCATATCTACAAGTATAACATGATTCTCTATAATTGTTTCCTTCAATGAATGACTGATAAAAAGGATCTTCAAAAGCTTCTATTAACTTATAGCGGTCTCTTTTTTTCTGAACATTCTCATGAAAATAAGAATAAGAATAAGAAGTTAGCAGATATTTATTTCTCTGTCTAAATGTAAAATTAGAATATTCTTCTTCTCCATACATTTTATTCATATAATATGAGAAAGCATAAGCACTAGGTACGCCATGACAAATTAAATCTAACGTAAAAAGATAATCTTCTCCCTTCTTTACTATTTTCCGCAAACCGGCAACTTGACAAGGTGTTCCACTAAATAAAACATATTTCCCTGCTTTTAATAAATTAATAATTATCTCAAAACAATTTTCCATATCACTTTGGATATATTTAGACCCCTGCATTTTCTGAACATCATCCATAGTGTTCACTATCTTATGTTTTAAATTTAATCCATCTTCTAATACTGCCCCACAAACATATCCATTCAGTTTCTCAATAACATACTGGGCACATAAAATAAACGCTCCACCTGATGAACTTTTTTCTACTATTGCTTTATTTTTTCCAGTTGCCGCATATACTTCAAGATTATCATACAATTGTGTTGGAGCCTCTGCCGGACATGTTTTTAAACATAATCCACAATCTATACATTTTTTTTCATCTATTTTCGGATAATTAAATTGTTCTTCATCCACTTGCATTTCTATACATTTTTGTGGACATATCGTTATGCAAGCAGAGCAACCTGTACAATTATCCTTTGATATTATACTAATATTTGTCATATCCTCAACTCCAATTTTGCATTATTCAAATTCTACTGCATTTAATAACCATTCCTTAGAATCTCCACGCAAAATTTCTAACTTTTTATTCACTTCATCATAATTGATTTCCCTATATTCTTCTGCGGGCATATCTAATCGTTCTGCTATCCCCAAATTTTGCAGCAAATTAATAATACGCAATGGATTCTCTGAATGCTTAAATGGTACGAAATTTCGATTTAAATTAATAGAAAAAGCCGTCCCATGAAATGAATCAGTAAGAATCAACTGTGCATTCATAAATAATGCAATAAAATCTTCTATAGATGCTCCCATTATTTTCTTATTTGTTACTTTCCAAGTATAATTTGTAAATTGTATAGACCACACAGGACAATTGAACTTTTTTGAATATTCCAACACTCTATCCTGATAACTTGATTTTTTTGAAGAAATAAAGTATGTCAATATATATTTTTCTTTTATATCAAACGCCTTAGATTTTTGTCCCAATAAATCTACCCATTCCTTTTTATTAAATAAAAAGGTCGGATCCATCAATACCTTTATTTTTTTGTCTGTCAGGTCTTGCAAACACTTCTTAGCGTATTGTTCACGTACACTAATATAAGAAAACTTTTTAAATGCTTCTTTAAAAATATTCTTTTCCGTTTCTGTAGGTTCTTTACTTCCTAAACTTGATGCTACGGAAATACGTCTTTCTGCTTTTCCAAACTGTAATAAAAAAACAGGATCTACTCCTCCAGTTATTAATGGATTCCAAATCTGGTCACTTCCAGCTATTAAAATATCATACTTCATATCCTGGACTTGTTCTATTTTTGTTGCACAAGGCTCTGTTAAATGGTAATAATTTTCTACATTTTTAAAGCCTTTGTTGTAATACCGTTTCTTACCAAGCAATATATTTTTTATCAAAGATGTAATATAACCTATTATTTTATCATTCTCTTTATAAGACCATTTAAATATCCTATGTTCATAAGGATTAATATAATTAATTATATCAACCTCATACCCTTGTCTTTTTAAAAATTCTGAAGTAGCAATTGCTTGTAAACATACTCCATAATTATTTGCTTTAAAAAAAGTAACAATTCCTATTTTTTTCATACTTTCCTCCCTATTTCACAATAATATTTCTCGTATAAAATTACTAGAATAATAAAACTATAAAAATAATGTTGATATGTATAAAATCCATTCAAAAATGCTGGAAGTAGAATATAAAAAAATAACAAAGTTTTTATCATAATATCTCTTCTAGGCATCTTTACGATTTTTCTCCCGGTTCTATACAACATATATACATATATAAACGTTCCAATAATTCCTACACTAAGCAAACAATTTATAAAATCATTATGTGCCCAAATTGCCAAATTAAAGTTTCTTTCATTTACCATATAAACATATTGGAAACCATTTCCTACTAACTTTTGTATTATGTTATAATTTCCAAATGCCAATAAATCAACTACCCAAAAGGCTGTTCTTCCATTAGTAAGTCTTCCTAAAAAGTTCATATCTGTATATTGATTATTTACCGAAAAAGAAAATTTTTCTACCATTGACGAATTCAAAAAAACATACGCTGCACAAATAATCGCAATAGGAAATACTAATAGCTTAATTGAGAAATTTTTAATATGGTATGCATAAAAGAAGAAGCAAACAATGACAATAGGTATTAAAAACGTTCTTGCACCACTTTTTAGTATTGCGATGATACTAGGCACGAAATACATAAAAGATACTATATTTTTTTTGTTTCTAATTATATACAATGTAAAAACTAATAATAAACAAGCTCCTGAAGCCATAGTATGGCTCGCATTGGTATAGCCTATAAAATAAGATCCCTCCCATTGTGACGAATCATAACATCTGGCATCAAAAAAGCCTACGCAAAGAACCAAATCACATAATATTACAGTCCATTTTATAAATTTTTCAGATTCTTCCAATGCACATAATAATTTATTTTTTGAAATGTCATTATCAATTTCCATTAAAAGTAAAATAGAAATTAATAAATATATTGCATCTGACACATAACCAAATGGATCAGGTGAATTAATGAAGGACAATCCTACAATAAATGTAGTAACAAATAAAATGATGGCTTTCTTTTTTGTCAAATGCCTGCAATAAATCCATACTACATTAAAAAATATCAGAAATCCCACAATTTTATTCGGTGAACTTACAGGCCACAACGTATATGTCAACGTTGTAAACATATATATTGCCATCAAACAAATCAATGTATTATACGGCTTAATTTTAAACATACTTTACTATTTCCTTATATTCAATCGTTTTCTATGTTCCATTATTTCTTCTTCTGAAAATCTACTTTTTAAACATTTAGCTGGCACACCAGCATAAATTCCATAAGGCTCTGTACTTTTCGTTACTACTGCCCCCCCACCTATCACACAACCTTCTGCTATAGTTACTCCTTTAAGAATGGTTACATTTGATCCAATCCAAACATCTTTTTCTATTGTAACATCCTGGTCATCTTCCTTATCTTTCTCATCTACCGTAACATCCGCCATATATTTTCCTACGATATCTATTTTATGATCTCCAGTAATAATACTCAATCCTGGTCCGACAATCACCTTGTCTTTTATAAAAATCTTTGCACCTGTCGTCCACAACAAACTACGAGGTCCTATCGCAACATCATTTCCAACGTAAACATTTTCGATTCCCTTAATATCGCTTTTCTCTGCAATATGTACATTTTTACCGCAGCTTCCTAAAGAACATTTAATAACACTCTCTCGGAAAACTTTATAAAAAGCTTTCCGAACAAATTCCTCTATTTTAAATACGATACATCCAATTTTATTCATTTGTATCATTCTCCCAGAACATTCTCATATAATTTGCATACCTTCTCCAAGTGTTTCTCTAAGGAATACTTTTCGTATGCTTTTTCAATTCCTTTTTTTCCCATATCATAAATCAGTTCATTATTACTGATAAGTTTCAGTATCGCTTTAACAAAAATATCTATATTTCCCGGATCTGCCATGTAGCCATTTTTTCCATCTTCAACAAGTTGTGGAATGCCTCCGACATTGGTGGTAACTATGGGCAATCCGTATCCCATAGCTTCCAAAATAGACATAGGCATTGCTTCTGTATAGGAAGGTAATAAGAAGATATCTGCATTTTTAAGAAGATTTTCTTTTTCTTCCTTTCTAACCCAACCTGGAAATGAAAAATATTGAGATATACCTTTTTCTTCTATAATAGCTTGTAACTTCTCAATCTCTCCACTTCCAGCCAAAATAAATTTCACATTAGCATTCTGTTCAATAACCTTTTTTGCTATATCAGGAATATCAAAACATCCCTTAAGCTCGGTAATAAATCCTAAAAAAAGAATAGTTTTATCTTGATGATTTTTTCTTTTCAAACACTCTTTGTGTATGGTACTGTAATTCTCTATTACAATCTTCGGAGTTTTTGTTTTCACAACCTCTAATTTCTTTTTCCATTCTTCAGACAGCACCACCAAATACCTGCACTTATTAAAACAGTTTTCTACTATTTTTTTCTTTTTCTCACTCGCATTAATATATAAATTAGCAATTTCTGAACCATGGATATGATTGATTATAGGAATATTAAAAATGCTTCCCATACAAACAAATGGTAATTTTCTATAAAAGCTTCCGCCAAAGGAAGAATGTATATGTACAAGGTCTGGCTTATTTATTACCATTTCCTTTAAAAAGGAAAAATACGCCCCGATAGCCTTGAATATTTTTTGTACTTTATTGCCATCACAATAAGATTCAATATATTTTACATTATACTGTTTTTCTAATTCAGATCCCTTATAACCACTTACAACTGTAGCAATTCCACCCTTTGCAGAAAAACTAGGTACTACCATACACACTTTTTTTTTCATCACTCGACACCTTTATCTCTAAACAAGTACCATAAAAACTTGCTATTTGTTACAAAATATCTTTTAAAAAGTCTTTTCGGTTCCTTCATAAAACGATAAAACCATTCAAGACCATGATCTTGCATCCACTGCGGTGCTCTTGGAATTACTCCAGAGATTACGTTCAACGCACCTCCTACTGCCACCCACACTGCATTTGTCCGTTCTGATAATTTATTACAAAAAATCTCCTGTCTTGGTGCTCCTAATGCAACCCAAACAAAGTCCGCTTCAGATTTATTAATTCTTTCAAGCAATTCGTCTTCTTCTTGTTCAGAAAGGGGTCTGAATACAGAAGGTTCTACACCTACAATTTTCAAATTTGGATATGTCTGTTTTACTACAGAAATAAAACTATCTAAGTTCTCCTGTGTAGTACCATAGAAATAGTGTTTCATCTCTGTATTTTCTGTTCTTCTGAACACCTCTTCAAGAAAATCTGGACCTGTTACTCTTCCCATTAAGCTTTTTCCACGCTTTTTTCCAACCACTGATAATGGCTTTCCATCTGGAAGGGTCATAAAAGAAGAATTTTGAATATTTCTGTAATTTTTATCTTCATGAGCTGTAACTGTCGTATGTACATTTGCAGCACAGATATATTTTCCTCTTGCCAATTCAAAATTATCAAATAAATATTTTTGAGCTGAATTAAAATTTACTACAGATATATCCACACCGATTATTTTTATTCTTTCTATGTCCTGCATCCTAAAACTTTCTCCAAACCATCTTGTCTACAACACCTGTATAACTCTGGATAATCTTTACCACTTTTGAACTTACATTCTCTTCTACATAATCCGGTACCGGAATGCCAAAATCTCCATCCAGATTCATCTGAACCGCTGTATCAACTGCCTGTAAAAGACTAGCTTCATCAATACCGGCAAGCACAAAACAAGCTTTATCCAGTGCTTCCGGACGTTCCGTTGATGTTCTGATACAAACTGCTGGGAATGGATATCCCACACTTGTAAAGAAACTACTTTCTTCTGGAAGTGTTCCAGAATCAGATACCACAGCAAACGCATTCATCTGTAAGTGGTTGTAATCATGGAATCCTAATGGTTCATGCTGAATTACCTTTTCATCAAGTTTAAATCCAGATGCAGCCAAACGATTTCTTGATCGTGGGTGGCAAGAATACAATATAGGCATATTATATTTTTCCGCCATTTTATTGATTGCAGTAAAAAGTGACATAAAGTTTTTCTCTGTATCAATATTCTCCTCTCTATGGGCAGACAACAATATATATTTCTGTGGTTCTAATCCCAATTTATTCAAGATGTCGGACTTCTCTATTTCAGGAAGATTCTGATGAAGTACCTCTGCCATTGGAGAACCAGTCACATACACTCTTTCTTTTGGCAATCCACATTCATGAAGATACTTTCTTGCATGTTCAGAATATGCAAGATTCACATCTGAAATAATATCTACGATTCTTCGATTTGTTTCTTCTGGTAAACACTCATCCTTACATCTATTTCCTGCCTCCATATGGAAAATTGGAATATGTAAACGTTTTGCTGCTATTGCGGACAGACAGCTATTAGTATCTCCAAGAATTAACAAAGCATTCGGCTTAATCTGATTCATTAATTTATAAGAACAATTAATAATATTTCCAACTGTCGCACCAAGATCATCCCCTACTGCATCCATATATACTTCCGGGTTATCAATTTTAAGATTCTCAAAGAAAATGCCATTCAGGTTATAATCGTAGTTCTGACCTGTATGTGCAAGCACTACATCAAAATATTTACGACATTTATTGATAACTGCTGCCAGACGAATAATCTCCGGACGTGTTCCAACAATAATCAATAATTTCAACTTTCCATTATCTTGAAATTTAATATCTGAATAATCAATTCTTATTTCCATTTTATTTATTATCCCTTCTTATACTGGTTCAAAAAATGTATCTGGTCTTTCTGGATTAAAAATTTCATTACAAGTCATAACGGTAACCAGATTCTCTGTCTCGCTTAAATTGATAATATTATGTGTCCATCCCGGTATCATATGAATAGCTTCGATTTTATCTCCTGTCACTTCAAACTCTACCATTTCTCCTGTATGAATATTTCGTTCCTGAATTAAACCATGACCTGCTACCACAATAAATAATTCCCATTTTGAGTTATGCCAGTGCTGTCCTTTTGTAATCCCCGGCTTACTAATATTAATGCTCACCTGACCACATTCTGCAGTATGTACTAATTCCGTAAAACTACCACGATCATCGCAATTCATCTTTAACTCATATTTAAATTTGTCTGCTGGTAAATAAGTCAAATATAAACTATACAACTTCTTAGCAAAGGAACCTTCTGGCATCTTAGGCATCATCAAAGTTTTGGGCTGTTCTTTAAATTGCTCCAGTAAGTCTACAATTTCTCCCAGTGTTACCTTATGTGTTACCGGAACATGACAATAGCGACCGTTCACATCTGAAACTGTTTCTACACCTTCAAATTCACAATGTACTTCCTTACCTTCCAGTAAATCAAACATTCCTTCTACAAGATCATCAATATACAATAATTCTAATTCTGTACTGCGATCATTAACAGTAAACGCTTGATCATTTGCTACAGCCCAGCAAAACGTGGATACTGCTGAATTGTATTTCGGCCTACTATGTCCCATCAAATTTGGAAAACGATATACAGCCACCTTCGTTCCTGTTTCTTTTGCATATTCAAAGAATAATTCTTCTCCTGCTTTCTTGGAACGTCCATACTCAGAATTTCCAAATCTGCCAGCTAACGTCGCTTGAATCGAAGAACTTAACATAATAGTCGCTTTGTTTTCATGTTTTTTAAGCAAATCCAATAAATCTGAAGCAAATCCAAAGTTACCTTTCATAAAATCTTCCGGATTTTCTGGTCTATTCACACCAGCTAGATTAAATACAAAATCCGCTTTTTTACAATATTCCTCTAATTCTTCATAAGTAGACTCTAAATCATATTCGTAGATTTCTTCAATCTTAAGATTTGGACGTGTCCGATTCTTATTTTCTTTTAGATTTTTCAGGTTTGCTACAAGAGCGGTTCCCACCATACCCTTAGCCCCTGTCACAAGTATGTTCATTTTTCTTTCCTTCCTGATCGTCTTTCACTCATTTTGTCACAGTATTTCCATCCTCTATTATTTGATCCGACTCTATTACCACTTCATTACTAATTGTACAGGTACTGCCTATTTTCACTCTCTTTCCAATATATGCCATTGTTCTTACCACAGAGTTCGAATAGATTAAAGCATAATCATCCACCGTTCCATCATGATGTATTTCCACGCCTGGATTCAATAGAACACCATTTCCAACACTTGCACCATTCTGAACACATACATTATTTAAGAGCACACAGCCTTTTCCAATCTTTGAAAAAGGACTAATATAAACCGATTTACAAATAATATTGGGAAAATCATAACCAATTTCTTCTGCTTTTTTATAAACACTTTCACGAAATTTATTATTTCCGATTGCTACAACAAGCTTCTTGTAATCACGAAATAATATCGCTAAATCTTCTATATGACCAACAATTTTTGTACTGCAAACTTCCGCTCCAATGTCATATCCGTCATCTACAAAAGCCACTTCATATTGCTGTTCTATGGCATGTTCCATAACAACCCTGCCAAAACCTCCAGCACCTACTAATAATAATTTTTCCATCATCTTAATTATGCCTAATGCCATCCAGTTCTTCTTTTACGTAATCAGTTGTAAGAATCTTTTTTACAGTTCCTTCTACATCAAGTCTCGTTGTATTATGGCTGGTATAGGATTCATCTGCCATAGTATGAACCTCACCATTTACAACAAATTTATCATAATTCAGATCACGACTGTCTGCTGCTACACGATAGTAACCACCCATATCTTCTGCTCTAAGTCTTTCTTCTTTTGTCATCAATGTTTCATATAATTTTTCACCATGACGAGTACCAATAATGTTTGTTCCTGTATCACCAAATAATTTCTGTACAGCTTTTGCCAAATCTCCAATAGTAGAAGCGTCCGCTTTCTGAATAAATAAATCTCCAGGGTTTGCATGTTCAAACGCAAAGCGAACCAATTCTACTGCTTCATCAAGGTTCATTAAGAAACGGGTCATGTTCGGGTCTGTAATAGTAATTGGTTTACCATTTTTTATCTGATCAATGAATAACGGAATAACGGAACCACGTGAACACATAACATTTCCATATCTTGTACAACAGATTACTGTACCACCACGTTTTGCTGCCACTCTAGCATTTGCAAAAATAACATGCTCCATCATTGCTTTGGAAATTCCCATGGCGTTAATTGGATATGCTGCTTTATCTGTTGACAGACAAACCACTCTTTTTACCCCTGCCTCAATTGCTGCATGAAGTACATTATCTGTACCTTCGATATTTGTTCTTACCGCTTCCATCGGGAAAAACTCACAAGATGGAACTTGCTTTAAAGCTGCTGCATGGAAAATATAATCTACACCAGGCATTGCATCTCTTACGGATTGGATATTACGAACATCTCCAACATAAAACTGCACCTTGTTTGCGTGTTCTGGATACTTCGCCTGAAGTTCATGTCTCATATCATCCTGTTTCTTTTCGTCTCGAGAAAAAATTCTAATTTCTCCGATATCTGTTGTTAAAAAATGTTTTAATACCGTATTTCCAAAAGAACCTGTACCACCTGTAATCATTAAAGTCTTTCCTGTAAACTCTGACATTATTTACTCCTCCATTGTTAGATTAATGATATATATTTTTAGTTATAAACATCATATAATATATTTTCACACAGATCCATCTCTCTTTAAAACAGTCGCAACTGTCTTAAACAAAATCCTGAAATCCAGTCCCATACTCCAGTTCTTTATGTATTCTGTATCCAGCTTTACCACTTCCTCGAAATCCGTAATATCACTTCTTCCGCTCACCTGCCACATTCCAGTGATTCCCGGCTTCATGGCGATTCTTGCGCGGTGATGAAATTCATATTCCTCATACTCAGATTTCAGAGCCGGGCGGAATCCCACCAGTGACATCTGACCAAGCAGTACGTTCAGAAACTGCGGGAACTCATCCAGTGACGTAGAGCGGATAAACTGACCAACACCAGTCTTTTTCGTTCCGTCCGGAAGGATCTTATTTCCGATGATCCTGGGGTCGAAATCCATCTTGAACATCAGGTTGCTGCTCATTTTGTTTTCTTTCATCAGCTCTGCTTTTCGTTCCTCTGCGTCCATATACATGCTTCGGAATTTGTACATTTTAAACAGCTTTCCGTTCTGTCCCACACGCTCCTGGGCAAAAAAGATTGGTCCCGGTGAACTTATGTATATAATCGGAGCTATAAAAATAAAAATGATTCCCGTTGCCAGACATCCTGCCAGTCCGGCAAGGATATCGATTGTTCGTTTCATAAATGCCTGGCGCACTGTCATGAAGTTCAGGCTTGTTGTCAGTACCGTGTATTCCCCTACTCTGCCGACAGACTGTTTTCCGAAGGAATTGCTGGTCACTTTTGCAAGATTCAGATGAACAGTGAGACCCATCTCTGTACATCTTTCAATAAGTTCCTGCGGATAGGGAGCTTTTTCATCAATATTGATAAACACCTCGTCCACCCAGCCCTGGCACAGGAATTCTGCTGCATTTTCTGCATTTGCCACGACCGGGATCCCTGCAATGCTCTTGCCTGTCATATCCTTATCTACGACTATGACACCATTGATCTGATACATTTCATAATTATGATTTTTGATACTCTTTACCACAGCATCAGCAATAGTACTGGAGGTAATGATAATAAGAGAATTATCCCCTCCGTTTTTCATCCGGTGACGCAGCCCCCGTTTCCATAAAAGACGCACTCCATAAGTAATCAGACAATACAGGATGCTCATAAGAAAAAGCGCTGTCCTGGAATAGGCATTGCCATCCTGTACAGTGATCAGATACAGACTGCCCAGCAGCAAAAGCATGACTGCCTGTTTCACAGATGTAGCAAATTCTTTATAATAGCCTCTTTTTAAAACATTTTTAAAAGACTCAAACAAAAATATGATAATAATATCTGCCAGTTCCACAAAGATTGCCATATTCCGGTACAAAGGCACTGCATACGGATTCCAGTCTCCCTGACGCAGCACATATGACAAATAAAAGGCAAGCTGGACGCACAGAAGATCTAATATAATAAAGTCAATATGCTTAACCCAGCCACTTGAATTTTTTCTGTACATATTTTCCTCTTCTCCCTTAGTAATATATTTTTTACTCAGATGTCTGACTGTTTCTGTCCCACTGCAATAAGCCCGCAATTAACAATTGCAGGCTTATCGTTTGTCCGTCAGAACTCAGAAGAGAACTGCAGCAGTTCCTTTTTCTGTTTCTTCTGTCCGTATACATTTTTCTTTTACCCTCCCCACAGATTTTTGATCTGTGAACTTATTTGCTTCATAATCAAAAGCCGACAAGATTTGTTCTTTTTCACATGTAAATTTAATATACCATAAAATTTCTCCAGTATCAATGTTTTAAATCCACCAAATTAAGGAAGAATATTCCCCAAAATGTCATACTTCCCACAAAAAACAGACAATAACCTAATATTTATGGTATTTTATCGGAATTAATATCGAACATTTTATTTTATTTCCCGATATTATTTGTATTTTCATATACTTTCACATAATTTGTATTATCACAAAGTGTCTTATATGCTCATTCCACCGTTACGCTTTTGGCCAGATTACGGGGTTTGTCTACATCAAGTCCTCTTGCCACACTGACATAATATCCGATCAGCTGCAGAGGAATCACTGCAAGGGAGGTGGCAAAATGCGGGTCTGTTCTTGGAATATAGACGGTAAAATCAGCAGTTTCTTCTATATTATAGTTACCGAAGCTGGTAAGTCCCATCAGATATGCCCCACGGCTTTTGCACTCCACCATATTGCTGACTGTTTTTTCATAAAGCTCCGGCTGGGTAAGGATGCCGATCACCAGAGTGCCGTCTTCGATCAGGGAAATGGTTCCATGCTTCAGTTCTCCTGCTGCATATGCTTCAGAATGAATATAGCTGACTTCTTTCATTTTAAGGCTGCCTTCCATGCTGATAGCATAGTCAATGCCTCTTCCGATAAAAAATACGTCCCTGGCATTTGCCTGTTTGGCAGCAAACCACTGAAGCCTTTCTTTATCTTCAAGGATCTTCTGGATTTTTTCCGGTATGGTCTGAAGCTCTGTTATATATTTTTCGTACTGCTCTTCTGTAATTTTTTCCCGGACAAGGGAAAACTGCAGGGCAAGTGAATAAACCGCCATCAGCTGTGTACTGTATGCCTTGGTAGTGGCTACAGAAATCTCCGGACCTGCAAGAGTATAAAATACGTTATCCGCTTCTCGTGCAATGGAGGAACCCACCACATTTACAATACCCAGGGTGCGGATTCCCATCTCTTTTGCCTCACGAAGTGCCGCAAGACTGTCTGCAGTTTCTCCGGACTGACTGATGATCACTGCCAGACCTTTGGGATCCATGATCGGCTTCCGGTAACGGAATTCTGACGCAAACTCCACTCTCACCGGAATCCCTGTCAGATCCTCCAGTACATATTGAGCTGCCATTCCCACATGATAAGCGGAACCACAGGCAATAATGTAGATCTGAGAAATCTCCCGGATAATTTCCTCTGTAAGGCCAACCTCGGAAAGATCGATCTTTCCGTCCTTCAGCACAGAATTCAAAGTATCTGCCACTGCTTTTGGCTGTTCATGAATCTCTTTCATCATAAAATGCTCAAATCCGGCTTTTTCTGCCGCCTCAGCATCCCACTCAATGGTTTTAAGCTCTTTCTGGATCTCCTCGCCATCCAAATTGTAAAAAGTAATCTCTCCTTTTCTGACACGGGCCATTTCCAGATTACCGATATAATAAACGTTTCTTGTATATTTCAAAATCGCAGGAACATCCGATGCAATATAGGATTCTCCCTCTGCAATTCCCAGAATCATAGGGCTGTCTTTGCGGGCCACATAAATTTCTTCCGGATACTCCTGAAAGAGAATTGCCAGTGCATAAGAGCCACGGATCCGTACCATTGCGTGATTGATGGCATCCACCGGTGTTCCTTCGTATTTTTTGTAATAATAATCCACAAGCTTAACGGCAACCTCCGTGTCTGTTTCTGAATGAAAAACATATCCTTTCCGAAGAAGCTTATCCTTTAATTCCTGATAATTCTCTATAATACCGTTGTGAACAGCGATTACATTTCCATCATCACTCATATGGGGATGGGCGTTTGTCACAGAAGGTTCTCCATGGGTAGCCCAGCGGGTATGTCCGATGCCGCAGGTACCGGAAACCGCTGTTCCATTATCTGTTTTTTCTGCAAGAACCTTCAGTCGTCCTTTGGCACGGATGACCTCCGGTTGTTTTTCTCCGTCCCGTACCGCAAGTCCGGCTGAATCATAACCTCGATATTCCAGCTTGGAAAGCCCGTCCAGAAGGATGGGCGCTGCCTGATGTTCTCCTGTAAATCCTACAATACCACACATAATTTTTTCTCCTCTTTTTATATTGCTGTACTAAAGTTTTACCGTGGTATCATAGCATATTTTTTATGTTTTTTTAAAAAAATGCCTACGGCATCTCAACTCCCCTACCCCTCAATCTTGAGGGGAAAG
>ENA-ORMO01002305-ORMO01002305.1-human-gut-metagenome-genome-assembly--contig:-NODE-2305-length-15635-cov-3.921053_pt1 | contig 15635 bp, 17 predicted proteins | sample MGYA00242106_ERZ509001 | MGnify/ENA primary metagenome ERZ509001 (study PRJEB26280, sample SAMEA2338736) | human gut metagenome | biome: human gut; feature: human-associated habitat; material: faeces... | reverse complement strand
CGGTAGTTCAGCTGGTTAGAACGCTAGCCTGTCACGCTAGAGGTCGACGGTTCGATCCCGTTCCGAGTCGCCATTTTGCTGCTATGGCTCAGTCGGTAGAGCACATCCTTGGTAAGGATGAGGTCACCAGTTCGATTCTGGTTAGCAGCTCCACAAAAAGTCCAGGAACCATTTGGGGTCCTGGACTTTTTGTTATCTGTATTTTTTTGATTGTCGCTATTTAGGCATGGTTACAAAAAACGGATCTGTTATACTTTGGGATATGTACTGAGGGAAAATGAAAAATGAGATTTCAAAAAATGGATAATGCTTCATGCTTGTTCATGGCTAAAGAGATAGGATGTCCTTATCGTGCCTAACTTCACTCTACTCCATGGAATCGCTTAAATCTATATCCACCATTCTGGCGTCAGTTCACTGAGAGTCAAGATCTGATTGGTATCATAATCCATCATGATTTGTACTTGATTGCATTTGCCCGGCATGAGTTGAGCCATAAATTCACGACATGCGCCACAGGGGGCTCCCGTTTTTCCGTTTGGCATTAACGCTACGACGCGCCTCAGCTCATTTTCCCCATTGGTTATCATGTTGAATATGGCGTTTCTTTCTGCACAGATACCAAGGGAACACGCTGTATCTACACAGACGCCAACATAGATTTTCCCGGAGTTTGACTCAACGGCCGCAGCTACACATCCTGCACGGATTTGTTCTGAAAGGACCCGGTCATTTTGAACTGCTTTTGCAGCGTTATATAGATCCATCCATATTTGGTCCATTTTTACCTCCTTTGTTTTCCGTTGGTTCAGCTGTTTTCACTTCGAAATAGCTTGTTGAACCCATTTCATTTTTATTTGCTCCGAATGTTAACGATACAATTATCCCGTGTTTCTTTCAATGTCGAGCTGTAACTGGGGGAGATCCGCATTTTTATTCACATACTCACCAAATCCGCTTTTTGAAAGAGGGGGCCAAAAGACTTAGAAAGAGGATGAATAAATGCCGAATGCACTTTTTGTTGGCAATGGCTTGAACCGCTGTTATCCGACTCTACATTCCTGGGGCGGTATGTTAGAAAGTTTGGCGGAAAGACTAGGTGTGTCAGGAAACAAAAATGCTTCCTTTACCATGGAGTTTGAACGCATTGCCAATATTGCTTTGAAAAAAGGGCGCTTTTCTGGGGATCAGGCATTCCGGCGGATCAAAACCTGTGTTGTTTCGTCCATGTTGAATCCAAAAAGTCAGCCGCAAGTGCTCCATAGGTGTTTGATGGAACTGCCGGTGAAAGAAATTTTGACGACCAATTATGATTATATGTTGGAGTATGCATGGGACCCAGGTTTTTTTCAGCGTGGGATAAGGGCGGGGAGCGATGAAATTCGTTATAGCTTATACCGCAAGCAGATCGTAGGAGGGAAGATAGTCCGGCATATTCATGGAGAGGCGAAGGCCCCTTCCTCGGTTTGCTTAGGTTTTGAACATTATGCAGGGGCTTTGGCAAAACTGAGAGGGATGCTGCTCGCCCACGAACCGGGCGTACGTGATGTGGTACTATTTAATCTGCTAAGAGGAGAACGGAAGAGCACCGGAAGTTTTGCAGACCTGTTTTTTACGCACGACCTTTTTTTCGTTGGCTATGGGTTGGATCGGGTGGAGGTGGACGTCTGGTGGCTGCTGACGTATCGGGCTTTCCTGATGAATGCGAATTACCGCGGGATGGCTTCCTTTATAAAGAATCGCATTGTATTTTACCATGTGGGAGAAGAAAGGGAAAGCTTTTTACAGCTGCACTCTTTGCTTGAAAGTTTAAATGTTGAGGTGGTTTTTCAACAGGTGCCGGCAGGAAGTTATGAGCGAGGATATTTGAATGTGTTGGAGAAGATTCGGCAACATCTGCGGGGAAATGAATCTTTCGTCAAATGAGCATTTCAGTGGCTATAGAACCATCGGTTGTAGAGGACGTTTCTGTTTAAACGATCCATTGTTTCCTGTTTTTTTGGAAAATGCTTGCAGATTTCGATTGATTCCTGTATAATGATTTCTCGCACGACTTTAAGTTAGGAAAGGAATGTTATTGTGGACGAAATCGAGCAAATTTATTCCGGGGAGATCTATCGGCCGTTTCTTCTTTATTGTGAGCGGCACCATTACAAAACGATGACGGATTTGGCTCGGTGCAGATTTGATCAACTTGCAGCATCAGAGGGTCTTCAACCGCGCTTGGTAAGTCGAATCAAGACCATGTTTCTTATGTATGTCAAACAGCATACAGAGGCTTTCTTAATCGACCGGCGTGTTTCTAGACCAGCGACAACGCCGCAGAAGGCACAGGGTTCCTCCAATTTGGAAGGACAGTTGGAAGCATTTTTTAAACAGAATCCAGACCGCCTGATTCGTATGCCTGAGGTGACGAAAGCCCTGGGCGGAAAAGTAAAGCGCAGCGAGGTTCTGGATATTTTGGAGCGATCCGATTGGTGTAAGGTTGTGGATGGTACGACCTTTTTCTATTCCTCGGGGACTTGACCCCATCCTGTAGAGAGCTGTTTTGGCTCTCTTTTTTCTTTATCATGCCAGAGTTTTAAATCTCAAAAGTTCGAACAAAAGGACATTTTGTGCGGCCATAAGCGTCCAAAACGGATGAGTCCTCTGAAAGCCTTCTTTCCCTTTTTCGGAAAGAAGGCTTTCAGAGCTGGCGCTTATGTTTCGGAATCGGGCTTTGTGGGTGGATAAAAAGAAGGGAAAAAGGAGTCCGGCGACTCTTTAAACCGTTTGACTAGATCCTCTTGGGGATCGCCCGCATTTTTGGGGCGCCTCATCCACTGAGGTTCAGGGTTCTCTTTGGGGTTCATACAGTGGTAGACGTTCATTTTTACAACCATGATTCACACCTCCACCAATATTTTATTCGATAGAAGAGGATTGGTGTCCGAAAAGAATCAAAGGATAGAAAGGAAGCAAAAGCGGATGAAACGATACTTTTTTAGGACTCACAAGTGGGATGCAATCAATCGACTATTCGGCGGACAAAAAGAGTTCGATCCACATCGATATGAGAAGTATACGGAATTAGAAGTTGTCCGTCAGGACGATGGGCGTTTCTCGGTATGGGGGAATGATAAAGAGGATACAGATCTATTGCGCGATACTCATAAGGACCCACAGGCATTATTTGCTGCAATTGCAGACCTTGCGGATGAGGTCGTGTTAGACGAAGATTGAGGAACGATCAATGCTGGTCGGAATTTCCGAAAAGTTTTATTTTTTCCATAGTTGTGTGGCATCGTTGCAGCTGATTCCGCAACAAGCTCAGTTCCACTTGAGAATTTGCATCTGTTGAAATGAGCTGTGCATCTTCAATCAGATGAATGTTTCTGATACAACGAAACTCCATTTGGTGTAGAGCTTCACAGATGTTTTCCAGATCGGACGAATCAAATTGCATAGCGATACCTCCTTCAAATAATTTGTTGTTAGTATACCCGATTTTAGCCCGAATCTGAGGGGATAGAGGGGTTGGTTGTATGAATCCAATCATTTTGACCGAGACTTGAAAGATAAGGAAGGTGTTATCCATGAAATGGCTGAATCATCTTGACTACAAATTTGGCCGCTATGCGATTCCTCATTTGATGTATTATCTCTCTGGTATAATGCTGGCGATTTTTTTAATCGATCTGTTTCTTCCAGGGGCGCCAGTTCAATCGCTACTGGCACTTGATATGGGGTTAGTCGCACAGGGACAAATTTGGCGTTTGATCACATTTATCTTTTTGCCCCCCTCCAGTTCTCCGTTTTGGATTTTATTCAATCTCTATTTTTATTGTCTACTGGGCAACGCTTTGGAAAGCGAATGGGGAGCCTTTCGGTTCAATGTTTATTATCTTTGCGGCGTACTAGGGTCAATTTTGGCCGCATGGGTCACCGGCTATGGAGTCAATCATTTTTTGAATTTGTCCCTTTTTTTAGCCTTTGCTGCACTTTATCCCGATTTTGAATTGTTGCTATTCTTTATTTTGCCAATCAAGGTGAAATATTTGGCGTTAATTAATCTAATTTACTATGTTGGTGCGTTCCTCTTTGGTACCTGGGCTTCTAGGGCGGCAATTCTGATGTCCCTATTGAATGTCTTGCTCTTTTTTGGCGGAGACTTCTTCCGTTGGGCAAAACAAAAGATGCGTTATTGGAATACAAGGCGCAATTTTCGGAAATATAATCGATAGGCAGTATTTTTTGGAATTTTTGTATTGGAGCGGTTGCACAATTCTGCCAATTGGTGGTATAATTTGTTTAAATGTCATTGAAATATGTGGGGAGGCGTTCTATGAAACGGTTTTTCTGTCTATTGTTGGTAGTAAGTCTGTTCCTGCTTACCGGCTGTTTTGGAAATAGTGAGGAGGGAGAGACGTCTTCAGAGAATTCCGCTCCGGCGTCCTCCTCCCCAGCAGAAGAGGAGCCTTCTCTCATCCCAGCGGCATTGCCCGCCTTACCAGATGTGCATCTGACCATTGGGAGAATTGTCAATATCATCGAAGGAAGTTATGCGAATGTTCGTAGTGCGCCTGACCAGACCAGCCAGGCAATCGGTAGAGCCTACTTGGGGGATACTTTTTTAGTGGATACAGACGGTAGTTCTGGCGATTGGGTTAAGATTACCTACGAAGGACAGGATGGTTTTATTTTTAAGGCATATATTGAAGTTCAAGCATAAAGAAAAGACAGCCTCGGAGGTCCGAGGCTGTCTTTTCTATCAGGGTTGGATTGCAGCGGCAAAGCGGGTGAAATTGTGTTCTCCAAAGAAGTGTTCTTCCCAGATACGGCGGCAATTGGCCCGCAGTGCCTGGCGTTCCGCAGGGGAAAGTTGCGCAAAGGCAGTGATATGATGAGCAAGAACAGAGGGCTCGAATTCCATGGGGAGCAAATAGCCGGTTTTTCCCTCACAGACGATTTCAGAGGTACCACCTACGTCCGTAGCAATAGCGGGAATTCCAAAGGAACAGGCCTCCATGATACTGACTGGAAGACCTTCAGAACTGCTGGTGTTGATAAAGATATCCACTGGATGTTGCCGGTAATAGGCCATCAAATCTTCATTCCGAATGGGCCCTGCAAGCTGACAATCCATAAACGAAAGATGTTCCTTTGCATAGGCTTGCAATGCTTCCAGCCCATCCCCTCCGCCAAAATGAGTCCATCGAAGCTTCAGGCCACTTTTCTCCAAAAGAGAGAGTGCCTGTGCTAGAAGCTCTACACGTTTGACTGGAGAGATATGGCAACAACTGACGATTTGTAATTGGTTTTCCTGCGGTTTTGGAGAGAGGCCAAAGTCACGGGTGCCCAGATAAGCAGTCTCTACCTTGTCGCGGTAGGCTGGATAACTTTTTTGCAGCAGCTGGCTTCCATTGGCTGAACAGGGGTAAACGCGGTCGATGTGCTTCAAAAGATAAGGGCGAAGAGGCAGATAACCGGTCGCATTGCGGTCTGCATAGAGGTCGTAGCGATGCGCGCGGCTAACTGCACGTGTTGCTTTTGCTTTACAACAATCCCGCAAACGGACGGCTACAAGCGCAGTATCGTAAAACCAATAGCTATAAAAGGTGACTCCATCCCAATGCTCCAAATCACACCCCTCTAACTTTTTAGAGACCGCACGGTAAACAGCATCGGCCTTTGCCAGAAAGTAGGTTAGGAATCCCCGGCGCTTCAAAGAACCTCGGACAGCTGCACGTTCTTCCGGGCCAGCATATCCATTGCACTGAGTGAAGGGAAGATAGGAGAACGCGGTTCTCAACAGGGCCCGTTTGACATGGCTTGCGGGAATATGAAAAACCGTTGCATTTGCTGGGACCGAACGGGTTTGTTCTGGGGTATCGGAGGTGCTGGTGGCAACAATAAACAGCCGGTCAAATGCCTTAGCCAGCACAGGAACCTCATCTTCGATGAACTCTTCTCCCTTGTCAAAAGGATACGTTTTTGTGAGGAGAACCAGACAGGTCTTCATGAAAATGCCTCCAATCAAGATGTGTGCAAGTTTAGGATAACATACCGCCCCATGCATTTCAACCGCCAGTGCGGTTAGATTCTACTTGCCCTCTCTGGGGGAGGATGGTATAATTTGTACAATTAAAAAGGAAAATAGAGAGGGGACTGTCCCCTAGAAAGGAGGCTTTGCCATCGATGAACTTACTGTATCTCACATTTCAGGAAGATGCACCGCTTTATCTGGGCGTTACCCGAAAAATTCGCGGGCAGGCGTCTGCATTTCAAAAGTTAGGTTATCATGTGACCTACACATTGTGGAATGGAAGAACGTTTTGTTTTTATGGCGCAGACAGCTGCGAGGTACAGATTGGGCAAGGCCGTGTGATGAAACAGTTTTTCCAGATTGCAACCGACTATGTGGCTTCGCATCGCTTTGATGTGCTATATATTCGTTTGGACCGAATCAGTTTTGATGCGATTCGTTTATGCCGAGCAGCCAAACGAGCGGGAACGCGACATATTGGAATAGAAATACCCAATTACCCTTATTTAAAGGATTACGCGCGAAACCTCCAATACGCAGAGGGGCTAAAGGCCCGAGCAGTAACTGCAGCAAAGATTGCTGCCAACATAGCGGGGGACCGCCTATCAGGGGGATCTTTGAAGGGATTGGTCAATGGCGTTGTGCTCTATGGAAATCATGCGGACCACTTTTTCGGTGTAAAAGCGATCAATGCGGACAATGGTATTGATACGGATACGATACCGGTTGTTCCCCCAAAGCAGGAAGGGGAACCTATCACCATGTTGGGGGTGGCAGGCACCCTGTGGTGGCAAGGGTATGATCGTATTTTACGGGGAATGCAGGCGTACCGGCAGGCAGGCGGGCGGCATCCATTGCACTTTGTTCTGGTGGGGGGAGACCGCACGGAAATGCCGGATTTTTTGGCGCAGGTAAAGTCCCTGGGCTTGGAGAAAGAGGTGCTTTGTCCGGGTTTTCAAACAGGTGATGCGCTCAACTGCACGTACCGCACAGCGGATGTGGGAATTTCTACGCTGGGATGTTTTCGGCGAGGTCTGACACGTTGTTCCTCCTTGAAAGCGCGTGAATATGCGGCTGCAGGCCTGCCGTTTCTCTATGCATACGACGATGACAGTCTTACTGGAAAGGAACCTTTCGCTCTTCGAGTGCCCAATGACGATACTCCTGTAGATATGGAACGGTTGATCGCATTTGTTGAGCGCTGCCGTAGACAGCCGAATTGTAGCGTACAAGAGCGTACGTTTGCAGAAGAACAATACGATTGGAAGGCAATGATGCAGCGCATCCTTGTATTTCTTGGTGTTTAAGAAGGCGGAAAGGAGGGCTTTTATTTGCCGAAAGTCAGTGTGATTGTACCGGTTTATAATGTAGAAGCATACTTGGACCAGTGCGTAAAGAGTATTTTGTCCCAAACATTGGAGGATATAGAAGTATTGTTGATAAACGATGCATCTACGGATGGATCGTTGGAAATCGCCCGTTCCTATGAGAATGATGCACGGGTACGGGTGCTGGATAAACCTCACGGCGGGTTGGGAGATACCCGCAACTACGGGGTAGCCCGTGCGACGGGAGAATACCTTGCTTTTGTAGATTCGGACGATTGGGTGGACCCGGAAATGCTGGAAACCGTCTATGCGGCAGCAAAGGAGCATTCGGCGGACTTGGTAGTCTTTAATTACATGCGTGAGAACTTAATTGACGGGGAGAGCCGTGCTTGCAGTGTTCCGCTACAGGCTTCTGGATCGGACGAAGAGCGCAATCGAGCGCTGCTGGAAGAATTGATCGGTCCTTCGGTGAGTGGGAGCCCTTGGCGCACAACAGAGATGTTAGGATGTGCTTGGCGTCGATTGTACCGGCGGGAGTGGTTTGTCGAGAACCATCTGTTGTATCCCAATGAGCAGGAGGTCATGTTGGAGGACTTGCCCGTATCGATTATGGCGCATGCGTTGGCTGAGAAGATTGTGTTTGCGAAGGGCGCCTATTATCATTATCGCTATAATCCGGTATCGCTCAGCACCCGCTATCGCCCTCATAAGATGGAAATGTTGACCAAGTGTTTTCAGCTGGTACAGAAGTTCCTGAAAAAGCAAAAGTTGTATGAGCAATATCGAGAGCGCCACTTGGCTTGGCTGCTTCGGAATGCAGCACACTCGGCACTGGCAAATTGTTTTAGTCCGCATAACCCTGCGGATTCCAAGCAGCGTAAGGCAGAGGTCCAAGAGATATTGAATACACCGCTGCTCAAGGAGGCGGCGGCTTCCAATTATCTCGCGGAGGGGAACCGGTCAGACCGGTTGATCCTGCGGGTGATTCGTACGGGGAATCCAGCCGTTGTCTATGCCTTTTATCGGTTTTATACCCATATGCTGTTCCGTGATACGCAAAAAAAATAACCGAAGGAGGGAACGACATGTCCCGGAAAAAGCAGGTGCTTTTTATCAACTACAGTCTGCACAGCGGCGGGATTGAAAAAAGCTTGGTGACTTTGCTCTCCCTGTTCGATTTTGCAAAGTACGAGGTTGATTTGCAGCTTTTCGCCAACGAGGGCCTTTTTCTGGAGCGTGTGCCTTCTCAGGTGCATTTATTGCCGCCCTTGTTCCCTGCGGAATATAAGTTGAATATCCGCCAAGCGCTAACCGCCCTTTTGAGAAAGGGTCATCCGCTTGTAGCAATCTGCCGGTTGTTGGTGACCTTCGCGGGGAAAACTCCCGGAGGAATGGGAGACCGTCTGGTGCGCATGTGGAAGATTGAGAAGCACTTTGTACATTCCGCTCAGAAGGAATACGATGCAGTTGTTGCCTTTATGGAGGGGCAGCCGATCTATTATGCCGTTACAAAAGTAAAGGCAAAGAGGAAGATCGGGTTTATTCATGGGGATTACAATGCGATGGGCTTAAATCAGGATTTTGACCGTCCCTATGTAAAGCAACTGGACGCTCTTTGCACGGTGTCAGAGGGATGTAAGGCCGCTTTAGGGGATAATTTTCCAGAATTTCAGGAAAAGTTTCATGTGATCTATAATATTATTTCGGCGCGTTTTTTGCGGAAAATGGCGGAGGAGCCAGCGAATTTCAAGGACGGCTTCCAAGGAAGCCGGGTGTTGACGATTGCGCGGCTTTCTACGCAGAAAGGGTTGGACCTGGCCCTGCCTGCGATAGCGGCTCTTCGAGAAAAAGGATTGAAGTTCCGCTGGTATATCATTGGTGTCGGTCCAGAGGAGGAATCTTTGAAAGAGCAGGCGCGTTCACTGGGAATCGAACAGGATGTTTGTTTTTTGGGAGAACAGGCCAATCCATATCCCTTTTTGCGCGCGTGTGAGGTATACTTACAGCCGTCGCGCTTTGAAGGAAAATCGATCGCAGTGGATGAAGCCATGGTGCTTTGTAAACCCATTTTATTAACAGACTTCTCCACAGCAGCGGATCAAGTGACCTCCGGAAAGAATGGATTGATTGTCCCTATGACGCCGGAAGGGATTGCAGAGGGGCTTGAAAAGCTCTTAACGGATTCCGCGTTGCGAAAAGAATTCCACAATGCCCTTGCAGCGGAGGACTTCACGAATGAAAATGAAATAGAAAAGGTATATTCCTTATTGAGTATAGAATAAACATAACTGTTTTGAATCGAAGCAATTTTGTGCAGAAAGGAGCGCCTGGTTGGCGCATCGGAGAAACGATATGCTGTTAAAAGATTTGCTGGAAGGACTGGAGTATCAAGCTACCGGGAGTACTGAAAAGGAAATCGCGGATTTGGTCTATGATTCACGCAAGGTCAAGCCCGGCTGTGCGTTTGTCTGTTTGTGTGGAGCCAACGTAGATGGACACCTTTATGCCAAACAGGCTGTAGAAGCGGGCGCAGTGGCGGTCATCGCCCAGTATGCGGTCGAGGTTGAGGGAGTGACCGTCGTGTTGGTAGCGGATACCCGTTATGCACTTGCTGTCCTCTCAGCAGCGTATTTTGGACATCCCGCCAAGGACTTACGTGTGGTAGGCCTTACAGGCACCAAAGGGAAAACCACGACTTCTTACATGATTCGCTCTATTTTAGAGGATGCAGGGATTAAAACGGGCTTGATCGGTACAATCGGCACGGTAATTGGTGAGAAGATCATCAAAACAGAAAATACAACTCCGGAATCGTATGAGGTACAGCGATCACTGCGGGAAATGGCAGACGAGGGCTGCCAGGCGGCGGTGATCGAGGCTTCCTCCATTGGGTTGCGCGACCATCGTGTTTCAGGTTTTACATTTGCGATTGGATTGTTTACCAATTTTTCTCCGGATCATATCGGAGGAAATGAGCACAAATCGTTGGAAGAGTATCGTGCATGCAAGGCTCTCCTGTTTCGGCAGTGCGAATTGGGAATTGTAAACATGGACGATGAAAATTGGCAGGCAATCACGGAGGGACATACCTGCCAGTTAGAGACCTATGGGTTCCATGAAGAAGCACAATTGCGCGCAAAAGAGGAACGTTTGCTCTCCCGACCGGGGTATCTGGGCGTGCATTTTGAATTGGAGGGGCCTTATTCGTTTGGCGTAGACGTTGATATTCCCGGACATTTTAGTGTCTACAATGCCTTGGCGGCCATTGCGGTTTGCCGCCACTTTGGCGTGACCGAGGAAAATATCCGGCGCGGTTTGAATGCAGTGAGGGTCAAGGGACGTGTGGAGCCGGTAAAAGTGCCGGGGAACTATACGCTGTTGATCGACTATGCGCACAATGCAGTCAGCATGGAGAATATTTTGGAGACGCTGCGAGAATACCACCCGAACCGTTTAATTTGCCTGTTTGGCGCTGGTGGTAACCGGGCGCGTTCCCGGCGTTATGAGATGGGGGAAGTCAGTGGAAGGTTGGCGGATCTTTCCGTTGTGACGGCCGACAATTCCCGCTTTGAAGATGTGATGGATATTATCGCAGACATCGAGGTGGGATTGCATCGAACAAACGGTAAATATATTGTCATCCCAGATCGGAAGCAGGCCATTCAATATTGTATGGATCATGCGCAGGAAGGAGATATCATTGTCCTGGCTGGCAAAGGGCATGAGGATTACCAGGAGATCAAGGGCGTGAAGTACCATCTAGACGAACGCGAGGTTGTCGCGGATATTTTAAAAGAAGAGGGGTTAGCTTAAAAGCCAACAGTCTCTCAAATATGGAACAGAAAAGGAGGCAGAGAAATATGAAGATGACAGTAGGGGAGATTCGAAGGGCCTGTGGAGGAAAGCTCCTGTGCGGAGACCCAGAGGCAGTGGTCACTTCTGTGAGTACAGACAGCCGGAAAATCGAGCCGGGTGCACTATTCGTTCCCATCAAGGGGGAACGGACAGATGCGCATGCGTACATCACTGCTACCTTTGCTGCAGGCGCAGTGGCAACGTTGACAGAAGAACATACGGAGATGAAGGATTCCAATGCGTGGATTCGTGTGCCGAGCACCCTTTCCGCTTTGCAGTTGATTGCTACAGCACATCGCGCGCGATTTTCGATTCCCGTGGTGGGGGTGACAGGAAGCGTCGGTAAGACGACAACCAAGGAAATGATCGCGTTGGCACTTTCCGCGGAGAAGAATGTCATGCGGACCGAGGGGAATCACAACAGTCAAGTAGGATTGCCATTGACGATTTTCCGACTTGGACCCGAACACGAAGCAGCCGTGGTGGAAATGGGAATGAGCGACTTTGGCGAGATGAGCCGTTTGGCGGAAATTGCCGCACCTGATTATGCGGTTATCACCAACATCGGAATCTCTCATATTCAACAGCTGAAAACACAACAGAATATTTTGGGAGAAAAGCTGCATATCATCGATCGTTTTCGGGAGGACTCCATCCTATTTTTGAATGGCGATGATCCATTGTTGGCAAATCTCCGCGGAAAGCTTCGGGTGAGGACACAATATTTTGGTATGCAGCCGTGGTGCGATTATCGGGCTGAGAAAATCGCATTTCATCCGAACGGAATTCATTTCGTTTTCCGCGCAAAAGGAATTGAACAGGAGGTAGAACTCCCTGTTCTGGGACTTCACAATGTAACAAATGCATTAGCCAGCCTCGCGGTTTCCCATTCACTTGGAGTTGATCTTGGGAAAGCTGCAAAAGCACTCCAGGAATACCAGCCTTTGGCTATGAGGCAACAATTGCACCGCCATAATGGGATTACTGTGGTCGATGATTCCTACAATGCCAGCCCGGATGCAATTAAAAGCAGCTTGGATATGTTGGAATCCCTTCGAGAGCAGGATGGACGCTGTTTAGCGGTTTTGGCGGATATGCTGGAACTGGGGGAGTTGGAACACCGTGCGCATTTCGAAGTGGGAGCATACGCTGCCAAAACCGGTTTGGATGTCCTTGTGACCGTTGGAGAGCGTGCAGCGGCGATCGCAGAGGGAGCGCGTTCCGTCAGGCCGGAGATTCCTTGCCATGTGTGTCATGCCAATGAGGAGGCCGCTGAGGTGCTAAAGAGCATTCTCCGCAGGGGGGATATTGTGTTGGTAAAGGGGTCCCGCGGCATGCATACGGATGAAATTGTCAAAAAAATTCTCGGGTACATCGGTTAAGTCCTTTTGCGAGAGGGAACATAAAAATTACAAACTTGTTATAATTTAAAAAAACCGTGCGCAAACAGCTGGGGTTTTTCTCTGTTTGCGCACGGTTTTTGTGCGATTATTTTGATTTTATAAGCTTCACTGGTTACAATTTGTAATTTTTTTCGTAAAAAGGGTTGCTATGTAATGCTATGTGTGCTATACTGTAACCAATTTGTTACAGATTGTAATTTGTATGTAAAGATTGTTACATATTTGAATAAAAAGGACAAGCTGTTTCCACGGGAGACAGTAAAAAATTGGAGGGGTTTCCATTGAATCGGAAATTTTTGCTTTTCTTTACCCTGCTGTTTGCAGCTTTGACCATTACAGTGTCTTTTGGTCATAGCGTTGCAGCAAAAGCTGCGGAGGAAAAGACCGGTGTAGGGTTGGCAGATCATGTGCTGCTGGCGTACAAGAATGGTTGGAAGTACCGCAGTGGCTGCTACGGACAGTTTGTGGGGAATAAACGAGCAAGTGATTGTTCCGGTTTGATCAAATCCTATCTTTGGTGGCAGGGAGAGGGAAAGAATCCGAATCCAGGTTCCATGTCAGTCGCAGGAAGCTCCGGTGCTATGTTGCAGAGTGCAGAAGTTTCTGGAAACATTGACTATAACGACCCATCGTCCCTTCCACGAATTCATGGTTTGATTCTCTATCAGCCAGGCCATGTGGGCGTTTATGTTGGCAACAACATGGCGATTGACAATCGGAGTTCTGGCGAGGATATGAAGTACGAAGAAGTATTTGGACGAAAGAATATCAAGTGGACGAAATGGTTTAAATTGCCCCAGATTACATATCCGACGACTGGTTGGGCTACATATGACGGGGACAAGTACTATTACGAAGACGGTCAGTATGTTATCAATACCATTCGAATTATTGATGGCGTTTCCTATACATTTGGCGCGGATGGTAAGATTGTGGAACAAAAGCCATATACTGCTTGAATGTAAAAGGACATCATTCCCCTGCAAGGAGAGATTTTCTCTTTGCAGGGGATTCTATTTGTATAACGGGGTAAGAGGAAGTAGTTAATAACCATTTTACCAGAATTGTTTTTGGTGGTTCGGTTTTATTCTGTGAAAGACCTACCGAAATCTGGTAGAAATTTTGTTCTCTTATGCATTGGGAATCGTCAAACGATTGAATGAGAATCGGGCCCTATCGGTTGCAGCAGGGAAAAGATTCCTAGTTTTTTGATTCTTTAAAAGTGTCAGAAGCAAAGAAAGACAGTAAAAGAACGGTATTTTTGACTACCAATGTCGAATCGTACACATAAAGAAAAGATCCAATGTTGAAAAGAAACGGTGCCGTGCAATGAAAAGAAAAGCACAGCACCGTTGCATAAAACCTAAGCCAATACGATCCCCAAATTTTAATACCTATAAAATTAGAATTCGCAAGGCTTGGCGCGTTTAAGGACAAGGAACATGTTTGCTCATATGAAATACATGGTGTGGGATAATCTTTTTAGAATTCGTGGTAACGGTATCCATATCCGACAATTGTTTTTATAAAGTCGTGCCCTTTTGCATATGGTTCGAGACGTTTCCTAATTTGAAACACCGTGTTTTCTACAGCATGGCAGCGATAATTGCCCGGTTCATGCCAAACAGATTCATAAATCTGGGCTTTTGTAAATGCGGCTTTCGGATGGGAATACAGGAGATATAAGACATCGAATTCCTTTACAGATAAATAAATGCTCTGGTTGTCGATGATTACATCATGAGTTTTGGCATCCATAGTAAACGAAATAGCATCTTGCTGAATTTCCCAGAAACTCTGTGCGAAAAGACAATCCTGTTTGATTTGTTCAGATAACCTTGAAAAATCATCGAACTTTTGTATGCCGCGAAGACGCTGGTATAATTGCACATCTATCTTTTGGCCGTATAGATCCCCATCGAAATTTAAGATGTGTGTTTCGATGGAAATATCCGTTTGGTTGTCCACCGTGGGGCGTTTCCCAATATGAGTAATCCCGTAGTATCGTTTGGCGTTCCATAGAATTTGTGCTATATATACCCCGGATTCTGGCAAGTTACATCTATTTTCCAGTTTTAAATTTGCAGTAGGGGCTCCTATCCATTTCCCAATTCCTCGTCCGTGAATGACCGTGCCTGATATGGTACAAATAGGTTTAGGCTCCCTTTTTCGTTGTTCTTCCATCCTTATATCACCCCGTTCATGGATAGGATAAACAGAATACAAGTGATGATGACCACAACAGCCAACAGGATTAGGCCGGTAGGTTTGCCCTGACTTTGCTTTTCCGACATGGAGATATACCCACCTTTTCGCAAGGCAGTGATGACCGGCTTATACAGTAAAAATGTAATTCCAGCATTGAGTCCGGATTTTAACAAATTGAAAGGGAGAAACGCCGGAATTAATAATTCGACGACGGCTTCCCTAGGGTACCCCATATAAAGAGGAGTGACCAGATAATTCCAAACCATCATCACTGTAACCATGGTTACACATCCCGCTGCTAACCCAAGGACCGCACCGGACAACGTATGCTTTTTCTTATAGATTGCCGCGGCAGTACAAGCAAAAGCGCATGAAGATAAAACATTCATGACACACCCCAGGAGGCCTGTGTCGCTGACTGTAATCATCTCCATAAGAGAAACAATTATGGTAACGATACAAGAGGTCAATGGTCCCCAAATTAAGCCTCCCAGTGCGATGATGGCGTCTTTAGGATCATACTTGAGAAACAATACGACTGGTACACGCCCAACGGCCATGACCACGTAGGAAATCGCGCATAGCATTGCAATTGTTGTAATTCTTTTTGTTTTGCTTTCCATCTGTTGTTCCCTCCGCAAAAAAATTAGCACCGAAAAGAGATGCCTTTCAGGTGCTAATAAGCGCAGCAAACCGCAAAACGTCACAACGTGTTGCTACAGCTGATGGAATCTTCTTTCATCCAGACTATACTGTTGGTTTTGGAATCACACCAAATCATGCGTTTTACGCTCGCGGACTTTACCGCCAATCGGG
>ENA-ORMO01002294-ORMO01002294.1-human-gut-metagenome-genome-assembly--contig:-NODE-2294-length-15712-cov-14.775819_pt1 | contig 15712 bp, 10 predicted proteins | sample MGYA00242106_ERZ509001 | MGnify/ENA primary metagenome ERZ509001 (study PRJEB26280, sample SAMEA2338736) | human gut metagenome | biome: human gut; feature: human-associated habitat; material: faeces... | reverse complement strand
CCGCCCCGGAGCGTTCGTCCGGAAAGGCGCGTGCGTCCGAAGCGGTCCGGTTTCCCGCAGCCGGGCAGGAACCGCAGCCGTTGCAGGTGTCGAAGGCTCAGCTCCGGCCGCTCGGACAGTCCGGAGATGCCGTACCCGTGCAGGCGGCCGAGACTCCGGCGGCAGAGGTTCCGGCGGAGGGCGTGCGTCCGGTCGAATCCCTGAAATCCGAAACCCGGTAGCGATGCTTTCGATTGTCATTCTCATATTTGCGATGCTGCTGCTGTCGGCCTTCTTTTCGGGCATGGAGATCGCTTTCACGAGCAAGAACCGCCTGAAACTCGAGATCGACCGGAAGCAGAGCCGGATGTTCGACCGCATCGCCGAGGTCTTCTCCCGCCATCCGGGGCAGTACATCACGACGATCCTCGTGGGCAACAACATTGCGCTGGTGGTCTATTCGCTGGCCATGTCGCTCCTGCTGCGGGAGACCTACGGCGCTCTGGGATGGGAGTCGCTGGCCCTCGAAGGCTCCGTGGCGCTCGATACGGCCGTATCGACGCTCGTCATCATCTTCGTCGCGGAGTTCCTGCCCAAGTCGATCTTCAAGAACAATCCCAATTTCTACTACCGCGCCCTGGCGCCGGCGATCTACTTCTTCTACATTCTGCTCTATCCGCTGGCGCGCTTCACGACGCTGCTCTCGCACGGCATCCTGCGCCTTTTGGGGCGGCGCGTCAAGGAGCAGGACATCACGCCGAGCTTCAACCGCGAGGACTTGGCCGCCCTGCTCGAGGCGAACAATACGGAGCAGCACGCCGAGCCGGACAACGAACTGAAACTTTTCCAGAATGCGCTGGACTTCGCCGACCTGCGCGTCCGCGACTGCATGGTTCCGCGCGTGGACATCGAGGCGGTGGACATCGAGGAGACCTCGATCGGGCAGCTCACCGCGCGTTTCGTCGATTCGAAGTATTCGCGGATTTTCGTCTGGCGCGGGTCGATCGACAACATCGTGGGGTACGTCAATTCGAAGAGCCTCTTCACGCGTCCGGCACAGGTCGCCGACGTGATGATGGAGGTCAATTTCGTGCCCGAGACGATGCCCCTGCAATCCGTGCTGGAGAATTTCATCAAGCACCGGTCGAACATCGCCGTGGTGATCGACGAGTTCGGCGGCACGGCGGGGGTGATCTCGCTCGAGGACGTGCTGGAACAGATCTTCGGAGAAATCGAGGACGAGCACGACATTCCCGACCTGACGGAAAAGCGGGTTGGGGAGGACGAATACGTGCTGTCGTGCCGGCTGGAGGTGAAGTACCTCAACGAAAAATACGGGCTGGGTATCGAGGAGAGCCGGGAGTACGACACGCTGGCGGGCTTCATCATCTACAATTACGAGGGGATTCCCTCGGCCGGGGAGACCGTCGTGATCGGCGATCTGCAACTGCGCATCCTCCGCACGACGCGCTCGCGCATCGAACTGGCGCGGGTGAAAAGGCTCTGACGCCGTCCGGCGTGTTCCGCGTCCGGTTCCCGGGGAGCGTCCTGCCTTCCGGCGGCGGCCGGTTTGCCGGGCCGGACACCGTCCGCAGGAGCCCTGCGGAGCGGAAACGGGCGGCGGCGGAACGGGGTGTTTCCGGGGTGTATTTTTCTTCCGGTCTTCTGTCGTTTTTACAATTAATTTTACTACCTTTGGCTGATCTTTCGAAACAAAACGAATAATTAACTATTATTTATATGGCAAGTTTAAACACCTTACGTACCAAGTTCGGCATCGTGCTCTCGATCATCATCGCCCTTGCCCTCTTGGCATTCATCCTCTCTTTGAAAACCGAGATGGGTTTCTCGGGCAACGATCCGCGGGTCGGTGTGATCGGCGGCGAGAAGATCAATTATTCGGAGTATTACGACGAGTACGAGAAGATCAAGAGCCAGAGCGGCGCCCAGGAGGGCGATGAACAGCAGTCGGCGATGCTGGCCAACGCCACGTGGCAGTCGCTCATCGCCCGCTACGTGCTCACGCCCGGGTTCGAGCGGCTGGGTCTGCGCGTGACGGAGCCCGAACGGATGGCGATGGCCGGCGGCAAGCAGCCTTCGCAGACCTTCTTCAACGCCTTTGCCGATCCCCGCACGGGTGCCTACAACGTGGCCGCCGTCTCCGATTTCCTGGCGCAGGCCGAGGCCAATCCCCAGGCGGCGCAGGCGTGGGCGCAGCTCAACGAGCAGGCTCGCATGGAGCGCGAGATGCAGAAGTTCTTCGGACTGGTCAGGGGCGGCGTGTACGTCAATGCGCTCGAAGTGGCGCGCGGCGTCGAGGCGGCCAACGACACCTATGCGGGCAAGTGGGCCGGCAAGAAGTATTCGGAGGTTCCCGATTCGCTGTTCAACGTTTCGGATTCCGATCTGCGGGCCTACTACAACAGCCATAAGGACCTGTTCCGGCAGTTGCCGTCGCGCACGATCTCCTATGTCGTGTTCGAGGTCGCTCCGACGGACGACGACCTGCTGAACCTCGAGAAGAAGGTCACGGAAGTCGGCAAGGAGTTCGCCGTCACCGAAGAACTCAAGTCGTTCGTCCGCGGCAACCGTAACGGCAAGGTCGCCGACAACTACGTGTCGGCCGCCCAGCTCTCCGAGGAGGAGGCCGAGGCGCTGATGGCCGGGAAGACCTACGGCCCCGTGCTGAAGAACAACGAGTGGACGATGGCCCGCGTGCTGTCGTCGAAGATGGCTCCCGACACGATCGGCGTGCGCCATATCGTACTGCCCTATACCGAGGAGAAGCTGGCCGACAGCCTGTTGACGGCGCTTCGCGGCGGGGCCGATTTCGCCGCTGCCGCCGCGCAGTATTCGGTTTACGACGCGACGGCCGCCAACGGCGGCGAGGTGGGCGAACTGCCCTTCTCGACCTTTACGGGCGAGTTCGCCGAGGCGCTCGGCGACGCCAGGCAGGGCGATATCGTGAAGATCGCTTCGGGCGATGCGATCCAGCTCATGCAGGTTTACCGCACCGGCAAACCCGTGAAGCAGGTGCAGGTCGCTTCGATCACCTATCCGGTGGAGGCTTCGGCCGAAACGCGCCGGACCGTGCATAACGAGGCGGGCTCCTTCATGGTGAATGCCAAGGGTTCGGCCGAGACGTTCGCCGAGGTGGCTTCGACGGCTGCCGTGACGCCCCGTGTGGCGGTGATTCCGCAGGGCGAGCGCACGATCCGCGGTCTGGAGGATTCGCGCGACATTACGCGCTGGGCCTACGGCGCCGAGCCGGGCGACGTGTCGGAGATTTTCCCCGCCGGCAAGGACTACGTGGTGGCCATGCTGACCGAGATCGACGACGACGAGTACGCTTCGGTGGAGAAGATGTCGGCGCAGATCCGTGCGCAGGTGCTCCGCGACAAGAAGTACGATTATATCGTCGGACAGCTTTCGGGTTCGAGCCTCGCCGAGCAGGCCGCCAGCCTCGGCACGGAGGTGGCCGATTTCAAGGATGTGACTTTCAGTTCGTTCTATGTGGACGGCCCGGGCTTCGAACCGCGTCTGGTGGGTGCGATCACCTCGTCGGACAAAGGTGCGGTGTCGGCTCCCGTGAAGGGTATGTCGGGCGTCTATGTCTTCGAGGTGGAGGACGTGCAGACTGCCGACAAGCAGACCGCCGAGGGCGAGAAGGTCCGCGCGCAGGCCATGAACGAGAGCATGGCGCAGCAGTTCGCCATTCCGGCCGTGCAGCAGATGGCCGAGATTCAGGACCTGCGAGGCAAGTATTTCTAATCCGACCTTCCCGCGCTCCTGCGCGGGGCGGTCCGTCTGCGGTGCGTGTGCCGCGAAAGAGCGAATCCCCGGATCGGTTTTCCCGTCCGGGGATTTTCCGTCTCTGTCGGGAAGGGCGGTATGCCGTGCTGCCGGAACGGTCCGTGCCGCCCGATTTCGGCCCGGGGAGGGCGGTCCTGTTGCCGGACATGTCCTGAAATTTTCCGTCCGGAATCCCGGGGCGCGTTTCCCGAAACGTAAAAATTCCACTCCGGCCGTGCGTCGTGCGGCATTCTTTTTCGTATCTTTGTAAAGAGCGCAGCAGGTCCGGAGATTCGAAGGGACCGTTTCCGGGACGGGAGGGTTCCGGTCGTCGTTGCGGCCCGCTTCGTGCAGGAGATTTCACACAAGACAAACGATAAACGGTATGAACAATTTCATCTATCACAATCCGACCGAGCTGGTTTTCGGCAAGGGGCAGATCGCCCGGCTCGCAAAACTCATTCCCGCCGACAAACGCATCATGATTACGTTCGGCGGCGGCAGCGTCAAGCGCAACGGCGTTTACGAGCAGGTGATCCGGGCGCTCGAGGGACGCGAGGTCGTGGAGTTCTGGGGCATTGAGGCGAACCCGTCGGTCGAGACGCTGCGCCGCGCCATCGCGCTGGGCAAGGAGCGTCGGGTGGATTTCCTGCTGGCCGTGGGCGGCGGTTCGGTGATCGACGGCACGAAACTCATCGCTGCCGGGCTGCTTTACGAGGGTGACGCCTGGGAGATCGTCCTGAAGGAAAAGGCCGGGAAGACTGTGCCGCTGGCGACGGTGCTCACGATGTCGGCCACGGGCTCCGAGATGAACAACGGAGCCGTTATTTCGCGTTACGAGACGAAGGAGAAGTACGCCTTCTACGGGGATTATCCCGTTTTTTCGATCCTCGATCCCGAGACGCTCTACTCCCTGCCCGTGCGGCAGATCGCCTGCGGACTTTCCGATACCTTCGTACACGTGCTGGAGCAGTATATGACCACCCCCGGGCAGTCGCGCCTGATGGATCGCTGGGCCGAGGGGATTCTCCATACGGTGATCGAGATCGCGCCCCGCGCCCTGGCCGAGCCGCGCGACTATGCGGTGATGTCGGAGTATATGCTCGCGGCGACGCTGGCGCTGAACGACATGATCCGCATGGGCGTGACGCAGGATTGGGCGACGCACATGATCGGCCACGAACTGACGGCGCTGCACGGTCTGACGCACGGCGCGACGCTGGCGATCGTCATCAACGGCACGCTGCGCGTGCTGCGCGAACAGAAGCGCGGGAAGCTGTTGCAGTACGGCGAACGCATCTGGGGCGTCACGGAAGGGACGGAGGAGGAGCGTATCGACCGGACGATCGAGGCGACCGAACGGTTCTTCCGCTCCCTGGGGCTTTCGACCCGTCTTTCGGAGGAGGGAATCGGTGCGGAGACCATCGCCGAAATCGAGCGGCGCTTCGACGCCCTCGGCGCGAAGTACGGCGAGGCCGGAAACGTGGACGGCGCCACGGCCCGCCGGATTCTGGAGGCCTGTCTCTGAGAGACCGGATGAGCCTGCATGAAAAATCCCCGCAGTCCGGAGATTGCGGGGATTTTTCATGCGAAAGGGAGAGAGTCATTCGTCCACGCCGAACGTGGAGACGTTCAGACTGCCGAGGGCATCGACCGTGATGCCGTATTCGCCCGGCTCGACGTCCCGGAGGACGATCAGGTAGGAGCTGACGCCGAAACGGCGCGACGTGAAGGGCTGTCTCTCCAGCGTATTGCGCTGCCGGTCGCCGAAAGTGCCGACCGAGGCGTATTCGGCGACGCGTTTCTTTTTCTTGACCTTGAACCGGAAGACGCTGATGACCGACATCGGGTCGATGCCGTTGTCGGGAACACGGACGATGAAGGCGATGCCGTCGTCTTTTCGGAAGCGGTTACGGGCCTGCGTCCCGTTCAGCGTCATTTCTTCGATATGGTCTCTGCCGATGCCGAACAGCTTCTGCCCGGTGGACGAACGGTGACGGGGCGTCAGGCTCTCCTGCACGAGCTGTTCGGTCGTGTCGTCCGGCAGGATGGCCAGCGTCTGGCCGATGAATTCGGGTTCGGGCAGTTTCAGCGGCTCCTCTTGTGCCGTGGCCGCAGCCACGGCGCCGCAGAGGGCGAAAAGCGAAAGCAGAAATCGTTTCATGAATGCGTGGAATTGACGGAGCAAGATAGGACAAATCGCCGCATTGTGCAAATTTTCGGACGGCCGTTTCGGCTGCGGTCCGCAAAAAAATCCCCTCCGGCATTCACCGGAGGGGATCGGAACGGGTGTTCGCCTGTCGGCTATCAGTCGGCCATCAGGATTTCGAGAATCTTGATGGCGGCCGTGGCGATCGGCGTGCCGGGGCCGAAGATGGCTGCGGCGCCGTCGCGGTAGAGTTCGTCGTAATCCTGGTGGGGGATCACGCCGCCGACGATGACGATGATGTCCTCGCGGCCCAGCTTCTTCAGCTCGGCGATCAACTGCGGGACGAGCGTGAGGTGGCCGGCTGCCAGCGACGAGACACCCACTACGTGCACGTCGTTCTCGACGGCCTGCTTGGCGGCCTCCTCGGGGGTCTGGAACAGCGGACCCATATCGACGTCGAAGCCGATGTCGGCATAACCCGTGGCTACCACCTTGGCGCCGCGGTCATGGCCGTCCTGACCCATCTTGGCGATCATGATACGCGGCTGACGGCCCTCTTTCTTGGCGAATTCGGCGCACAGCTCCTTGGCGTGCTCGAACGATTTGTCGTTTTTCACTTCTGACGAATAGACACCTGAAATGGAACGGATAACAGCTTTGTAGCGGCCTACGACGACCTCGCAGGCATCGGAGATTTCGCCCAGCGTGGCACGGACCTTCGCCGCCTCGACGGCCAGCTCGAGCAGATTGCCCTGCTTGGTCTTCACGCACTCGGTGATGGCCTCCAGCGCCTTCTTCACGGCGGCTTCGTCGCGCGAAGCGCGCAGCTCCTTCAGACGCTTGATCTGGCTCTCGCGCACGGCCGTGTTGTCCACGGCGAGAATGTCGATCGGGGCCTCCTTCTCCAGACGGTACTCGTTCACGCCGATGATCTTCTCGGCGCCCGAGTCGATGCGGGCCTGCTTGCGGGCGGCGGCCTCCTCGATACGCATTTTCGGAATGCCGGTCTCGATGGCCTTGGCCATGCCGCCCAGCTTCTCGATCTCCTGGATGTGCTCCCAGGCCTTGTGCGCGATTTCGTTCGTGAGCGTCTCCACGTAGTAGGAACCTGCCCACGGGTCGATCTCACGGCAGACGTTGGTCTCCTCCTGGATGTAAATCTGCGTGTTGCGGGCGATACGGGCCGAGAAGTCGGTCGGCAGGGCGATCGCCTCGTCCAGCGCGTTGGTGTGCAGCGACTGGGTGTGTCCCAGTGCGGCGCCCATCGCCTCGATGGCCGTGCGGGCCACGTTGTTGAACGGATCCTGCTCGGTAAGCGACCAGCCCGAAGTCTGCGAGTGGGTGCGCAGCGCCAGCGACTTGGGGTTCTTCGGGTCGAACTGCTTGACGATCTTGGCCCAGAGCATACGTGCGGCGCGCATCTTGGCGATCTCCATGAAGTGATTCATGCCGATGGCCCAGAAGAACGACAGACGCGGTGCGAAGGCGTCGATCGACATGCCGGCGTTGATGCCCGCGCGGAGGTACTCCAGACCGTCGGCCAGCGTGTAGGCCAGCTCGATGTCGGCCGTGGCGCCCGCCTCCTGCATGTGGTAACCCGAAATGGAGATCGAGTTGAACTTGGGCATGTTCTTCGAGGTGTACTCGAAGATGTCGGCGATGATGCGCATGGAGAACTCGGGCGGATAAATATAGGTGTTGCGCACCATGAACTCCTTGAGGATGTCGTTCTGGATCGTACCCGAGAGCTGTTCGAGCGAGCAGCCCTGCTCCAGACCCGTCACGATGTAGAAGGCCAGCACGGGCAGCACGGCGCCGTTCATGGTCATCGACACCGACATGCGGTCGAGGGGAATGCCGTTGAAGAGCACCTTCATGTCCTCCACCGAGCAGATCGACACGCCGGCCTTGCCCACGTCGCCCACCACGCGCGGGTGGTCGGCGTCGTAGCCGCGGTGCGTAGCCAGGTCGAATGCCACCGACAGGCCCTTCTGTCCGGCGGCCAGGTTGCGGCGGTAGAATGCGTTGGACTCCTCGGCGGTCGAGAAACCCGCATACTGGCGGATCGTCCACGGGCGCATCACGTACATCGTCGAGTAGGGGCCGCGCAGGAACGGGGCGATACCTGCCGCATAGTTCAGGTGCTCCATGCCTTCGAGATCCTGGGCCGTATAGGCGCCCTTGACGGGAATACCCTCGGCCGTCAGCCACGGCTCGACCTGTCCGCAGCCTTTCGAGGCGCAGCAACTTTTCTGCTGGCCTGCGTCGTATGTCAGTTCTGAAAATTTAGCTCTCATGATTAGATTCCCATCTCTTTAAGGTAGAACTTAAGTGTTTCAAGCACATTCGACTTCACGTTGATGAAGTTCGTGATGCCCTGCGCTTCCAGTTCGGGTGCGCAGGCCGGTGCCCCGGCGACCACCAGGATCGCCTTGCCGCCGAGCAGCTCCTTGACTTTCGGGGCTGCCTCCGCATAGTCGTCGTCGCTTGCGCAGACCACGACGATCTGCGCCTTGGATTCGAGTGCGGCCTTCGCGCCCTCTTCGATCGACTTGAAATAAGTGTTGTCGATCACCTTGATGCCGGCGCATGCGAAGAAATTGCACGAGAACTGCGAGCGGGCGCGGGCCATGCCCAGGTTGCCGCACGTCAGCATGAATGCCTTGGGCTCCTTGCCGCTGCGATCCACGTGCAGGCGCATCTCCTCGAACGCCATGGCGCCGCGGTAGGGGACGAGTACGTTGCCCGCGGCCTGCTTGCGCGTAACGGACTCGGCGGTGATCTCCTTGCCGGCGACCTCCGTAAAGTTGGGATATTGGTTGGCGCCGAGCAGCGTCTGGCGGCGCGTCGCGATGTTCTTGTCCTTGGCTGCGGCCGATGCTTTGATACGCTCGACGATCAGGCCGGCCTTGTAAGCCTCGGTGTAGCCTCCCTTCTCCTCGATTTCGAGGAAAAGCTTCCAGGCTTCGGCTGCGATCGACTGCGTGAGGTTCTCGACATAGTACGAGCCTCCTGCCGGGTCGACGACCTGGTCGAAATGCGACTCGTTCTTGAGCAGCAGCTCGACGTTGCGGGCGATGCGCTTCGAGAACTCGGTCGGGTTTTCGAACGAGGCGTCGAACGGCATCACCTCCAGCGAATGTACGCCGGCGATCGTGGCCGACATGGCCTCGGTCGTGCCGCGCAGCATGTTCACGTAGGGGTCGTAGACGGTCTGGTTCCAGCGCGAGGTCTCGGCGTGTATCTGCATCTTGCAGGCGCAGTTCTTCGCCGGGCCGTAGCCCTTGACGATGTTGGCCCACAGCATGCGTGCCGCGCGGAATTTGGCGATCTCCATGAAATAGTTGGAGCTTACCGAGAACGAGAAGCGCAGTTTGCGTGCGGCCGCGTCGACGTCCAGCCCTGCGTCCGTCAGGCGTACGAGGTAGTCGTGGCCTGCCGAAAGGGTGAATGCCAGCTCCTCGACGATGGTCGAACCCGAGTTGCCGAACGTTTGCCCCGCAACGGTTACGATGCGCACGTGCTTGTACTCCTTGGTCTTGTAGATCAGCTCGACGATGCGGGCGATGCACTTTTCACCGTTGGGCGAGCAGAATTCGCCTTTCGACGAAAGCCCTTTTACCAGCGGGTCGATGCAGAATGCGATGCGGACATCCTCCTTGGCGATGCCCTCCTTTTCGACTTTGGCCAGGACGAGCTCGGCGACATGGGCCGTCTTCTCTCCGCAGAAGGTGATCTCGACAGCCGGAATGCAGATGTCCTTGAGCAGCGTGTCGAGGTCTGCGGCCGAGAAATCCGCCGACGCGATGCAGAAGCCGAGCGAGTCGACGCCTGCGTTGAGGATTTTCAGTGCCTCGGCGTTTGCCTCCTTGGGGCATACGACGCTCACGGTCTGGTGTACGCGCCAGCGGTTGTGCGCGTGCGTACCGCGTACGTAAGGGAACTCGCCTGCCTGCGAGCCCAGGAACTTGATGCCCTCGAGGTTCTCGGCGCGGTAGTAGGGCCGGACGTTGAAACCTTCGCCCGTTTTCCATACCAGCTTGCGCTCGTAATCAGCACCTTTCAGGTCGGCCGTAATCACCTCCTCCCACTTCTCGGTCGGAACCGGCGGGAATTCAGTGAACAGCTTTTCACTTTTGGTATTTGCCATAACTATTTAGAGATTAGTATAAGTGTAGTTTCAAAATTGCACGTAAAGGTACAAAATTATTAGTGATTGAAACAAGAAATTGTTAATAAAATAACACTATATAATTTCTTTTTATAATATAGGCGATTTCGTTTGCTTTCGGCAACCGCCGGAAGAAGTTTTTTAGTTGTGGTGAAATAGTTTAATATTGTTCTTAATAACCATGAAAATTACGAAAAATGAAAAATGTGTAAATTCGGGGGTGTGACGAAAATTTAAGGGTGTTTTTCGAAAAAATGCGTTAAGATTCGGCAGTTTTATGGAAAAATGCATGTATTTTTTCGGAAAATGTCGAAAAAACAGGGTGTTTTTCGAAAAAATGCCGATTTTGTGAAAACAACGTAACTGAAAAAATATTACATTTGCAAGCGAGATCGATACATACGGCGGCAGGGGTGAAGCCGCGGGTTAGTCAGGTTGGGCGGAGTATGCCGCGAGGCAGTTGCCCTCCGGAATTTTAGGTTAGGTTTTAGTTCAGCAATTATTCGGCTTCCGCCCCTGCGCGTATGTTTTTAATGGAATGCTAATCCAATTCAATTACATCTATGTCATCATTGCTCAGATTCAAGATGGTCGATGCGGCCATAAACCACACCGCCGTCGAGGTGAAGGCTCCCGAAGGACGTCCTTCGGACTATTTCGGGAAACGGGTATTCGGGCGTGCAGCCATGCGCAAGTATTTGAACAAGGCTACTTACGACGCCCTTGTCGATACGATGGAGAACGGTACGCCCCTCACGCGAGAGGTTGCCGACGGTATCGCGGCAGGCATGCGCCAGTGGGCGCTGGAGCACGGTGCCGACCACTATACCCATTGGTTCCAGCCCCTGACGGGAGGTACGGCCGAGAAGCACGATGCGTTTGCCGACCCGGACGGCTTGGGCGGGGTTCTGGAGGAGTTCTCCGGCAAACTGCTCGTCCAGCAGGAGCCCGATGCGTCGTCGTTCCCCAACGGAGGTATCCGCAATACGTTCGAGGCTCGCGGTTATTCGGCCTGGGATCCGACCTCGCCGGCCTTCATCGTCGACACGACGCTCTGTATCCCGACCGTCTTCATCGCCTATACGGGCGAGGCGCTCGATTACAAGGTGCCGCTGCTGCGCTCGATCTCGGCGGTGAACAAGGCCGCGACCGAGGTGTGCCACTATTTCGACAAAAACGTGCAGCGGGTCATCTCGTATCTGGGCTGGGAGCAGGAGTATTTCCTCGTGGACGAAAGCCTCTGGGCCGTACGTCCCGACCTGATGCTCACCGGGCGTACGCTGATGGGGCATGAATCGGCCAAGAACCAGCAGTTGGAAGACCACTATTTCGGTGCGATCCCGACCCGTGTGATGGCATTCATGAAAGACCTCGAATACGAATGCCTGAAACTGGGCATCCCCGTCAAAACCCGCCACAACGAGGTGGCGCCCAACCAGTTCGAACTGGCGCCGGTCTACGAGGAGGCCAACCTTGCCAACGACCACAACCAACTGCTGATGACCGTGATGGACAAGATCGCCCGCCGTCACAAGTTCCGGGTGCTGCTGCACGAAAAGCCCTTCAAGGGGATCAACGGTTCGGGCAAACACAACAACTGGTCGCTGGGGACGGATACGGGCGTGAACCTGCTGGGGCCTGGCAAGACCGCGTCGGAGAACCTGCAGTTCATCACCTTCCTGGTCAATGCCATTTCGGCCGTACACAAGCACAACGGCCTGCTCAAGGCGGCGATCATGAGCGCCACGAACGCACACCGCCTGGGAGCCAACGAGGCGCCCCCGGCAATCATCTCGACCTTCCTCGGGACGCAGGTGTCGGCCGTGCTGGACAAACTGGCGGCCAGCAAGGGCGACGATGCGATCCGCTTCGACGCCAAGAACGTGTTCAAGATGAGCGGCATCTCGCATATCCCGACGCTGCTGCTCGACAATACCGACCGTAACCGCACCTCGCCGTTCGCGTTTACGGGCAACCGGTTCGAGTTCCGCGCCGTAGGTTCTTCGGACAACTGTGCCGAGGCGATGATCGTGCTCAATGCGGCGATGGCGCACGAACTGGCTGAGTTCAAGCAGAACGTTGATGCCAAGATCGAGGCCGGCATGAAGAAAGAGAAAGCCATCTACGAGGTGCTCAAACAGATGATCAAGGCCTGCAAGGCCATCCGCTTTGACGGCAACGGCTATTCCGACGAGTGGAAGGCCGAGGCGCGCAAACGCGGCCTGGACTGCGAAACCTCGACGCCGCTGATCTTCGACCGTTACCTCGACAAGCAGACGCTCCGGATGTTCGGCGACACGGGCGTCTTCTCGAAGGTCGAGCTCGAAGCCCGCACCGAGGTGAAGTGGGAGACCTACACCAAGAAAATCCAGATCGAGGGGCGCGTGCTGGGCGATCTGGCGATGAACCATATCGTGCCGATTGCTTCGAAGTACGAGGCATTGCTGCTCGACAAGGTCTACAAGATGTCGCAGATCCCGGGGCTGAACGCTTCGGCCGACATCGAACTCATCAAGAAGATCCAGTACCATACGGCCGAAATACAGCGGCTCACGGCCGGGATGGTCGACGCCCGCAAGGTGGCCAACAGGATCGAGGATCAGCGCGAGAAGGCGATCGCCTACCATGATACCGTAGCCGCATGTTTCGACGAGATCCGCCGCCACATCGACAAGCTGGAGGAGATCGTCGACGACCAGATGTGGCCGCTGCCCAAATACCGCGAGCTGCTTTTCCTGCGCTGATCGCCTCCTTATATAATTGTGTAATGATCCGGGTTTGCCGCTCGGATTATTTTTCGTTATCTTTGTTTTCCGAAGCTGTGAAAAGGGAATGGGGTGGATTAGGGTTCGGAGCCGATTTGGCGGCAGCAAATTTTCCGAAAAGGCGCTGCGCCAGACGGGAAGGAGTGCAGGTTTGAGGAGCAAACCGGCAATGCATTTGCATTGGGACATTGCTATTCCGAATTTTATTGCTTTCTTGCATGATGAACATGTAACCCACTTGTGAATGAAGCGAAAAATAGGAACAGTATTATTGACGGTATGCGTCACCGCAGCAGCATATGCCCAAAGCCCGCCGTCGGCAACAGATCGGACGCGGAATGCAAAAACAGCGGCGCGTATCGAACGTCATCGCCTCGCCTCGAAAGAGAATAATCTCTTTGTGACGGGCGCGTCGGGAATCACGGCGCATAATCAGGTGACTGTCGGCGTGAAGGTGGAGTACAGCCGCCAATTGAAAGGAAATTTTTATTGGGGCGTGGATTTTTCGGCCCGGTGGCATCTGGGGAGTTTGATGAGCTACGATTGGAGCGGCCACGGATCTGACCCTTACCGCAATACGGTTGCGCAGGATATTTATAAACTGGATGCAATGGCCTATTATCGGCTGCCGGTGGTGAAAAGCAGGCTTTTTCTGCGTTTCGGAGCCGGAGTTGGGGCGGGATACCACCGGATACTAAAGCATGTAGACAACGATCTTGACAAGGATAGGGTATTGCCTTTCTTCAATGTCGAATGTGCGTGGATTCTGCGGGTGACGAAGGGGTTTGAACTGAAATTTTCGCCGACGATCCTGTTTGTGCCTTCGGAATTCTCGGTGTCGCCCGTCGAACTCGGTGCGCCGACCGATGTGACGCCCTGGCTTACGGATGCCGGGTTTTCGCTGACGTGCGGCTGGCGGTTCTGATGTATTAGGAAGTAACAATATAGTATGAAAATCATTGCAGACAGCGGATCGACCAAATGCACGTGGCTCGTGACCGACGGCGTGCATACCTCGGAATACCGGACGCGGGGAATCAATGCCGTGCAGCATTCCCCGGAGCAAATACGCGAAGCGCTTGCCGAACTGCCGCCGTGCGGCCCCGTCGAGGCCGTCCATTTCTACGGTGCCGGGTGCGGGCGTACCTTCCCCGAAGCGACGGGGAAGATGGTGCGGGAACTCCGCGCGCATTTCGGCACGGGGCGGATCGAGGCCGAGACCGACCTGCTGGGGGCTGCCCGGGCGTTGTTCGGCCGCGGCGAAGGCGTGGCCTGCATTCTCGGCACGGGCTCCAATTCGTGCTGGTGCCGGGGCGGCGAAATCGTGGAAAACGTCCCGCCGCTGGGGTATGTCCTCGGCGACGAGGGCAGCGGTGCGGCGCTGGGACGCAACCTGGTGAACGGTATTTTCAAAGGGCATATCCCCCTGCGGGAGGAGTTCCTCGCGGCGCATGGGCTGACCTATGAGGAGATCATCCGCCGGGTCTACCGCGAGCCGTATGCCAACCGTTTCCTGGCGTCGTTCGCGCCGTTCGTACATGCGTACCTGGATTGCCCCGAGGTGCGGGCTATGGTGGCGGAAACCTTCGCCGATTTCGCCCAACGCAACCTGAGCCGCTATCCCGTGCATCTGACGGTCGCCTGCATCGGCGGCGTTGCCGCCGCATTCGAGGGGCTGCTGCGCGAGGTGCTCGCACAAGGGGGGTACCGGGTCGGCCGGATCGCCGCATCACCTGCCGAAGGACTTATCAAATACCATTATGGAAAATAGAATAACCGAACAGGCTTCGGCCTACGATAATTTACAGCGGATGTCGGTGCACGACATCCTGACGGGCATCAACCGCGAAGACGCACGCGTCCACGAGGCCGTGGCCAAGACCATCCCCGTGATGGAACGGCTCGTGGAGCGGGTCGTCGAACGCATGGAGCGTGGCGGGAGGATGTTTTACATCGGGGCCGGTACGAGCGGGAGGCTGGGTGTGACGGACGCCTCGGAGCTTCCCCCGACCTATGGCGTGCCCTTCGACAGGGTCATCGGCCTGATCGCCGGCGGCGACGGTGCACTGCGGCGTGCCGTGGAGAATGCCGAGGACGATACCGCAGGGGCTTGGCGCGACATGGCGCCCTACCATCCCACGGCGGACGATGTCCTGGTCGGGATCGCCGCGTCGGGTACCACCCCCTATGTGGTCGGCGGCCTGCGCATGGCGCGGGAGCACGGCCTGTTGACCGCCTCCATTACCTGCAATCCGTCGTCGCCCGTGGCGGCTGAGGCGGAATATGCGCTCGAGGCGGTTGTGGGGCCGGAGTTCGTGACGGGGTCGACCCGCATGAAGGCGGGCACGGCACAGAAGCTGATGCTCAACATGCTGTCGACGGCCGTGATGATCCGCCTGGGGCGTGTCGAGGGCAACCGCATGGTCAACATGCAGTTGACAAACGACAAACTCGTGGGGCGCGGCACGCGCATGGTGGCCGAGGCTTCGGGGCTTTCCGAGGCGCAGGCACGGGCGTTGCTGCTGCAATACGGGTCGGTGAAAAAGGCGTTGGAGCATGCACCGAAGCCTGAGTGAGTATATCGCCCTGCTGGAGCGCGAGGGCGAACTCGTCCGCATAACGGCTCCGGTGTCGCCGGTGGAGGAGATCGCCGAGATAACCGACCGGGTCTCGAAAATGCCCGGCGGCGGCAAGGCGTTGCTGTTCGAAAATACCGGCACGGAGTTTCCCGTGCTGACCAACATGTTCGGTTCCGCACGCCGCATGGCGCTGGCGCTGGGCGTCGGGTCGCTCGGCGAACTCTCGGAACGGGTCGACGGATTGCTGCGGCAGGCCATGGCGCCGCGCCCGTCGTTC